>Ga0268282_1001267_pt1 | contig 11276 bp, 12 predicted proteins | sample saktaG_12_FD_190133 | JGI IMG/M metagenome (GOLD analysis project Ga0268282, IMG submission 190133) | Saline water microbial communities from Sakinaw Lake, British Columbia, Canada - sak_2011_5_24_120m | ecosystem: Environmental > Aquatic > Non-marine Saline and Alkaline > Saline ...
ATAAGAATGTTTCTTCATTGTGCCCATACAAGCGGGTAGTGAAAAACTTGAGCGAATTGCGGCGAAAGTCGCACGATTCGTTCTTGGAAGACTGGGAAGGAGTAATCCTTCCTGGTTATTCGACTGATCTATATTACTTAAAATTCCAACCGCAGAGGGACGCAGAGCGGGGAACATGGGTCAGATTCTCTGCGAATCTCATCCCCCCTCCGGGGTTACATCATTTTAATCATCAAACGAATGTCGTTTCAACTGGAAAGATCGATCTAAAGAGTGAAAACCTTATTGGTAATATCACTTGAAAAATCGACAGAGCCAATATTCGAGAACGTTATTCAGGGCATAATAATTATTATCCAATCCGACACATTCCAAACATTGGAATTGGCGATATCATCCGTTGTCTGGCTCTGGTCCAGGCAATAAGATAAATGGGGGGCACGATTCACTGTATCTGAAACGACGGCAATCCCTTTTATGATAAGTTCATTGTAGACATTGTCTCATCCATGGAACCATGCCTGGTGCAACTGAACAGAAATAGCCTGGAAAACAGGTAATACTCATGATACAAACAGGCCCTCAATAGGTATATCCGGGACGACCTGATCTCTTTTCCTGTTCATGAGAAAATAGTCTAAAAAGTCCTCACCCGTTACTACAAAAACCCTTTTTCCCACCCATTTTGCTCAAGAGAAATTATTTCTTATAACCTTCCAAATGGATGAAGATATGACTGGAGGTTTTTGTGAGACCATCTCATACATTCATACTTTACCACAACAGACCTATTATCACATGGATCCTCTTCTTTATACCGGATATGTTGGAGGCATCTGCACAACAATTGCATTCCTCCCGCAGGTTCTAAAAACGTGGCAAAGTCAAACTGCTCATGACATCTCATGGGGGCTGCTTTTTCTACTTCTCATCGGCGTTTTTCTCTGGATGATATACGGTATCGTGGACAGGGATATACCTGTGACTATCGCCAATCTTATTACAGGATGCCTTATTACTTCACTGATTAGCATGAAATGGTGGTTTGACCATAGATGCCGGCAGAAATAACAGGATCTGAGATCAGGGAATCTCATCTCCCATTATTTTTTCCCGATAGCGGAGTGTCCATGCAACAAGCAGACCTATGCAAAACGATACTGCCAGTCCGAATGGAATAGAGAGTACTGCAATAATACCAGTGACCAACCATCTTTTTGTCTTAATCCCGTGCTTTGCAAGTTCGAATGCCACAACTATCAGGAGTATTCCAAACATTCCTATTGGGAGTGCATTCACGATAGCGGGGTCAGCACAGATTCCGGCAATCAGGAGAAGGAACAACCCTCCAAATAAGAGGGAAAGACCACCTCTTGCCCCGAACCGGTAATGAGCAGCAAGTCCACCAGCACCATGACACATGGGAAAACCTCCAAAGAGAGAAGAACTGATACTCATCACACCAATTGTTTTACTGAGACGGTCTGGGTTTTCCGTTCTAGCAAAGAGGTCTGTTACCAGAAGTGATGTTGCAAGAATTGCATTGGTAAGGGTAAGCGGTAGCTGGGGTGGTAACAGCACCACAGTTGCAGTGAAAAAATCTTCTGGCGAAGGGATAACAAGGCCGGGTACAGGAAATGTGGTAAAGGTTGGAAGACCGGCAAATATGAAGGATACCAGAAACCCGGCTCCGATAATACACAGGGCAGAGAGATCCGGCACTTTGTAAAACTTTCTGATGAGATAAAAAAGGAGTATTATTCCAATGGATACTGATGTAAAAGTGAGATCCGGAATGATAAACCCGGGAATAGCACTTTTTACGAGGATAAAGGCAAGGCCAAGCTGGACTCCACGAATTACAGATTCTGGAATTACCTTTCGTATCCGGTTCATACAACCAAATACCCCGATGAAAAAACAGATAACCCCTACAAGAATTCCTGATGCAGCAATGATATGGGGGGCCAGGTTATCTGCGATGGCTATCGCTCCGATTGCTTTTAACGGTTCAACTGGAATCGGAATCCGGTAATAGAGACCACAAATACCGTACCAGACTGCAGCCCAGAACAGCATCAATGAAATATCCATGCCACATGCAACTGAAATCGCAAATAAAAAAGGAAGGACGGTCCCAAAATTGCCTACTGAACCGGCAAGTTCTGAAAGAAAACGAGAGGGGAGGGGGTTTTGTTCTTCAGTAGCAGGCATGAGTACTCTCACCAGGCATAATATGTACAGACGGTGCCTTAAAGGAGATAGTAACAGGAATACCAGGCTTGAGATCAAGTTCCCTGATTGACTGCCAGGTGACCTGCACAGAAAGCTTAAGATCTCCTGACATTACAGAGATAAGACTGATAATTCCAAAAAGCCGGACTGATTCTATTGTTCCGGCAATCACATTACGTGCACTGGTCTTCTCTTCAGGTACAATATGGAGTGTTATCTCTTCCGGACGTATTGCAAGGGTAACCGGTGTTCCTGGTGGTATCGTATCGATTGAGTAGATTTCAACTCCTTTTACTGATATTACAGACATTCCATCTTCATTTCTGACAACTCTCCCGGTGATAATGTTTCCTATTCCAATGAACGATGCAACCTTTTTCGAACTCGGATGAAGAAATACATCAAATATAGTCCCTGACTGGATAAAACGGCCTTCCATCATCACTGCCACCCGATCGGCAAGTCGCTGACCCTGGATTAGATCATGCGTTGACATGATAACAGTTGTTCCAAATTCCCGGTTATAGTGCCTTATTAGGTCTTCAATAACATTTGTTGAGACCGGATCAAGATTTGCTGTAGGTTCATCAAGGATGAGAAGATCCGGACCGGTGACCATTACTCTCGCTAATGAAACACGTTGTTTCTCTCCTCCTGAAAGTGTTAGCGCTCTCCGGTTTTCATACCCGGATAAACCAATTTCGTCGAGTTTTTTCATAACCAACTCATGTATCTCCTTTTTTGAGTGTCCACGGTACCTAAGCCCAAGAGCAATATTATTAAAGACGGTATCCCTGAATGCGACCGTACTCTGAAAGACCATACCCATCCTCCTGCGAAATAGATTTGAATCAGGTGACGCTTGTATCGGAGTTCCTTCAAAGAGGATTGTTCCTGATGTTGGTATCTCCAGGAGATTAAGTATCCGAAGCAGGGTTGTTTTCCCCTGGCCGGAAGGGCCGATGATAGCAAATATCTCTCCTTTGCGAATGGTTTGTGTGACACCAGATAGTACTTCCTTTCCATCGAATTCCTTCCTGATATCCTGTATTTCTATCATAACAACTCAACGGTTCTGGACAAATCCCATGAATAGGTTGATAATCAGTGCAATAACAAGCAGAATAATTCCCAGGGCAAGAGAGAGGTTGAAATTTCCCATAGAGGTCTGAAGCGATATTGCCGTCGTCAGAACTCTTGTATGACCCTTGATATTCCCCCCGATCATAATGGCGGTCCCGACCTCAGATATTGCCCGTGAGAATCCCACAATAATTGCAGCCATTATGGCAAACCTCGCTTCCCGAAGATGACTTTTCAAAAACTGAAACCGTGAAGCACCAAGAGATCTGATGGTGTCAGTAATAATGGGATCTATGGCCTGAAGAGCGGAGATAGTAAGGCCGGTCATAATCGGTATGATGAGTATCGTCTGACCAAATATCATACCGTTTGGCGTAAACATCCACCCAAGATCTCCAAGTGGCCCGGATCGGGAGAGGAGCATGAAACAGAGGAGGCCCACGACAACGGTCGGGAGTGCATATAATGTCTGGATGATGCTGATTGCCGTCTTTTTCCCTCTGAATTCACGAAACGAAATAGCAGCACCTAAAGGAATTGCAACCATCACACTGATAAGAACCGAAGAGAAGGTTATCTGCAGCGTTCGGATGGTGATATCGATAACTTCCGGATCTGCTGTCTGTATCAACAAAAAGGCAGTCTCAATGCCAGTGAGCAGATCATTCATAGTAGTTTAGTGCTGGTAAAAAGAAAAGAAAGTGTGGATTATACCACTGGATCTGTGGTTTCGTCTATGGTTACACCAATAAATTCTTCATTTCCTAGTGCAGGATTAAAATACGCGGTGCCTTTCTCTTCGATACCATAGGTTGCGATAATATCCTGTACTTCCGGACTAATCATGAAGTTTTCCCACTTCTTTGCCATTTCCGTGTTTACATCCTGACAGGTATCCGGATTAATCCGGATTACAGCATAGATGTTGAGAAACGCATCATCATTCTCGACGAGAGGGACAAGAGTTAAGTCACTCTCATAGGCTCCCCATGTAGAGGAATCTGATAGAGTATATGCCTGTAATTCTTCAGCCATGGTAAGAGTCTGGCCCATACCAGCTCCTGCTTCCCGGTACCAGGGTGAGATGTTAATTGCTGCGTAATCATACCCGCCGTTCTTCCAGAGAAGTTTTTCTCGTGAGTGGGTTCCTGAGTTGTCACCGCGGGATACAAAAATAACTGTCTCATCATCTGCGCCGATTGTATCAATGGCTGCAAATGCAGCTGTTGCATTAAGGCCTGATACTTGTGCCGGATCGCTCTCTGGTCCGACAAGCAGGAAATAGTTGTACCCGAAAATCCGCCGGTCAAGTCCATATCCTCCATCAATGAACGCATCTTCTGCTACCCGGTCATGAACCATAACGATATCAACATCACAGTTGCGGCCGTACTCGAGTGCCTGTCCGGTACCTACTGCAACCCACTGGACATCGACGTTGTTTTCAGTCTCAAATTTCTCAGTGAGAAGATCAAGAAGTTTGGTTGCATCAAGACTTGTAGTAGTTCCAATAAGGAGCCTGTCTGCACTGTGTTCAGGAAGTCCTGATTCTGCAGCAGATACTGCCCCACAGAAAAGCATTGCTCCGAGGACTAGAGTAATGATTCCAATAGCTGATTTACTAATCATCATTATGTGTTCAATATCCAGTAATATATATACATCTTATTAATTTTTGGAGAAATGTAATAAAATGGGTAACCATTTGATATGTCATCTGCTATACAAATGATATAACACCTGATAATCGAAAACGGGTTTATTGAAAACCATATTGCCAAAACAGCGTAGCGTTATCCTTATGGCATCCTAATTTACCATAATACAAAGAAGGGGAAGATATTCCTTCACTGGCTCTGTCGATTTTTCAAGAGATAAGAAATAAGTATGTGATAATTACTTGATTATATTCGACCTCTTTCTCTGCCCTTATTGTTCCTTTGCGCTCTCTTTGTTGGAATTATTAAAGTGAGATGGAATATTGTCAATATAAAAGTCAGAATGTCACAATGAAATCCTGCCTGAACATAATGATATGGTATCACTTGCTTTTCAGACATAGCCCTTCACTTCACTAAAATACGTAAATTCCGTTTTTGGTACGAACAGATTGGACAAAAAGAAAACACACAGACAATATATCTCCTATTTCTGTTTCTTTTCAGATTTTTGTTATTTTCTCTTTGATTTTTGGATTCATGATACAATCTTATTTTGTATATCATTACCATGATAGCGACGAAGAAGATCGGTTACTGCCCTGATATCTGATCCCTGACGTCTTGCCTCTTGTAGATACGCTGAAAAGGTATCATCAGTCACAAGATGAAGAACTGGTTTACACATATCTGCATGGAGCATCAGATCAAATGCACGAGCTTCCGCTTCTGTCAGGTGGAGAGATGCATATTCTCCATGATGAGGGGCGAACACAGGGTTTTCATCCAGGCCTGTTTCAAGGACACTCCTTGCAAGAGCTGTATGCGGAATCGGTTCAGCAATACTGACAAAGACATCATCAAGTGTATTTGCTGTGAGGAATTCTTTTGTCATACGAAAATCTTCTTCTGTTTCATCAGGGTATCCACAGATAAGACTCCCTGCAACCTTTACATCAAACTGACGACATCTTGTAACCGCTGCCTCTGCCTGTTCAATGGTAATTCCCTTTCTGATACTGTCAAGCATCTTCTGACTGCCTGATTCTATCCCAAAAAAGACCCATCCAATAGTATATGTCCGTATCGCTTCGAGAACTTCATTTGTGATACAGTCTACCCGGATGTCAGGGCAGGAAACATTTTTTGGACCCATTATTTTGGATAATCCCTTTAACAATTCAATAAAGGCATCAGTATTGATGATATTGTCATGTGACTTGTACAGAGATCCGGTACCACCACTTATGGCAACCCTGTTTACTCCCTTCTCTTTGAATGCTGCAACTTCCTTAAGAATTGGGGTTATCTCTCTGCTTCTGATTGTTCTGCCAAAGAAGAGAGGAACCTGACAGAATCCGCATCTGCCAAAACATCCCCGATGAGTCTCAATATAGACATTAGCTCCCCTGATACTCTGGTCTCTGATATCATCAGGAATGAGGGGAAGAGGATGCTCAATGTCTGTGATTCGCACCTTTTCTGTTGTTATTATCGTATTATCAACACGATATGCACAGTTTGGAGCCTTTTTAGGATCACCGGTCTCTAAAAGTACTGGTATTGCCGGTTCTCCTTCACCAGTCACCACAGCGTCTGGGTTGAGCTCACCAAATACAATATCAGGATATGCTGAAACCGGCCCTCCAATGTAGCATTTTGTCCCGTGTGCCTGAAGGTTCTTTATTGCATCTTTTATCTCAGGGCTGATAAGATGTTGTGTTGAGTACAGAGAGAGAAAGAGAACATCGCCGTGTATCGCACGAATATCTCTCTGTATTGATACCTCATATCCCATATTCTGGATGATACCCCCGATAAGCATCGCTCCATAGGTATAGATCTTTGGTGAACAGACGGTTACCTGCATGCCATTACAACCTCATACGTGTACACCGGTTCATCTCGGTTCCGGTATCAGATTATACAATGTATCTGATGATTAAAGTTATTTTGGCTTTTCGTAATCGGGTGAATGGTCTTTCACTCTTGTTATGCATGGGTAAATCAGATAATAATAATGTAACAGAACAAAACCAGTCTGTACCTCGGATATTGATAGAAAACAAAAAAAGAAGTGATTGTCTTTAGCAGAGCAGATTTATCGGGTGCTTTTCTACAGCGATATCGCCACCGAGCTCACGGTACGTCTCGGCAAGGACAATATCAGTAAACGCCATAGCAGTAGCTGTTGCCTCACAGTTCTCGATTGGACCAAACATGATAAGGTCAGCTCCGAGAGTTGCAGCCATAATGTTACATCCAACATCAGGTGCGGACCATGCTGCCTGTCTGATACCATCAAGACCACCAAAGTGGTGTTTGCTCATCTGCTCGAGGAGGATACCTGAATCGGTGTACCGGTCAATAAGACCTCCCTTTCTCCAGCGTTTTAGCCATGTCCAGGAGACGGTCATGTTGTGGTAGGCACCACCGGTTGGGAGTCCATGAATCGCCTTACAGGCAAGAATTTCACGGAATGAACCACCGGAGCCAAGACCGAGCGGAGTTGCAGCAGTATCCAGAATTGGGCGGGTAATACCACACTCTTCTGCAATCGCCAACATGGACTTCTCCTGTCCAGCAACGCCACCTTCATTTAGCACTTTTTCCCGGCCACGAACACTCGGATCACCCGGGTTAAAGGCTAAAACGATAGCTGCGCTCACGTCACTCTTTTTCAGTGCATCAATCGTTTCAGGACCAATAGATCCGTTAATCGAATTGTATACTGCACGGTCTGCGATACCAACTTCAGTGACGTACTTACATGCATGAGCAAGAGCTTCTGGTGCTGAAGAGTCCATCAGGAATGGAAACTCGTCATCCATCTCAGTAAACCAGTTAAAGTAGCTCTCAAATGCCTCTCCATACTCTGCAATGATCTGACAGAAGTACCAGTGGCCTGTCTCATCATAGAGTTCAAGACAGCGGTTCCAGAGTGCTTCTGCACGTGGTTTGTCTATTTCTCCTGTGTGCTCATTCAGTACAGTCTCGTGCTTGTTGTAAAAGATTGATGCGCCAAGAGCACGTGGGTACTCTCCCGGCTGCCCACCAATTTTATAGCCATTAAAGTCAAGAACGGTCTGTTCTTTCTCAAACTTGAACATCTGATAACACCTCGCTTATGAATCCCTTTCTATTCCGTAGTAGAACTTCGGCTGTTCCAGGCATTATAATGCGGTAATGATCACGTAAACCATCAGACCTGCAACAATACCATATAGGATACCGATGTCACGTCCAACTTTACGTCCGACACGCTGTGCAATCTCAGCATCAGCGAATTCGAGTCTTGTCTCGATTGCATCCAGCTTTGCTTCTATCTCAAGGAACTGTGGGTTTGCAGTTGCGGAAAGTACTCCTTCTGCTCCCCCTTCATCCTTAATTTCGACAACCATCGGGCCGTCTGCAAATGCTCCTGGATCCTTTCCATTCAGTTCAGCAATTTTAGATGAGATAACACTGACATCCTCGCTTTCCATGATGTCAACGATCTCTACCTGTTCCTGGAATCGCTTGATGTTATCTGCTGAAAGGTTCTCAATAAACGGAATAGCACCTTTTGTTCCGACGATACGTCCGCCGTCAACACCATTTGCATGGAGTGCTATAAGGCTTTCACCGCTCATGTGACCCTTCACCTCAGTTCCTACTGTCAGAACGAATCTGATATTCGGGTTTGAGATAACATTTGCAATGACCTTCTCAAGTCCGAGGTTTTCAGTCTTACAGGAACCACAGATTGCTGCCCCTGCACTACAGATAGCCGCCTCATCAAGATGGGATCCCATGGTGACAACTGCGACAGCACTCTTTGGATCTCCTGTATGAAAATCACCCTGGACGATTGGCCATCCTGCTGCCGGATCTTTTTTGTCTGCCATTTCAGATCCCTCCCAGGAAGAGAACAGGTACTACAAGTATCAAAGAGAATAAAAGACCCAGGATAAATCCAGCCATTCCTGAGTCCATGATGCCGGATTCAAGTTTGTTGGTACGTGCAATGATTTGTGCTTTGTACTTGATATCAGTCATCATAGATGTGATCGCTGCCATGCGAACCGGACCTGCCTGATTTGTATCATCTTCCATGATTAATCACCCCTGTACCTTCATCAGTAAGAATCCGACGATAACAAACGATACAATGAGTCCTATCATCAGACCTTCGACTTTACCACCGTAAACACCGGCAGCAAATCTGTCCCTGTACCCGATATCAGTCACCATCATCTGGATGGTCTTCAAACGGGCAGTGATGAGAGCAACTTCTGCTGACATCGGACGGACTTCTCCGCCTGCATCTTCTACACCGCTATCGTCTTTTATCTCGATAATAAAGGGATCAGCATCGAAAGCTCCCGGATCACGGGCCGTTAATTCAGCGATTTTAGATGAGATAGCACTGACATCCTCGCTCTCCATGATGTCGACGATCTCGACCTGTTCCTGGAATCGCTTTATTGCGGCATCATCCAGGTTCTCGATAAACGGAATAGCACCTTTTGTACCGACGATTCTTCCGCCCTCAACACCATTTGCATGGAGCGCGATAAAGCTTTCACCACTTAAGTGACCCTTCACCTCGGTTCCGACAGTCAGAACAAATCTGATGTTTGGATTTGATATGATATTTGCAATAACCTTCTCAAGTCCGAGGTTTTCGGTCTTACAGGAACCGCAGATTGCTGCTCCTGCGGAACAGATAGCCTGCTCATCAAGGTGGGAGCCCATCGTTACAACGGCAACAGGGCTGTTTACATCACCTGTGTGAAAATCACCCTGGACAATTGGCCAGCCACTGGCTGGTGCTTTTTTATCTGCCATAGTATTCACCTCAGTGCACCATTGAGAGCATGATTATTCCTGCAATCGCAAGACCAACCGCAAGACCATACCAGATGGCAGTGACTCCACCGGCAAAGACAAGCGATTTTTCCCTGTTCGGGAATGATGCAAGGAATGATCCTTCACCAGATAAGGATCCGACGATATCGTCTGTTATCTTATCCAGCATGTCTATCTGTTCAATAATTGGTCCAAGTGATTCTCCCTGGGATGTGACAAATCCAATGATAGCGTCACACCCAAGACCATATTCTGGTAAAACCGGAATCCAGCTCATCACTTCTCACCTCCGACTTCCCTGATTGGCTTTGCGTCTAGCCACATGAATGCATCGCGTTCTGATAGTTTGAAATACTGCTTTAACGTGTAGCCAAACCCTATCAGCGATACAATCAATGAAACTGTTGCTGCAAAGACATCGAGGTATGCATAGGAGATTACAGAGATTGCTACCATAGAGAGGAACCCACATTCCAATGCGAGCATAAGGGTCCTATCCTGGCTCTCATTCGGTCCGAGACATGCATTGAACGGATGTTGCAATGCAATTGCTCCGAGCATGAACACAACCGCAAGGACACAACCACCGATAATTGTTCCGGTTACATTGGCCCCGTTTCCGATTAAATTTACAAACAGAAACGATCCGGATGTCATTGCAGTTAACCCGAGCATGGTCAGTGACCCGACGATAGCAAGTTCGGTCAATGAGATGACCATGACCGGAATGTTCATGTTGATGATATCATTTGCAATGTATCCGATGATGGCACCGATAATTGCTGCAATGATAACTGCTACAACCGGTGTTGCCATGCCGAATTTGGTTGCAACAATCATTGCAATCGCTCCCGTACCAAATGCTAACATACCTGCAGAAGGAACTCCGGTTCCAAGACCATAACTACACAGATGTTTAATCGTGTCAGATCCCCACCAGAGCGCAGCAACTGCAGCGATGCCTCCAAAGAATGCAAAATACCCAACACCTAACATCTGGTTTAAATATGTCAGATAAATACACACGACTGCGGTGATGAGACCACCGATAAGTAATGTGTTATGGGGAATTCCACCAGTTGAAGCTTCCATTTTTACAGTCATTGAATCCACCTCATATTGCCACCACAATCAGAATTGCTACCAGCCCACAGACTGCTGATGCAACAGCACAGCCAATAATTGCCCGTGGAACCCGTTTGAATTTCGGGTCGTGTGGCCCTTCGATGGTTCCGGTAATGTTGTATGCTGACAACACTGCGTTGACCAGGAAAAATCCAATAGCAAAGATACCAGCGAGTGAGACCGCGAGAGGTTCTACGGATCCTGCACTGCTACCAAGGAGTTGTTCAAGTCCTGGCTGATAGACCAGAAGCAGTTCAAGGTAAATTAGGGTTCCACCAAGAGCAGTAAGAAATCCTCCGATGACACCACCAATGTAGGAGATGA
>Ga0268282_1001271_pt1 | contig 11237 bp, 8 predicted proteins | sample saktaG_12_FD_190133 | JGI IMG/M metagenome (GOLD analysis project Ga0268282, IMG submission 190133) | Saline water microbial communities from Sakinaw Lake, British Columbia, Canada - sak_2011_5_24_120m | ecosystem: Environmental > Aquatic > Non-marine Saline and Alkaline > Saline ...
AGGATATCCGTTGGCAGTGATGGACGCTACGGAAATCACTGCTTATCGGACTGGAGCTACAGCTGCTATTGCTTCTAAGTATTTAGCCCGGCAAGATTCACATAGCCTGGGAATTATTGGTGCCGGTCGTCAAGCCTACACACAGATACTAGCTCATGCGGAGGTGTTTGACCTCAGGCTGATCAAGGTATTTGACTGCTCCAGAGCTGCCATTGAGAGACTGATTAAGTCTTTTCCTAGTTATCCCCTCAAAGAATGCTCACTGGAAGAGGCAATAGCTTCAGATATTGTGTGTACTCTGACTCCGTCACGGGTACCATTAGTGAAGAAGGAATGGGTTATTCCAGGAACACATATAAATGCTATAGGTGCCGATGCAGAAGAAAAGGAGGAGCTGGAGCCATCTATTTTAAGAGAAGCGATTGTAGTCGTCGATGATTTAAGTCAGGCCAGTGCTGCTGGAGAGATTAACGTGCCTATCACCAGGGGCTTATTTACAATTGATGAAGTGTATGCAACCCTGGGTGAAATAATCGGTGGCGAGAAACAAGGTAGGGCAGATGGGAAAGTAGTTACCGTTTTCGATTCTACTGGTGTCGCTATAGCGGACATAGCCATCGCCAAACTTATCTATGATAAAGCCAAACAAGCAGGTAGTTATATGTCCGTAGACCTTGTATAGGGCAAGAGTATCACGATGAGCCGATAATAAAATTAGCCATTTTGATACAAGGGTAACTTCTCAAGCTTTTGTTACTTGTCACACACTATGGGCTTTCGTTACCTGGGCGAAAGATGTGGGTAAACGTAGTGAATCGCAAGGGCAATGTTGGCCAGCTTGAGCATTTCGTTCCACAGATGGAGAAGCCACTAGTTAGCGTAATCCTTCAATATAATGACCAGCAGGTTTTGGATGACTAGGTTTCCATCTTCGATGTTCATTATCATTTGCTGTTCGACGCCGTTTAGTACATCGATGCCCATCACCTTTGTGCTGAAAAGCTGGGGAGGCTTTTCTTAGCGGTCTTCATCTGGCCGTCTGATAAGATAGAGTATACTAAGTCAGCTAGTTACTCTGTGTATCAGAGATTCTTTGTTCCTATTCTCACATTGCTGGTTTAGTATTTATAGCAACCTAAGTCAATTATTACTTCGATACAATCTAGGCAGGCTATTGACATTATAGGAATGAATGGTTTATCGTTAATACCAAAAAAGGAGGTAAGCCAATGCAAGCATACTGTATGAAGTGCCGTGCCAAAAGGGAAATGAAGGATGCCAGGGCCATAACTATGAAGAATGGTAAACCAGCAACTCAGGGTGTATGCCCTACGTGTGGTACTAAGATGTTCAGAATAGGGAAGGGTTAAACCTGATATTGACATTATAGGAATGAATGGTTTATTGTTAATATCAAAAAAGGAGGTAAGCCAATGCAAGCATACTGTATGAAGTGCCGCGCCAAGAAGGAAATGAAGGATGCCAGGGCCATAACTATGAAGAACGGCAAACCAGCAACTCAGGGTGTATGCCCTACGTGTGGTACTAAGATGTTCAGAATAGGGAAGGGTTAAACCTGATATTGACATTACAGCACCGGATGATTTATCCTTGATACACAAAAAGGAGGTAAAGCGTTAATTTGAGTAAAATAATCTTAAGCTACAAAAAATGGAAGGGGGATAGAATATGAACCCAAAAGGAATGAAAAAGAAAATTTTATGGCTGGGGTTAAGCTTCTTATTGGTGGCAGCTTTAGTGCTGGCCTCTTGCGGTGAGGCAGTACCAGGGGAGCAAGAGGAAGAAGAGGAGGAGGAGGAGGAAGAGGAAGAAGAAGAAGAAGAAGAAGAAGAAGAAGAGGAGGAGGAAGAGGAGCTAGAAATCAAGAATCCCAATACCTTTATCTATGCTACTATTGGCGACACTGATTCTCTAGACCCGGCTTATGCCTACGATACCGCTAGCGGCGAGAAAATACAAGCCATCTACGAGACTCTCCTCTTCTTTGATGGTGAGAGTACCACTGAGTTCGTACCGGTGCTGGCAACGGAGTGGAACGTTTCAGCAGATGGTAAGACATATCGGTTCAAGATTCGAGAAGGAGTCAAGTTCCACAATGGTAATGACTTAACCCCCGCAGATGTGGAATACTCCATTGAACGAGGTATGGTGCAAGACTACGGTGCTGGGCCGCAGTGGATGTTCTTTGAGCCGCTTTTCGGTCCCGATACCTACAGTTCACGAACAGATGATGGCCTGATACCTCTGGCAGACATAACGAATAAAGTTGAGGTAGACGGTCAGTGGGTGCAGTTCAACCTCTTTGCTCCCTACGAACCATTCCTCCAGATTCTCGCTGGTCCCTGGGGTTGCATCGTTGATAGGGAATGGTGCATAGCCAACGGGGACTGGGACGGCACACAGGCGTCCTATGAGGAGCTAAACGACCCAGCCTCTGGTAGCTCACCGTTACAAGAAATAACCAACGGCACCGGTCCCTTTGAGCTGGAGAGATGGGATGCTGGTGTGGAAACTTCTCTGGTGAGGAACGATAACTACTGGCAGGAGCCGGCTAACTTTGAGAGAGTAATAATTAAGGTTGTTGATGAGTGGACGACCAGGAAGCTGATGCTGGAAGCCGGTGATGCCGATTGTGTCAATGTTCCTAGAGCCTACATTGAGGAGCTTGAGGGCGTAGAGGGGCTACTGGTCTATAAAGACCTGCCTACACTATCGGTAGATGCTTTCTTCTTCCAGTTCGCCATCGACCCTGAGACTGCCTTTGTCGGCAGTGGTAAGCTGGACGGTGAGGGTATCCCGCTGGATTTCTTCACTGACATCAATGTCAGGAAGGGCTTTAACTATGCCTTTGACATGGAGACATTTCTTAAAGATGCCTTGATGAATGAGGCGCAGCAGGTTGGTTCACCAATCTGTGAGGGACTTTCCTACTTTGACCCTGACGCGCCGAAGTATGCCATGGACCTGGACAAGGCGACAGAGTACCTGCAGAAAGCCTGGGGGGGAGAGGTCTGGGAGAAGGGCTTTACCTTTACCCTGGCTTACAATGCTGGTAACCTGACCCGGAGAACCGCCTGTGAAATCCTGCAGGCGAACCTCTTCAGCATCAACGAGAAGTTCACCGTCCTCATCCAGGTTATGCAGTGGCCCACGCTTTTAAGAGGCATGTACTCCCAGCTACTGCCCATGTTCCAGATTGGCTGGCTGGCTGACTACCCAGATGCTCACAACTTCATCTTCCCGTTTATGCATAGCGCCGGTACCTTCTCTGGGTGGCAGAACTACAATAACCCTGAGGTAGATGCACTTATCGCCGATGGAATTTCGGCAGCCACCTCAGCAGAGAGAGAAAGCATCTACGGAGAACTGGACCAGCTGTACTATGACGACGTACCCGGCATTATGCTGCAGCAGCCACTGGGAAGGCGGTACTTCCGCGATTGGGTCAAGGGGTGGTATTACAACCCCGTATTGCCAAGTAACTTAGGCAACATATACAAGCTGAGCAAAGAGTACTAACCCAAGAACAGACAAGAGATATTAAGCTAAAGTGTAGATTGGAGTAACACACATATGAAGCAAGGAAGGGTCTCCTTTCGGTGGGGGGCTTTTCCTTGCTTTTGTAGGGGGAATTGAGTTTGGAACTCAGGGCTTATATCATTCGTAGGCTTCTACTCCTTATCCCGGTTTTGTTTGGTGTAACTCTATTGATATTTGGCGTACTGCAGTTATTCTCACCTGTAGAAAGGGCTGCCCTTTATGTCACCAGCCCCAAGCAGTTTGCCAACATAGCAGAAATTATTGAGAAGTATGGCCTTAACCAACCAGTGTGGGTGCAGTACGGCCACTGGATGAACCAGATATTCCACGGCAATCTGGGATGGTCCAAGGTTGTCTCCCAACCAGTTACCAGCGCCATAATTAATTTTCTACCGGCTACACTGGAACTGGCTATATTTGCTACACCTCTCATCATCTTCGGTGGCATCTTCCTGGGGAGTAAGGCAGCCGCCCACAAGGATAAGGCTGTTGACCATGCCACCCGAGTTGGAGCTATCGTAGGCTGGTCTCTGCCTACCTTCTGGCTGGGTCTGATGCTACTCATGGTTTTCTATGGCTTCTTCTCTGGGTTATTCCCACCGGAGAGGTTAAGCACCGAGATGAATGTCTTGGTGCATTCCGCAGCCTTCACTCAGTACACCAGCCTCCATTTCTTGGATGCCATCCTGAACGGTAATGGGCAGGTTTTACTGGATAGCTTAAGACACCTAGTTCTGCCAGTGATAACCCTAACCGTAGTTCAGATAGCTTTTATCATGCGCTTGATGCGCTCCAGCATGCTTGAGGCGTTAGGCAAGGGCTATATCCTCACCGCTCGTGCCAAGGGGCTGGACGAGAATACGGTTGTCAATAAACATGCCAGAAGAAATGCTCTGATTCCGGTGCTTACCATTTCCGGCTATATTTTCGCCGGCCTGGTAAATGGTGTGGTCATTACCGAGACTATTTTTAATTATAAGGGACTTGGCTGGTGGGCCTGGCAATCAGCTGTTTACCTGGACGCACCTTCTATCCTGGCTTTTGCCCTGTTCAATGGCGTTCTCTTTGTATTTACCAACCTGGTAGTTGACCTGCTTTATGCTCGGATAGACCCACGGGTGAGATTGGGGGGCAAGGTGACATGACAGGTATGAGATTTTTACTTTACCAGTTGCGCAAGAATCCGCTATCAATTATTGGTATTGCTATTATTCTCACCTTTATTATTATCGCTATCTTCGCTCCCATCATAGCCCCACCTCCAGAGGGTCATACTGACCCCTATATGATACCACGAGATGGTTACTCCCCCATACCTAAACCCCCGAACGCGGAGCATCTTTTCGGTACTACTGAGGGTCAATACGACATCTTCTATGGAGTCATCTGGGGTACCCGCTCAGCCTTTCGAGTAGGCTTAATCGTAATCGGAGTGGTGCTAGCCACAGGTATCGTGCTGGGTAGTATTGCCGGATACTTCGGTGGGATAGCAGACGAAATCATCATGCGAGTAACCGATATATTTATGGCTTTCCCCGCCTTGATACTGGCCATGGCTATCACTGTCGCCCTTGGGCCTAGCTTGAATAGCGTGATTATCGCCCTCATCACTGTCTCCTGGCCTTCGTATGCGCGGCTCATCAGGGGAGACATCCTGGCGGTCAGAGAGGAAAACTATGTTGAAGCAGCCAGGGGGGTAGGCAGCTCACACTTAAGAATAATCACCAGACACATATTACCCAATGCTATTTACCCCACCCTGGTTATGGCTTCTCTGGATATTGGTGCCGTTGTACTATCGGCAGCTGCCCTGAGTTTCTTGGGCCTTGGGGCACCAGAGGGCTACGTTGACTGGGGGCAAATGATAAGTTTTTCCAGAAACTGGATTGTGGGACCACCTGGTAATCCTCTGGCCTACTGGTATACAGTTACTATACCTGGACTATTTATCCTCCTCTTTGTTCTGGGTTGGAATCTCATGGGTGATGCCTTCCGGGATATTCTTGACCCCAGGTTAAGCAGAAAGTAACCATGAATGAATTGCTGACAATTAGGAACCTGACAGTAAAGTTTTATACCTATGATGGCGTTGTGCAAGCGCTAGACAATCTAGACCTTGACATCAACCAAAAAGAAACCTTCGGCTTGGTTGGAGAGACAGGGTGCGGTAAGACATTAACCGCATTGTCCATTCTGCGGTTGGTCCCTCCTCCAGGTCGCATAGAAAGTGGCAGCATCTACTTCAATGCCGATAGTGGAGATAAACCGGTAGACCTTCTGGCTATAGGCGAGAAGGAAATAAGAGCAATTCGGGGCAGTAAAATATCAATGATATTTCAGGAACCGAGCGCCGCACTGAATCCAGTCTATACCATAAGTGACCAGGTCTCGGAAGTAATACTGCTTCACCGGCGACAGGAACTAGTTAATAAAGCTATAGAAGCAATAACTGCATCACTAGCAGGGAGAAATAGCTTCGTTAATATATTAGCTAACCCCATGCGGCTAGCCGAAAGAAGTCTTTACCAAAAGATAGCACAAAGCCCACACTCACTATGGCCAAGGATTGTTGGCCGTACTCCTCTGGTGAGGAGATTACTGCGGCGGCTCAAGGATGAGGCTAAGAAGATGGCTATCAGCATGCTAAAAGAGGTAGAAATACCGGACGCGGAGAGAGTAGCCCGGCAATATCCTCATCAGTTGAGCGGTGGTATGGAACAGCGTGCCGTCATAGCTATGGCGCTAGCCTGTTCTCCCAGGTTTCTCATCGCTGACGAACCGACAACGTCCCTTGATGTAACTATCCAGGACCAGATTCTGGAACTGCTACGCCGATTAAAGGATGAACGGGAATCATCAGTGCTTTATATTACCCATGACCTGGGTGTTGCCGCTCAAATATGTGATAGGATTGGTGTAATGTACGCCGGTAGCCTTTGCGAGATAGCCACAGCGGATGAGCTGTATGCCAATCCCCTACACCCTTATACTAAAGCTTTACTGGCAGCCGTTCCTAAACCAGGTGAAGAGCCACACGCGATAGGTGGGATTGTACCAGACCCACTCAATCTACCATCAGGCTGCCGGTTTCATCCCCGGTGCCCCCGCGCTACGGAAATATGTCGGGAGCATATCCCCCCAATACATGAACTGGCACCAGGGCATTTTATCGCCTGTTATAACTACCAAGGAGAAACTGGTGGAAGTTCTCGTTGAGACTAAGGATTTAAAAACACACTTTCCTATTTTGAAGGGTGTTCTAAGGAGGCCAGCAGGCGCCGTTAGGGCAGTTGACGGCATAAATCTGACCATTGGTAAGGGACAGTGGATGGGCTTGGTAGGCGAGTCAGGTTGTGGTAAGACAACCTTGGGCAAGACCCTGCTTCGCTTGTTATCGCCTACATCTGGACATATATACTTTGCTGTGCCTAATGAAATTTTAAATGAGATAGATTCGCTAGAAGAATCGCCAGCCAATCTTACGAGACTGCAAGCACTGAGACGAAGATATGACTTAGCAACGTATCCCAGTAAACAACTCAAGGCTATTAGAAGAAGGATGCAGCTTGTTCACCAGGACCCTTATACCTCCCTCAATCCTAGAATGAGAATCAAAGATATCGTGGCCGAACCATTGGTAGTACATAAGCTTATGCCCAGGAAACAGATCAGGGATAGGGTTGCTGAGATTTTACAGATGGTTGGACTTACTGACCAGCATTTGCGTCGCTATCCTCACGAGTTTAGCGGCGGGCAAAGACAACGGATAGCCATCGCCCGAGCTTTGGCAACAAACCCCGACTTCATTGTATTTGATGAACCAACCTCAGCACTAGATGTATCGGTACAGGCACAAATTCTCAATTTGCTAGGGCAACTAAAGAGGAACCAGGATCTGACCTACCTGTACATTACCCACAACCTCACTGTTGCCGAGAGTGTTTGCGATAGCATCGCCGTCATGTACGTGGGAAAGATAGTAGAAATAGGTACGCCTATTGAGCTATTCCGTTCTCCCAAGCATCCCTACTCTCAGGCTTTGGTTCTATCAACTCCTATACCCGACCCTAAAAGAAAACGAGGCAGGGTTGTCTTGCCAGGGGAAGTGCCCAGCCCCACCAATCCACCCCCCGGTTGTAGATTTCATCCAAGGTGTACCCGGGCTACTGAGGAGTGCGCACACCTAGAACCGGAACTGCAGCAATTAGGGAGTACAAGCTGGGTTGCTTGTTGGCATCCCCTTAGCTAAAGACCCTTCGCCGAATGTCAGGCTTTTCTTTGCTGGGCAAAATATAAATATAGTAGTTCGATGGTTATCTAATTTAACTTCCCGGGGGCAAAGTTCTTATTCTGGATATATTGAAACATTTGGGAAATACTGGAAGCTGGAGAGAATCACTTGACCAGTTTATCAGGAAAATCAAGTGTCATCCCGTCTACTCCACAATCAAGTGCGTGTTTCATTAGCTCTATGTTTTTGACACCCCACGCCCTTACCTGTAAGCCATGTTCCTTAGCTAGTAACACGCCTTGAGGGGTAAGCAGTTCTGCAGATGGACAGATTTGCTGTGCATTAATTGATTTCAACTGTTTGATATTATCGACATCAATTTTTTTTAATAAATAGCCAATTTTGATATCCTTATCCGTTCTGCGAGTAACCCTTAGATTCTCAAAGATAAACGATGTAATAGTCACCTTTTCCCTTATTTCATAACAATCAATTAGCCCTAATATTTCTTCTGCCTCTTTTTCAACAAATGGCACCTTTAACTCAATGGCAAATATTAGTTCTTTACCTCCAAAATAATGAAGGAATTCTTCAAAAGATAACAACCTTTCTGCTTTATATTTGGGTGAAAACCATGAGCCAGCATCTAATTGTTTTAGCTCTGCCCATGTATATTCCGAAGGATAGCCTTTCGCGTCTGTTTTATTGTCTAATTTATCATCGTGAAAAAGGAAGATTACTCCATCCTTTGTTTTCCGTAAATCAGTTTCAATTCCATTTGCTCCAAGCTCAACCCCTTTATAAAAAGAGGCTAACGTGTTTTCGGGAGCATACATTGAGGCACCACGATGCGCTAAATTTATAAATTCCATTTTCTACCCTCATCTAATAAAATATCCGAGTAATTATATAGCACTTAACAAACATTATCCAGCTGTAACATTTAGCCATAAAGTGCAAGCTAGGAGCGTTGGACAGGTTGAATGATTAGACCCTCTCGAAGAATTCCCAGATTAGCGTCTTCAAACGCTTTTTCACCACAGTCGCAGGTCTTTCTACTATTGAAGAGATAGGCGAGGTATGCAGCTACACCAGTATCAAGTTGATTATGAGTTAGCAGCATCTTAATACTATATCTTTGAGCAAAAGTTATCCCTAATCTTCCCATCAGGCCATAACGAGCTCTTCGGCTTTCTAATAGTCTCGATATTCCTTGGGATATTTTCGTTTGTAAACATTTGTTAGGTGTGTCGTAAACGGTGCTGTTTGCGTTTTGTTCGCGGTCGTTAGCACACCGTTAGTACTCAGCCTTAGCAGTATTACTAAAAAACAAGGTAACAAAACAAGGAATTGTTACCTTTCCCTGCCAGTTCTTAAACCCTGGCGAAATAGCTGAATAGGTCATTATTGATTTATGCGTATCTCAGTGATACTATTGCGTTATTAACAGGATAGAATAGCGAAGAGGAGGCAGCAGCAGGCCAAAATTGGGAACTGAGGGAGGTCTTTACGTCGGGAACATTTTATACGGAGCCGAGGACATTACCCAGTAACACAACTTAATCGAAGGAGGTTTAGCGATGCAGATAGCTCGTGTTGAGGCTAGTTACCTGATTGACGTTCCTACTACTCCCCCTCCATTGCTGAAAGAGCCATCACGTGCCAGCGTAATCATAGTGGAGGTTGAAACAGACGACGGAATTATTGGCTATGGAGCAACGGGGGGTGCTCTGCCCTGGTCAATTGTGGAGTTCATCAATCGACAGGCCGCGCCCTTTCTAGCGGGTCAGGACCCGATGCTGACCGAACGCATCTGGAACCAAATGTTTTGGAAATTCAACCAGAGGGCTCTTACTGGTGTGTGGAGCTCCGCCATGAGCGCAATCGATATCGCCCTATGGGATATCAAAGGCAAAGCCCTGGGCCAGCCGGTATGGCGCTTGCTGGGTGGGGCTCAGAACCCCGTACCAGCCTACATTACCTTCGGTCTGCCCGACTACAATCGTGACCAGCTGGCGGAAGCGGCGAAATACTGGGTAGGACAAGGACAGGACAAGCTGAAGATGGTGGTAGGCGTGGTAGGCAATTCTCAAGACCCGGAGGAGGATGCCGCCCGGGTGATAGCAGTGCGAGAGGCTGTAGGGCCAGGCGTCCAGCTGATGATGGATGCCAACTACCTGATGTCCTTCCACCATGCTCTGCGTCTGTGCAAGCTGTGTGAGCCGTACAACCTTACCTGGTTTGAAGAACCCGTCTACCAAAACGATGCTCGCCTCCTGGCAAACCTCCGCAGGCAAACGACCATACCCATTGCGGCTGGCCAGAACGAGGGGCACCGTTTCCGCCACCTAGAGCTACTGATCCACGAGGCGGTGGACATCCTCCAGCCAAATGTGGTCAACGTGGGTGGTTATACAGAAGCGGTGAAAGTGGCTGCTATGGCGCAGGCCTTCAACAAGCCGATTGCAAACGGCGGCGCGTGGCCTCTTCACAATATGCACCTGCAGGCTGGGATGTCCAACGGATGGCGAGTCGAGTTCCATTACCTTAGTTGGATGATGTACAAATCGGTGTACAAAGAGACCCCAGAGCCAGTAAAGGGATGGGTGACTGTGCCGGGAACGCCCGGGCTCGGGTTGGACCCCAAGCCAGGGCTCATCAACGAGTATCGTGCCAGCAAACCGTAGGCTGGACCACAATGGCAGAGGGAGTGCCACTCGGGTCAGCTAAACCTTGTGATACTTTAACCCTTCTTCATTACTCATCTCGTCAAGCTTAGCCATTTCTTCTTCCATGTTTTTTCTTGCTAACATTTTTGCTAACGAACTTCTGCACATGAAAAGGTATAGTGACGTCGGATGTCAATAGTGGACACGAGACCTTTCATGCTGCCAGTAGACCTGCATAGTATCTCTGCTCATAGGCCGCAGGTGACAGGAAACCAAGTCTTGGCTGCAAGCGCTGCCGATTATAGAATATCTCAATATACTCTGTGATGTCTCGTATCGCCTCCTGCCTGGTTCTATACCGGCGGTGATGGACAAGCTCCTGTTTGAGCGTCCCCCAGAAACTCTCCATCGGCGCATTATCATAGCAGTTCCCTTTCCGACTCATTGATACCTTCAGCCCGAACCGTTCCAGGATATTTCTGTACTCATGCGAGCAGTACTGGCTGCCCCGGTCCGAGTGGTGAATCAGCCCCTGAGCCGGGCGTTTGGCCGCCACAGCATTGAACAAGGATTGGTGGACCAGATTCCTGGTCAAGCGCTCCCCCATGGCATAGCCAACAATATCAGCGGCAAAGAGATCCTTATGGGCGGCAACATAAAGCCAACCTTCGTCAGTAGGCACATAGGTTATATCACTCACCCATACCTTATTCGGTGCGGTAACCTTGAACTGCTGCCCAAGGATATTATCAGCTACCGGAAAAGTATGCCTCGAG
>Ga0268282_1001273_pt1 | contig 11229 bp, 12 predicted proteins | sample saktaG_12_FD_190133 | JGI IMG/M metagenome (GOLD analysis project Ga0268282, IMG submission 190133) | Saline water microbial communities from Sakinaw Lake, British Columbia, Canada - sak_2011_5_24_120m | ecosystem: Environmental > Aquatic > Non-marine Saline and Alkaline > Saline ...
CTCCATGATAGTCATTAATCGATAGTATAACAATCTCTTTTTCGGCAGCTAAAACAAAGGAAATGGAACCTAAAACCAACAAGAAAGCTAACAAAGAAATTAAGAGTCCTTTAGTTATTTTAAATCTAAACATATTCGTATAATCCCTCCTTAAATATTTTTAATTAATTTTTTAAGTAAACAAATCCTTACTAACTTGGAACTTGAATAATTATGCGAAATAAATCACCTCCCACCTTCTTTTCTATTACTTAAACTCGCGGCTATTAAATTTTTTCTTGTGTCTATCTTGGGGTCAGGTCTCAACATTTGACATAAGTTGGCTAGTTACTTTATTCAAGATTAACTTATGTCAAATGTTGAGACCTGACCCCATTAATTACAGAAATCTTGTATTTCCCAAGAATTATTCTCTTTTCTATTTTCTACATCCGCCCTGAATAATCCTTCTTTTTTACAAAAATTATTTGAAATTAATTTAATTTTTTTTATTTATTTATTTTTTTCCCTTTGCGAAAAAATTTATTTAGTTAATTGTTTATAACAGCCCACTATCTCGCCAAAATAAAAAGTATGGTAGTCATTATCTGCATAAACATCTTCCCTATATTCTTTACATAAAAAATCGGGATTTATTTCACTTTTACAAACAATTTTACATTCATAATGAAATCCTGATATTTTAATAGCAGGAGTGTCTACTTTTTGTGCAGGAATAATGGTTAAATTACATTCTTTGAATTTATCAAAATCTCGACCGGATTTAGTACCACAAAAATTTAATGCTTCCTTTAAGTCATCAGTTGGGATACTAACCGTAAAACTGGAGGCTTTTTCAATAATATGATGGGTAAAGCGGCTCTTTCTAACCATAACTGTCATTATCGGCTTTCTCCACATATATCCGATGGCAGCCCAACCTATAGTCATAACATTTATTTTTTCACCATCTTTGGGCTTAACTATCAGGAATGCACCTTTAGATTTTATCTGTTGCATAACTTCTTCGGCAACGGATAAATAATTAACATTTTCCATATAATTTTTCCTCCTTAAAGATATAATAATAGTTATATTTTAATTTTCTTAATCAACTTCCTTTAATTTCTCTACCATTTTCACAAAATCATCTATCCATTCCGCAGCAAAGTTTACACCTTTAGGAGTGGGGATGTACTCATCTCCGTCTTTCACTTTTACATATTGCCTTAAATCAACTCTCTCTACTCCCCGAAACTCACCGATAGATAAAACTAATCTTTTATTATCGGTAACGTCTAATTGCCCAATCTGCTTCATTTAATATTTCTCCTTTCTTTTTTATTTTTCCTATTTTTCCTAATCTACATCTCGCATCATATTTCTTTCCCCGAAATCTGCCAAATCAATTATTTTAATTGAATTATTTTTATATAACTTTCTAATTTTCTCTACCTCTTGCTTCAAATTAGAAGAGATAATTATTTCTAATAAATCGATATTTCTCGCATAATTAATTACATTCTGGTGAGGAGGGAAGGAAGCGATAATATAACACTTTATTATTTCATTTTTCCCTATATACTTTTCCAAACTTCTAAGGCATACTATTCCTATCTTTTGACCAAAAGATACAATTACTTTTTCTTTTTCTTTTTTCTGTTTTTTTTTAAAAAACATGGTTATCCCCTATGCGCTCTACGCTATTTTCTACTCAGCCGATTCTTTTAACAGATCAAAAAAGCCATTTAAATAACCTAAGCCCAATAGAATATCTTTTTTCATCAAATTAATCAGTTCCTGGCTACCCGGAGAATTGGCTGTCCTTATTATTTCTTGTCCTTTAAGAATAATAAATTCCTGGTCATTATCTAGTAAGGGAAATAATTTCATAGTTTCCCGATAAGAAAGAGTAAAATCTTTTCTGGCTTCCTTGCTTAGTTTAATGGTACTATCCGCTACATCATCCATCTTAACGGTTTCCACCTCGGGAAGCAGATTATAAAATTCCTCTTTCTTGTGTTCGAAAAGATATCCATTAAAATCTTCATAACCGTAATGAGCATTGGTAACCAGTACAGTCAGTTTTTTTACATTAAAATATTTCTTAAAGAGGACACCCAAAGGAGCTGGATAGGTATGATAAGGTTGGGAAACATCTTCTAAATAATGAATGGCTCGAGCGGCAAACCTAAAACCCCAATAATTATCGCCTTTCCCAAAGGCAATTTTAGACATTTCAAAGAAGTGATTGGCTCTTTTGGGGGCCTCTCCGGCTTTCAGTAAACCTGCAAACACAGAAAAATACATATGACGATACCCCTGACTTCCTCCGGTTAAAGCTTGCAATTTATTTAATTCTAAATTAGTATCTAAATCCCAATCCGGTTCGTCTGAATAATTTATAAGAATATCTGAGGCTTTCGTTTTTTCTCCAATCTCCCCCTCAACATATTTTGTTACAAATTCCGGATTATATTCATCCTGGTCTATGTCTTCATAAGTATAAGGAGTTATTTCGATTTCGGAAAAATTGTTTATCCAGTTATTATTTTTTATGGCCAGTTCGGTATAAAAAAAATGACTGTTCCAGGAAAACACGTTTATAGAACTAAAGATTAAAACGGAAAGAATTAGCAGAATAAGAATTGGTATTTTCTTTTTAAGCTTCATAATTACCCCATTACCTCCTAAATTTGCTTTAGATTTCCACTGTCTGTTTTCGCAGAACCCACCCTCGCAAAAATAGGAGCACATACTTCGTGAGAATGACAGAAAAAGTAGTTACCTCTATTTTATTTTTCAAAAGGGAATTTATACTGGGTCAATCCAAGTTCTTCTTTTAAAGTAATAATCTGCTGTTGAAGATTTTGGTTTATAGGCGCGCCTTTGTCTTTTCTATCTAACCAGGCCAGATACTCTTTCTCTCCGGCAGTATAAATCCTTTCTGCCCCGGGAGCTTTTTTAGAAGAACGAAGGGAACGAAGAATATCTCCGCTTATCTTTTTAAATAATTCGAGTTCTATAAAGGAAGATATGTTAATTGCTATAAAAAAATGTCCCAAATTAATGGGTACTGGTTTACCATCCTCTACTCCCGATAACATTTTAAGAAACTTTCCATTTTGCAGGGCAGCCGAAAGGATTTCTACTACGGCAGAGTAACCATAACCTTTATAACCGGCAGTTTCCTCTCCGATACCCCCTAAAGGAGCAAGAGCAGCTTTCCCTGTTTTTAGGTCTTGCAAAATCTGATGGGTGTCTGTTCTGGCCTTACCATCTTGTCCGATTACCCAGCCCGGAGGAATTTCTTTTCCTGCCCGGTCATAAAATTCTATCTTCCCTCTCTGAGTAATAGAAGTAGCACAATCAAGAACAAAAGGAAATTCTTCATCAGAGGGTATTCCAAAAGTTAAAGGATTGGTTCCTAACATATTCTCTACCCCAAAAGTAGGAGCAATGGAAGGTCGGGCATTAGTACCGGTAATTCCAATCATTCCTTCTTCAATAGCCATTAAAGCATAATAGCCGGCAACCCCATAATGGGTTGAATTTCTTACTGCTACCATTCCCAATCCCATCTTCTTAGCCTTTTCAATGGCCAGAGCCATAGACTTCTTGGCAATTACCTGTCCCATTCCATTGTGGCCGTCAATAACCGCGGTAGTAGGACCATCATTAACAATTTCAATATTTGTTTTTGGTGACTGGATCCCGGCTTTAATTCTATCATAATATATAGGTTTTAAGCGGCCAATGCCATGCGAATCTATCCCTCTTTTATCAGAAGTAATCAGCACATCAGCGCATATGCGGGCATCCTCTTCCGGAACTCCTATCCCTTTAAAAACATCAATCATAAAATTTTCTAAACTATCGAAATCTACCCAAACAATATCTTTAGAATTATTATACAAGATTACCTCCTCCTTAATTTTTATATTGAAGTTTCCATACGGGTTTTAAAAATCAAACACTATTAAACTTAATATAACAAAATTAGAAATGTTTTTCAATTATTTAGTTACTTTTGGAAAAAAATTGACCAATTGACCGATTTGCCAATTCACCAATTAAATTAATTTCCCATTCAATTTAGTTAACCAGTTTACCAGTTATCCAGGTAACTAACCAACCAACTAACTCTTTTCTCGTTACACATTACTCATCACTGTACTTCTATCCGCTATTTTTTCTTATATTTCTTTTCTTCTCCTTTCCTTCTTCACGCGATACGCAATACGATATACGATATACGAATAAAGAATTGACATATCGATATTTTGCTGATATATTTAGAATATATTATTAATATATAGGTGATATTTATGGTAAATATGGAAATTTATAAAGAACTCAAAAAGCGGATAGTTTATCTGGATTACAAACCAAAACAAGTGCTAAGCATTAAAGAACTGGCAAAAGAATTTGGAGTTAGCCCTATACCTATTCGAGAGGTTCTCATTCTTTTGGAAAATGAAAAATTGGTACATATAATTCCTAATAACGGTATCTACGTTAACGACATAAGTTTTCAAGAATTGAAAGATGTCTTTGAAGTCAGACTATTTTTAGTTGGCCTTGTGGGAAAATTAGCAGCCCAAAGAGTAACTTCAGAAGAATTGAATAAAATGAAAGAACTTCTCGAAAAAATAAAAAAGGAAAAGAACAGAAAAAAGTTAATTCAATTAGATGCAGAATTTCACGATTTAGTAAATTACTCTACCAAAAATCAAACCTTGGCCGAGACTTTAAAAAGATTACGAAATCAAATTGGACGCCTCTGGTTCTTTGCCAAAGAAAATGATAGCTATTCTGCGCAAATTCCTCTTGATTTTGAAGAACTCTTAAAGGCATTTGAGAATAAAGACCAAAACAAAAGTGAAGAAATTATAAGAAATCATGTACTTAATTTTATTAAGCAGGTAAAGGAAAATCTATATATAGAAAGTTAGCATGTTATATTAATTAAATCAATAAGGGCTAAATAAGTATTTTCTCATAATATTACTCGTATTATTATTGATGAATGCTCCCTAACTGACACTTAAATTATTTTAACTTGAAATATTTAAAAGATAAGGTGGTGATAATAAAGAACTAATAAATAAATGTTTTTTAGGTTTTAATCAAAAAATAAACGAAATAAAGGAGAGAAAAAATGAGAAAGATAATTTTCAGTATCATTGTGATTTTAACACTTCTCCTTCTTGTAACCTTTTATGGATTTGCACAAGAAGGAAAAGAAATTAGTGTTGTAAAAATTGGCGGTGTTTATCCGCTGACTGGACCTTTTGCTCCAATGGGAATAGGAGATAAACAGGCAATTTTATTAGCAGTAGAAGAAATCAATGCTAATGGTGGAATAAAATCTTTAGGGGGGGCAAAGATAGAAGTAATCTTTGCTGATTCTGAAGGAGACCCAAAAGTTGCTATGACTGCTGCTGAGAGACTTATATCTAGAGATGATGTTGTAGCTATACTTGGAAGTATTCTTTCTAGTACTACAGCTACTATTGCCCCGGTTTGTGAAAAGTATAAAACTCCGTTTGTAAATGAAGGTTCAACTTCTATTACCCTCACCCAACATGGCTGGGAATATTTCTTCCGTTCAACTCCTCATGATGGTTTATATTGTGAAGCTATGTTTAATTTTCTTGAGGAAGTAGCTAAAAAAAGTGATGAAAAAATAAAAACTATTGGTTTAATGTATGAAAATACGCTTTTTGGAAAGACAGCAGGAGATGTATGGAAAGAAAAGGCTCCAGAACACGGATTTGAAATTGTAGTTGATATTCCCTATTCTGCTGCATCAATCGATTTATCCTCTGAAATACTTAATTTAAAAAAAGCTTCCCCAGATATAATCTTCTTGGCCTCGTATACTCAAGATGCTGTCTTAATTACCAAGACAATGCAAACACTCGACTGTAATGCTAAGGCTGTCGTGGGTATAAATGGCGGACAAATTGTCCCTTCCTATATCGAGGCAATTGGACCTTTGGCTAATTATGTATCTGCTGAAGCAAGATGGAGTCCTGATATTAAGAAACCCATAGCACAAAAAGTTAATGCAGAATATTATAGTAAGTACGGACAAAATATGGATGGACACAATGCTCGTGCTCATACAGCTGCTATGGTGCTTTATTATGCTATAGAAGAAGCAGGTTCAACAGATAAAGAAAAAATCCGCGAGGTATTAGCAAATATTTATGTACCACCAGAGAAAATTATCATGACCTGGAATGGGGTTAAATTCGATGAAACTGGACAGAACATTTTAGGAACTGCTTGTATTATTCAAATACAAGACCAAGAATTTAAAACCGTTTTCCCTTATGGTATAGCTTCTACTGATTTTATTTTTCCTATGCCTAAATGGTCTGAACGTTAAATAAAAGAAGCGGGTTTATAAATAAATTAAGAGATGGAGCTGTAGAAAAATACTTATTTTTAGCTCCGTCTCTTAATCCCTGATAATTAATAAGAATATTTTAAATATAAAGAAACTTTTATAAGAATTAAATTACAATTAATTTATAAAGATTATTAATGGAGGAGATAAGAAAATGTTACAAGCAATTGTTAATGGTATTTTGCTTGGTAGTATATACTCTTTGATTGCAGTCGGGCTTAGTCTTATCTGGGGAGTAATGCGGATCATAAATTGGGCTCATGGAGCTATGGTCATGCTTTCAATGTATATTACTTTTTTTGCCTACTCTATGTTTGGACTCGATCCTCTGATAGCTTTACCTTTAGTAGCTATAATAATGTTTATAGTCGGTTATTTACTTCAAATAGCACTAATTGAAAGAACATTAAACAGTTCCTGGATTAGTAGATTATGTGCAACATTTGGCCTAATGATGGTTTTGGAAAGTCTCGCTTTAATATTTTGGTCATCTAATTGGCGAGCTGTTCCTGTTACTTATAGCACTTGGACTTTTAACATAAGTGGAATTCTTATTTCATTTCCTAGATTAATCGCTTTTTTCATTGCTATTTTAATGGCTTTAGTGCTTAATTTTTTTCTCAACCATACAGAAATTGGTAAAGCAATTAAAGCTACTGCCCAAGATCGAGAAGCGGCTGCTTTAATGGGTATCAATGTTAATAATATTTATCGTATTACTTTTGGATTAGGACTTGCTTTAACAGGGATAGCAGGTGCATCTCTTATGACTTTTTATTTTGTATTCCCAAAAATAGGCTTCCCATTTGCTTTAACAGCATATATAGTTTGTGTCTTGGGAGGATTGGGAAAACTTAATGGAGCTCTTTTAGGAGGGTTAATTATTGGGATAGCCCAATCATTAACTGCTTACTTCATTTCACCAGAGTATAAAATGCCAATGGCTTTTCTAATCTTTTTAGTAGTTTTATATTTTAAACCAGAAGGTATTTTCGGGGGAGTTACAGAATGAGCAAAAAATTTTTTTCTTATAAGATTTTTCTTGTTATCTTTGTCCTAATTGTTTTGCTTATTTTTCCAATTTTTCTAAAAGATCCTTATTTTTTAGATATTGCAATTACTGTATTACTTTATGCTTTCTTGGGAAATGCATGGAATATCGTAGGCGGATATTGTGGACAAGCTTCTTTAGGACATGCAGCTTATTATGGCATAGGTGCATATATGTCTACTATTTTGTTTCTTAAATTTGGTATTTCACCTTGGATAGGAATGATAATAAGTGCGGTAATTGCTAGTATTTTAGCTATTATTTCAGGTTATCCTTCACTACGAATGAAAGGTCCATATTTTGTATTTTTCACTATTGGGTTTGCTGAAACTATTAGAACCTTATTTCTTACTTGGAAATGGGTAGAGGGTTCAAGGGGTATTATTATTCCCTTTCAAAATAATCCTATTAATTTTATCTTTTTTAGTAAAGTCCCTTATTATTATACTATTCTTATCTTTTTAATCTTTGGAATGCTTATTACTTACTCAATTAGTAAATCGAAAATTGGAAAGTACTCTGTTGCAATTAGAGAAGATGAAACGATGGCAGAAGCACTTGGTATTAATACAGCCTTATACAAATCATATGCTTTTGCAATTTCTGCTTCTTTAATGGCTATAGGAGGTACTTTCTATGCTCAATATGTTCTTTTCATACATCCAAACGATCTTATGTCACTTAATAACTCTGTAATTTTTATGCTCATAGCAGTTACGGGTGGAAAAGGGACTCTCTTTGGTCCTTTGATTGGTTCTATTATAATTATGCCATTATGGGAATATTTTCGTTCTACGCTTGGTGGACAATTTGCTGGTCTTGGCACTCTCTTTGCCGGATCAATTGTCCTAATAATAGGTACAGTTGCACCAGGAGGAATTATAGGGATATTAAATAAAATAAGAGCAAGATATAATATTAGTAGTAGGCATAATAGTATTGTAGGAGAGGAAAAATAGATTATGGGGAAATTAAAAATTATATTTCAAATAAAAAAAGTCTCAAAAAGTTTTGGTGGAGTCAAAGCAGTTAATCAAGTTTCTTTCCAAGTCCAAGAGAAAAAAATTATAGGATTAATAGGCCCTAATGGTGCAGGCAAAACAACTCTTTTTAATCTTATCACAGGTTTTTTAAAACCAGATGAAGGGCAGGTTTATTTCCAAAATCGAGATATTACTAATTTAAAGCCACATAAGATTTGCCAACTGGGTATAGGTAGAACTTTTCAAGTTGTTAGGCCATTATCTACTCTCACTGTTCTAGAAAATATTGTTACAGCAGCATTGTTACGACATAATAATTATAAAGAAGCTAAAGAGTATGCTATTTATATTGCTCAAATTACAGGATTAACAAGTAAAATTAATAAAATGGCAGGAGGAATACCTATTGCGGAAAAAAAGAGATTAGGCTTCGCCCAAGCTTTAGCTACCGGTGCTAAATTACTTCTTTTAGATGAAGTAGCTGCTGGTCTTAACCCTACAGAAGTCGATAAATTTCTTAATATTATTAGAAAAATATCCATTGAGGGATTAACAATTATTATGGTAGAACATGTAATGAAAGCCGTTATGAGTGTGGCCAACCAGATTTTAGTTCTGGATCACGGAGAATTAATTGCTCAAGGAAGACCAGAAGAAGTAACAAATAATGAGAAAGTAATTAAAGCATATCTTGGTGATCAGTATAAATTTTAAAAATAAAATAATAAATTAGGATGATAAAAATGTTAAAGATAAAATCTGTTGATGCATATTATGGAGAAACTAAAGTTCTATGGGATATTTCCTTAAATGTTAAAAAAGGAGAATTATTGGCTATAATTGGCCCTAATGGTGCCGGGAAGACGACCATAATGCGTACTATTATAGGTTTATTAGTCCCTAAAAAAGGAACAGTATTTTATGAAAGCAAAAGAATTGATCATCTTCCTCCTCATAATATTGTTAAAAAAGGGATTGCATTAGTGCCAGAAGGACGAAGGCTTTTCCCTAAATTAACGGTCTTAGAAAATCTTGAGATGGGAAATTATTTAAAAAATCTTCGAATCTTTCGCCAAGATTTGTTAAAACAAACTTTTGAATTTTTCCCTATACTCTTCGAAAGAAAAGATCAAGAAGCTAAAACTCTATCGGGTGGAGAAAGCCAAATGTTAGCCATTGCTCGAGCTTTAATGTCAAAACCTAAATTACTTCTTTTAGATGAACCCTCTCTTGGTTTAGCACCAAATCTGGTGACTTCTCTTTTTCAAACTGTTAAAAAATTAAATAAACAAGGGCTAACCGTAATAATAGTTGAACAACATGTTCCCCAGGTATTAGAAATTGCTGATAGAGCTTATTTATTAGAAAACGGTTCTATAATCTTAGAAGATACTGGAAGTAGAATGCTTGATAATGAGCATGTAAAAAAAGCTTATTTGGGATTATAAAAAAATTTTTTATTTAATTACAAATTCACAAATTTATTTTATTTAGAAGGGAGTAAATATTATGAATAGCAATAATCTTCAAGAATTAAAATGGACAGATGTTAAAAATTATCTTGAAAGAGATAACAGAATAATATTACCAGTTGGTAGTACTGAGCAACATAGTACTTGGTTACCCTTGGGTACAGATACTTATACTGCTATATGTCTGGCTGAAGATGCCAGTGAAAAAACAGGAGTTATGATAGCACCACCAATTTGGATGGGATGGGCACCCCACCATTTAGCATTACCTGGCACTATTAATATAAGAGCTGAAATTTTAATAGAATTTTTATATGATGTAATACAGTCTTTAGCGAAACATGGTTTTAAAAAATTTATTACCATAAACGGACATAGAATAGTAAATTTAATATGGATGCAAATTGCTGCTGAAAGAGCACAAAGACAACTTGGCGTTAAAGTTGTTATTTTTGATCCTGCTTATATGAGTAAAGAGATTGCGGATAAATTGGGATTTGGCCCTGTTGGACATGCCGATGAAATAGAGGGTTCTGAAATGTTATATAAATATCCAAATTTAGTCGATATAAATAAAGCTAAGGATTATGTTCCAGAAGAAGCCAAACTATATCATATAGATCCAAGAAATTGCAATGATACTTTATGTTACGTTCCTAGTACAGAAGAATCTACTAAGAAAATTGCTAATATTTCTGGTGGTTCTGTTGGGCGCCCTTCCCTTGCTTCTTCAGAAAAAGGGAAGCAATACCACGAGCATCTAGTTGGTAGACTCATTGAAGTAATAAACCAATTAAAAAAATAATTCCCAATGTTTTGTATGAAAAAATTTAATAAATCATTTTTGCAAATTACTAATTATTATAAAATAAATTGTAATTTTCTATAAAACTCAAATTGAGAAAGGAAGCATGTTTATTTATGAAAAGAATTTTGATAACCGGAGGGCTTGGCCAGATTGGTTCTGAACTTGCTTCTTTTTTAAGAAAAAGATATGGCAAAGAAAATGTTATTGTCTCAGATATTAAACCTATGCTTGAAGGGACGATTAACCAGGGCGGGATATTTGAACATATTGATTGTTTAGATGCTCAAGAGATTTATTCTGTGATAAAAAAATATAAAATAGATACTGTATTTCATCTGGCAGCTATTCTCTCTGCAAACGGTGAAAAGAATCCCCAATTAGCCTGGAAAATAAATATTAACGGGCTTTATAATGTACTGGAAATAGCCAGAGAATATAAATGTGCCGTGTTCACTCCCAGTTCGATTGCCGCTTTTGGCTCTTCTACTCCCAAAGATAACACCCCTCAAGAGACAATT
>Ga0268282_1001279_pt1 | contig 11195 bp, 12 predicted proteins | sample saktaG_12_FD_190133 | JGI IMG/M metagenome (GOLD analysis project Ga0268282, IMG submission 190133) | Saline water microbial communities from Sakinaw Lake, British Columbia, Canada - sak_2011_5_24_120m | ecosystem: Environmental > Aquatic > Non-marine Saline and Alkaline > Saline ...
GGGCAGTAGAAAATACGTTCATTTGGTAACCTCCAGGACCTAACGTCCTGGGGGAAACCTCCAGAAATTAAGATATGTGAATACAAGACGAAAAACACCCGCTTGCGGGCGGGCCCCAAAAAAAAGGTCGGCTTTCATCAATGCGGGCTAAAGCCCACAGTATTCAGCCGACAAGGGTAATAAATCACTTCAAATAGATCCCAGGCTTTCCAGGCAGTGCGTGTTTGGCTTTCCCTTCAGGATCGTGTTCCGGCTCTTTTTCAATCACGACTTCGGCGGAAAACTCTTTTCCGAGGAATTCTTTCGCGTCCGAATAAGCTTCGTATTCTTCGTCTAGCGTAAAGATTACTTTCGGGATTTCTTCAGCCCGTTTCTTCATCAAATTCGGGATGGCCTTCCCATGCTTCCTAAGATTGGGGTCTGCCATAACGTCTTTAATCTGTTTTCCCTCCAAGATAGCATCGTAAACTTTCCGCTTCCATTCTGGGGAGAGATGCAAAAAGATTTTCCCCGGTTTTCTGTTTGTGGCTTCAACGATGTTTTGAACGTCTTCTAGAGTGTTTTTAAGCATCTCCTCGGAAACCTCAACCTTCACGTTGATCTTTGACTTATCTTTTACGGGATACTCTGCATTCGAGACGAACCCATCCCCAGAAAGCTTCTCCCAAAGCTCCTCGCAAGTGTATGGGGTGAAGGGTGCCATAAGGCGAACCCAGACTCCAGAGACCGCCTTCAGGGTTGCACCGTTTGGCTCGCACCTGCGGGAATACCATGCAAGATCGTTGAAAACTCCGTAAAAAGCCGCTTGAAGAGCCTTCCTAGTCTGGAATACTTCAAGGGACTGGTTGGCGGATTCACAGACCTCCTGCATCCTAGACACAAGCCACCGGTCTATCGGACGAACCTTCCCTCCCCCGTCCAGTTCAGAATACTTCACTACAAGCTCGAAAAACTGTTTTAGCTTTCTGGCAATATTGTCGACCATGCCCTCCCGCCAGTCGAAGTCTTGCCACGGCTCTGCATTGCCCATAAGAAACAGTCGGACGACGTCTGCACCATGCTTTTCAATCGCGTCTTTAACCAGGATAACATTGCCCTTAGAGCTTGACATCTTCTCACCCTCCAAAAGCCCCATGCCAAAGGATACTATACCTTGCGGCCACTTGTCGAAGGGGAAGAGGGCGGTGTGATGGTATAACATGAACGTCAAGTGGTTTTGAATGAGCTCGAGGGCTGAGCACCTCCAGTTTTGCGGGTACCAGTAGTCGAAGGACGCCTTAATCTTATTGAGTTTGCCTTTGGATATCTTCGTCTTCTTCTCCACATCTGCTGCTTTCCCCTCGTTTCTGAACACATAGTTGAAAAACTCCATTGTAAGCTGTTCAGGCTTTAAGTCGGAAATCAAGTGTGCTATCGTGTAATACGCCATGTAGATCGTCGAGTCTGAGAGAGGCTCTATCATGAAGTTCTCGTCGAATGGAAGTTTCGTCCCCAAACCATAGTTTCGGATGCAAGGCCACTCGTGAAGCCACTCCACAGTATTCAAGTAATCCTGTTTAGTACGTTCGGGAATGGCGTTCATGTTTTCGATGGCTCCGCGAACCATCTCCTTCCAATCCTCGTTCCCATAGTCTACAAACCATGATTCGGTTTTTGCGATCACGACTGATCCCCCGCACCGGCAGACGACCGGCTCTGAAAATTCGAGCATCGTCGACGCTTTGCCTTCGTCGAGCAGTTCCTGCCTCATTTTGTCTTTCGCACGCACAACAGCCATCTTTGCGTATTTCCCGCAGTTGTCGTTCATAACTCCTGTGTGAAAGCCCGCCTTGTAAACTTCTTTCGTAGCAACCTCCAGTTTTTCCTCGTCATGCTGGCTTTCAATTCCCATCCGCTCGACGACATCTTTTGCGGCTTCAGGTTCGTATCCTTCAATATCTATTATAGGAATAGTTTTTATGGACTTGATTTTTTCAAAGTCTAGTCTGTATTTTTCACATAGTTTCTTGTTTTTCTGAAGGTCTTTTAAGGCTATCCAGTCGTATGGCGCGTCTGATGGGACTGATGTGACAAGTCCCGTCCCGATTTTCGGGTCTGGGAAGTCTGATGGGAGTATTATTATTTCACGGTCGACTCCTGGTGCAATACATTTTTTCCCGATTAGCGAGTCTCCTTTCACTTCTTCCGTAATCTCGACTTTCATGTCCTGAAGCCTTAGTTTTTCAGCGCAGTCTCTTGAAATAATCCAGGTTTCCCCTCCTAAGTCTGCTTTTACGTATGTGACGTTGGGATTCACCCACATGTTTGTCTGTCCGAAAATTGTTTCCGGTCTAAGAGTTGCCGCGATTATGAACTCTTTTCCAAGGGGGAATTTTATCAAAGTGAACTCCTGAATGTCTGCGTCTGCGCCTTCCAGGAGGTCGTGTGTTGTCACCGGGTTTTCGTCTTCAGTGCAGTATTTTACGGGATGCAATCCCTTTTTGATAAGGCCTCTTGCCTTTAGACTTGTGTACTGCCATGTAATGAATGCGTTGTAGTGTTTGTCTGCAGTCGTGAATTGGCGTCTCCAGTCGATTGTATAGCCGAGTGCCTTCATCGAGTTTCGGTAATGGTTTTTAATAAAGTACTGGGCGTAATCCATCGGTTCCTTAAGCTTTCTGATTTCCTCCTCACCGACTCCGTACACTTCCTTGAATATTCTTACCTGTTTTTCCTCCCCCTCTTTCAATCTGTTAAGTGCCCCAATTATGGGTGTGCCTGTTACGTGCCAGGCCATTGGAAAGAGCACGTTTTTCCCTTGCATGCGTTTAAAGCGGGCTATAACGTCAGGTACTGTGTAGGTTCTAGCATGTCCTATGTGCATTCCTCCTGAAGGGTAAGGGTATGCTACGGTCAAGTAGAAGCGTTCCCTATCGTCCGGATTAGATTCGAAGACTTTTCCCTTCTCCCACCTACTACTCCACTTGTCCTCGAATTTTTTCGGTTTAAAATCAGTTGGCATTGTCTGAAGTATGTATGGGAGTCAATAAAATAAATAATGAGAAAAAGGTTTATAAAGCTGTAATTAATCTTGGTTTTCTTCGAATTTACCGAATCGGTGTTTGCCCAAGGCATGGAGTTTATTCCGTATAGTTGCTATGTGTGAAGTTCCAAGGTCTGTGACCTCTTTTCCTTCTTCTTTAAGCTTGCGAAGTTGTTCCTCTCTCATAGTACTATTAATTAGTGTTTCAGTACATAAAAATGGGTGCATGTGGGGGGGTTTGTTTGGGTGGGGTAATTATTATTATCTATTTATCTACATTTATATATTTATATACTTCTTTATTTAAACATGCAAGCTAACACCAACTTTTACCTTGAACCCTACGTGAAAAAGGATTTTAAGATAGAGTGCATTAAAAAAAATACCGATCAATCCGAAGTGCTTAGACTGCTTGCTCGAGCGTTCTCCTACGACAAGGACTTTCAGGAATTCATACTCAATCAGAAGGATACTATCCTTAAACGGAGTGAGGAAATCGCCGAAACTGGCGGGGTTTGAATTTGTTGTGGCCGAAGTGCACGAGAAGGTCTACGCCCATCTTTTCAGCCTGCCCCGTCTTTAAGTCGCAGGCTCCGTATGTCGGGTCTATGAAAGTGATGGTCGTGACGCCTGTTTTTTCCTCGATTTCCCGGGCGACTTCCACTGCCTTTTGTTTTAACCCTTCCGGAAACTGGAGTCCAACAATTTTTGCTTTTTCCTTTGTCACAACACTTACTATTCTTTCAATTTCAAGGTCGTACTTGTATTCCGTCATTTGTTTTCTGTTTTTCCTTTATCTCTATCAGGATTTGTTTGTCTTCTTCAGATAATTCCCCCTTTTTAAGTTCCGTTAAATCGTCGTGTGATATGAATGCGTAGAGTATATCGCCTTCGTCTGCATGGCGGCCTACTGTGAAATCGTCGATTGAAATCGCCACTTTATCCCCTGAAACCGCTTTTTCAATGGACTCACCTTCAGATTGAATGCCCTTTATCCTCCCTTTTACTCTGCCGTTTGGAAGTAGGATCCTGGTTTTATTCAAAAGGGTTCCAGACAAAACTTCAACGCCCACAATAGCCGGCTTTGTCGTCCTGAAAACGTGGTCTTTAAGAATCTGGAATTTTACTGGATGTGCGACTGTTTTTTCACGCAGTCTCTTCTGCGAATCCTTTTTTTCCGAAGCCCACTCCAAGTACTCCTCAATAATCTGGTATACGACTTTATTCGCAATTACTTCGACTTCGTGCGCATCTGCATAGCGTGCGACGTCTTCCGGAACTTTAGCGTTGAAGGCGAGAATCAAACCTAACAACTTGTTTTCATGAGAAACTGCACTCGCCTCAATCACGTCCTGCTTTGAAACCTGCCCAATACCCCCCTTCTTAACCGGAATATTGTTGTTTGAGAGAAGGTTAATTATCGCTTCAAGCGATCCTAGCGTGTCGGCTTTCACTATCACACCTAAAATATCCTTGGTAAACTCGATTTCACCCATCTCCTCCTTAACCTTTTGCACAAGCTCTTCCCCGCCAACATACACTGGGGCGCCTGAAAGCGCGCGAGAAAGGCCGGGGGCCACGATTTTTACGCCGTAGGCCGCATACACCGCGTCCACGTTCTTGAATTTTTCGCGAGGATCCCGCATCTCATCCAAAGCTTTAGGGCGGAGCAGCGCCTTCACCTTGGTGATTACCGGCTCGCCGCGAGCTCCCACCACGATGGAATCCCCCTTCCGAATTACCCCGTCATAGATTATCGCATCAACGGTTGTTCCAAGACCAGTCTCCTCCTTAACCTCCAAGATAGTGCCTTTGGCCGGACTAGCCAAGGCAACAGACAACTGGTCTGTGAGATACGTCTGAGTGAGTCCCATGACCATCATCATAAGCTCTGGCACGCCATCACCAGTCTCAGCGGAGACCGGCACTATTGCGACCTGCTTGGTGAAATCAGTTACCTGATTGTATTGGTCGGCGTCAAACCCTTGTTCCGAAAGCTGGCCAATCAAGTTGTAAAAATGTTTAAAGTATTCGTCACGAGCGTGTTGAGGCTGTTTTTGAGGTAAAGTACTCTTCTGCCATCCCGATATCCGGTCTACCTTGTTGGCTGCAATGATGAACGGGGTCTTGTATTGCTTTAAAATCGCAATAGCCTCGATCGATTGGGGCATAAGCCCGTCTCGCAAATCAACTACTAACACGGCGATGTCGGCAACGCTTCCCCCCCTCTTTCTCAAAGTTGTGAAGGCTTCGTGACCTGGAGTATCCACGAAAAGCAGCCCCCTCACATCAATCTTTAATTTAATCTTGTTTATAAGGTCCCCGCACAACCCCCTAATAACTTCAAAAGGCACGTCAGTCGCTCCAATATGCTGGGTAATGCCCCCAGCCTCCCTTGAAGCCACGACACTGCCCCTAATATAATCTAAGAGAGTTGTTTTACCGCTGTCCACGTGACCCAAAACACAGATAATGGGCTCCCTCGTCTTCGCCTCCATCTCTAACCTAAGATATAGGCAAAATACACTTAAAAAACTAATCAGAATCCAAAATGAAAATGATTTTTGATCCCACTTCCACACCACCCTCGATTAAAGGAGTCTGCTCGAAGTAGTCTGCTTGATCTAAAAAATTATTTTTTACGTCCGCAGAAAGGTCTATTTTTCCTCTCCAGCGTGTTAGGGAGCATAAAAATCCCTGAGAGGAAGCGACAAATCCCAACAGTATTTCAGAGTCCGTGATTGTTTCAATAGCTTGAGTCAAGATTTTCCGAGTTAAAGCATTCGCTTTCTCCGAGTTAAAAGAGAATCTTTTTCCGAGGTCGTCTAGAACATTAAGGTAAGCTTCAACCTCCTTTTTCGTCTCAGTGTGCGGAATTAAGGCCGATGATGCGATGAACACGTCACCCCCGTCTGTATGGCAGTAAACAATTTTTTCACCGTGATTTATGACTGTGAACGGCACCTCCCCTTTAAAAAGACTATGAGCTAAAGCATTAAGCTTCTCGCTTAGAGTTTCAGATTCACCCCCCTTCAAGGCGTCTAAAACGTGTCCCTCAAACTTGTTCAAGTGACGTAAAAATTTTTTCATCTCTCATCCAACTGGATAATCCTTCAATATGGGATAACCTCATTTGCGCGAAAAATTCTCTCGGCTTCTTATTCTCGTAAATCCCGTACAACTTAAAGTATCGGAGGATTTTTTTCCGAAGCACTTTCCCCGCCCTATCCATGTCCGTGAGTATCACAATACTGGGAAAATCCGCAAGTGCTTCAATTACCTCTAAAATAGACCCCCCCTGGTTGAGCTGAATAACATTTTTCACTCCGAGTGATTCGAGCGCAAGCTTGTCTTTTTTACCCTCAACTATGACTGGCTCGTTGATTGAGTCTATAAACTTGTCGATTAATTCGGACCGGGAAATTGTATTCACTTTTAATATGATGATTGACTATTAAATTAAATCGTGTTGAAAATGGCTACCGTAATTTTGACTGGAATACCAGGATCAGGGAAAACAACTGTATTGAAGAAGGCTCTGAGTGAGTTGGGTGCTGAAAGTAGGGTATACGAGCATGTAGTCTACGGGACTGTGATGTTCGAGATTGCTAAGGAAAAGGGTTTAGTGTCCGACAGGGATGAAATGAGAAACCTCCCCGTTGATGCGCAGCGGGAGGTTCAAGTTGATGCTGCAAGAAAAATCGGCAAACTCGGGGAGACTAAAGACATCATTGTTGACACTCACTGTACAGTCAAGACGCCGAAAGGCTTCATTCCAGGGCTTCCTAAACACGTTTTAGACGAAATCAAACCCTCACAAATAATTATCATCGAAACAGACGTCCAAGACATTATCGAGCGTAGGAAGGATGATGCAAGCAGGAAAAGAGATTTAGAAAGCAGTTGGGGGCTTGACTCCCACCAAAAAATAAACAGGAGTTATGCTGCTGCATACTCGTTGCATTCGAATAGTGCGGTAAAGCTTATTGCAAACAGGCAGGGTAAGCTTGCCGAGGCTAGCGCGGAACTTAAGAAGGTGTTGACTTGAATGTTGTAATAACTGAGGCCGGTAGGAATATCGCCTTGATTTCTCTCGGGATAGTGTCCTTGAGCACGGCAGTACGGTATTTCACAATCGATCGGGAGAAAGTTAGGGAAGGTCAGAAACGGATTAAAGAGCATCAAAGAAAGCTTAAGGAGGCTCAGAAGGCTGGTGACAGCAAGAATATGAAAAAGCACCAGCAGGATATGATGGCTGAGACTATGGAAAGCTTCAAACACAACATGAAGCCCATGGTCTTCACATTAATCCCGCTGCTTTTGATTTTCGGTTGGATGAGGGGGACTTACGGAGCCTATGGAGTGGCTTCTGAAGTCCAGTTGATTGAATATCACCCTCAAGACCTTGAGATACTTTCAATATCATCTTCCGGAAAGATTTTCAGGGACGAGTCTTTTATTCTCTGGAGTCTGGGAAATATTTCAGGCGGAAAATCAGGCACTCTGACTGTATCTGCTAAAGGCAGACCGCCAGACGAATTATTGAATTCAAATTCATTCAAGCTCACATACCTTGGAAGTGACAATCAAACACACGAGTTCTCGGGGAATGAGATAATCGACGAGGAATCAATTCTAACAGTCAAAAGGCAAGACTTTGTCCAATCAGGCAATGAAGTTTCCTATAAGATAAAATACGAGAATAAAAAATTCATTGTACAGCTTGGATCCTATAAACTGGGTTGGTTTGGATGGTATATAATAATCTCTATTGCATCATCAACTATACTAAACAAATTTTTAAAGATAACGTGAGGTTTAAAAGATGGTCAGACCAAAAATGAGGACTAGGTCGGTAAAAAGAATCGCCAAGAAGACTCCTAAGGGGAGGAACGTAATCCACTATAAAAAGGAAAAAATAGGCGGCAACAAGTGCGCTAGATGTAAACGTATTACGCCTGTTAAGGGTAAGAAAATTTACTCTGGAACATTATGCAGTAGTTGCACTGAAGATTTACTGCGTTACGCGGTGCAATGGAAAGTAAAGCTTTTAAGCGACGAATACAAAGACTTGGACTTATCCCGGGATCTCACAATAGAAAAATTCCTGCCGCGAGGATGGTTTACGGAAGTCTCTCAAGGTTCTGTGAAAAAGAGGAAGATAAAAAAATCATATAAGAAGAAGCCGGTGAAACAGGAAGACAAATCCTCTCCTAAAGACAAACCATCTCCCAAAAAGACGATAAAAAACAAACCGAAAAAGACAGCTAAAAAAACAGCCGCCAAAACAAAGAAATGATTGTAACAATCGGCGGGGAAGTAGCATCCGGAAAAAGCACCCTGGCGAAAAAACTCGCCAAAAGGCTTGGAGTGAAACACATATCAGCGGGTGCGATTATGCGGGAGTTGGCGAGTGAGAAAAAGATGAGTCTCCTCGAGTTTTCCAAGTACGCGGAATCCCACCCTGAAATCGACAAGCTTATTGATGAGCGGCAGAAGGAACTCGCATCTCACGGTGATTGTGTTGTTGAAGGTAGGGTTTCAGCACATATTATTCCAGCAGACTTTAAGGTTTGGCTTAAAGCCGATATTTCAGAGAGGGTGTTGAGGGCTCGTGGTCGCGGAGATGGTGACGTAGGCCTTGTTGATGCTATCAATTTGCGGGAGGCTAGTGAGCGGAGGCGTTATAAGGAGTTTTACGGTATTGATTTGGATGATTTCTCCGTTTTTGACTTGGTTTTAGACACCACGCAAATCGGTATTGAGCAGATGGTCGATATTGTTGAAAATCAGGTTAGAAAACTGTTGTAGAATCTTGTTTTTTAAGGTTTCAGGGAAAATAGTTTATTGTGGTGTTTTAGGTCATGAAACCAGTTAACGGGAATTCTTCTTGTAGGGGTCAGGCGGCCATTGAGTTTATATTGACTTATGCTTGGGTTATATTGATTGTTGTGGTTGTTTTAGTGTTGGTCTGGCAGCTTGGATTATTCCAGTTGGGGGGCACTATTGAACCTGGTTACATGGGTTTTTGGGGTGTCGTACCCTCTGACTTCCGGCTCTCTGAATCTGGGGATTTCAATATTTCTTTTGCGAATTTTATTGGGGCTAACGTGACAATAGAATCTGTTGCTGCGAATCATTCAGGTGTTGATGTTCTTGTTTCTCCTAGCGTTGTTGTTGAACCTGGCGAGCATGAGGTTGTTGATATGTCTGGGTTTATGCCTGGTAAAGGAGGCGGCCAGTTTCAGATTTTGTTGAGTGTTGATTATACTGATTCGAGGACTGGTAACCTGCATAAGAGTTCAGGCCGCATCTGGGGGTCTTATGAGGAGACATGATGAGTAATGGTGGCAGGCGGATTAGGTTAACGCTTTTTTCGTTGGCTTTAGTTTATCTTCTCTCTTTGAGTCTTGTTTCCCAGATAACTTATCCCCCCAAGGAGAATACTGGTGGTGAGGATATTTGGGCTGTGGGAGTCAACTATATTGAAGGCTTATTCATGGATATGGCCCAGCAGGTTACTCCTGATCTTATACAATGGATTACTGAGAATCCGGTGATTTATGACACGACTTCATCCCCTCCCATACCAGACTCAGGATATCAGGGGCTTACGAAATTAATATTAAAAATTATTTTGATACCTTACCAGATTCTAATATTGTTGACTGGCATTTACATAGTTTACGCTTCTGTTGTTCCGAGAAAAAGAGCTTTTGCAAAGCATTATCTTACTCGGCTGATTGTCGGCATGGTTTTGACGGGGCTTTCACCGATTATTTTCCAAGTTTTGTTGGAGATTGAGCATGGCTTGTTGCTGGCTTTAATCCAGACTAGTGTGGGGTCTGCTGGTGGGACGTGTCACGGAATGACTCCTGAAGACTGCTTAGACCACATTGGCGGGGTAGTAAGCCTTATGACCGCCTCCATGTTCGTAATGCCTTACACTTGTGCTTTAGGCGGTTTAGGGTTGATAATAGTTATTGCAAGCTATGCTGTAGTGTGGCTTAGGTGGGCTGTTGTAACTGCTTTGGGCATAATCTTTCCGGCGACCATCTTCCTGTACATGTGGAATTATACCCAAGGCATAGGCCGTAAGCTTATGAAGTATACTTTCATCTGGATTTTCATGCCGATTGTTCAGGCATTTTTTATTGTATTACTGGCCGAATCCGCAAGTAATTGGATGTCTCTCCAAGGCGCAATTATGGCTCTTGGAAGCTTTATCGGGGTTATGCTTTCACCCTTAATCATGACGGGACTTCTAAAGGTTGTTGGAAGCATGACAGTCATGGTCGGTAGTAAAACTCAGTCGCCTTTTTTAACTGGTGCAGGCCACCTCATGATGGGCCACGGACCTTACTCCCTCTCTTCCGCAGCTTCAATGAAACTTCATAGAGACTCTCGTTTAAGGCAGGAAGGTCAAAGTCCTGGTGGAGTTCCCGGAGCCAAGGAGAGGCCTTCAGTAGGGGTTGGGGGGGGAGTTATGGGTGCTTTTAGGGCGCTTCGAAGTGGTGAATCCGCTACTTCGGCATTAAAGACTGGTTTCTTTGGGACTGCAGGTAAAGGCGGCTCTAAAGCTCCTGGTGCAAGCCACCAAGAGCGGTTTGAAAAGGGGGTTAATCAATTATTCGGCGGCGGTGGTTTGAGGATCGGGTCAAGACTTAAAGGTCTTGCAAACATTGGATTATCACTCACAGCTCAGACTGCACACGCTCACCTACTACATCCTGTAGGCTACGGATTGACAGGACTCTTCCACAAGGAAAGCGATATTGCCCCTAAATGGCTTAGGGACCCTTTAAACCAAATTGGCGAGGCCTTTTTAGAGGGTAAGCCCGTTCGGGGGGTATTACAGGGTGTTGGATCGGGTTTGGGCGTGTGGGACAAGGATAAGGGTATTCGTCCTTGGCGGCTTGCGGGAATGGTCGGCCTCGGCCTCGGCATGTTCACCCCCATAGGTCATGTCGGGTTTGCGGCTGCTGTGGGCGGAAGCCTTCTTGGAGGCTTTGTATTCGGTCAAGGTTTGAGTATGAAGGGTGTTGCTGAAGGGTACGGTGAAGCCCGAAGACAAGGTCGGGGTGTTATCCGAAGTGCTTTGTCTTCGGCTGTGAGTGGGTTAAACATTAAGGCCGGTCTTCTAGCCAGGAAGAGGGCTAGACTTCAAAAAAGA
>Ga0268282_1001284_pt1 | contig 11150 bp, 5 predicted proteins | sample saktaG_12_FD_190133 | JGI IMG/M metagenome (GOLD analysis project Ga0268282, IMG submission 190133) | Saline water microbial communities from Sakinaw Lake, British Columbia, Canada - sak_2011_5_24_120m | ecosystem: Environmental > Aquatic > Non-marine Saline and Alkaline > Saline ...
TTTGAGTCTTGAATCTCGGGCGCATCGAGAGCTTGAACGACTTCCATCTCTGCAAACTTGTGCCTCCGCCGCTTACGCCTCCCTGCATGGCCATGGCGCAGTTGGCTTGAAATTCGTCTTCGGTATTTGGGTCTATATATTCGATTGAACAGACGCGCTCAGTGCCGTCCTGCGACTGATTGATATATATGCCCCTGCTGCCGAACCAGTCGTCTGTGTCCATCACAAGAGAGATACTCGGGGCTGACTTAAGGTCGTCGATGATAGTTCTTGCATAGAGTCCGTTGAAGCAGTCTCTGCCGTTCTGTCCGACAACGTCCGGGTCAACCTGGTAATCGCCGGTGACTGAGCCCCATGAACTCGGATAACCAGGGGGCACAACTTGAGAGCCGGTGAATAGATTCGTGGCTTGATTGATGACATCGTCGAGGAAGATATAAGTATGTGTATCGACGTTGGTGGATTTGAAGCCCGGCAAGAATGCCATTGCCCGTAAGCAGGTTGTTGTGCTGATTGTGATTGGTGAAGCGGGATTATAAATTTGGCCGTGGCTCATAGTCGGTGTGCTTCCGTCTGTGGTGTAGCGAATTATCGCGCCGGGTGTTTCAGTAGTAATCTGTACTGCGAATGGCGCATCATAAAAGCCGCGGTCATGGCTGAATTTCGTATCGGCTACAACAGCAAGATACGAACCATTATTCGATGCTCCCGGAGTCGGATCGAGTGTTACCCAATTATTCGTAGCGTCGGGATCACGGCCGTAGGAAACATCCGGTGTCTGTTGGTCAAAAGTGATGCTGTCAAGTTGTGTAATGCCATCGGTATCGAACAGGCCGACCTGGTCACCGGCATCGGCGTCGAGTTCGAAGCCCGCATGCAATCCTGCATCGGCGATGTCATTGTCCGCCCAGATTAAAAGATAACCGCCCGGCTGAATTGTGGTAACAGATGAATTATCATTTGGAATCCGCCACTTGGTCGTCTCGGATAAATCGTCTGTAAGATACATCCCGCCGATATTGATAGCTTCTTCGCCGGAATTATAGATTTCGATCCAGTCGTCGCGCTGGCCCTGTGGGTCGGTTATACTAAAGTCGTTCCTTGCGAGAAGTTCATTTATAACCAGGATTGCTCCCTCTCCTTCGAGCCAGTTTTCTGCCAGGATGGCGAAGTCGGCCATATTGACGCCATCACGGGCGTTGAGGTCGGCGGGACTTCTCTCAGGACCAAGCCACTGTGCACTAAAGAGTACGAGATCTTTGAAGTTGACTTTGTTGTTCCCATCAAGGTCACCCAGCATCGGCTCTATTATGGTTATAATAACCGAGTTGCTGCCTAACTGGGGCACTTCATCCCATACCTGGAGCTGCAGGACATAATCGCCGGGCTCGGAAAATATCGCGCAGGGGTCCGCTATGTCGTTGGCGGGTTCGAAAGTCACTGAGCCGGGGCCGCTGAGTTTCGACCACTTTATTGTCAATATGTCAAGATCACATGGGTCATCGTCCTCGATATCCGGGCTTAGCTGCAGGATATTGTTCGGCCATGTAAGCGAATCGTAGTCTCCGGCATCGACTTCCGGCGGGCGGTTCCCGGCCTTGCCAAGCTCTTCGAGCATGAAACCCGCAAGAGGATACGCTCTTCCATCCTCGGATTCGGGAGCTGCTTCTGCCCTGATTGTGAAACTACCGCCGGCTGAGGGCACGATCTCGTCCCAACGAACCACATAGCCAGTGATACTGTTATTTCCGGCAAGAAATTTGGATTGGCTCTCGCTCCTTTCGACAATTCCGTCGCTGCTGTTATTGACATAGCCGGCGGCGCCTGAGATAGTAACAAGTGTAATCCGGTCGGGATAATTCGTTGAGCGGATAGCGGTGCCGACAAAACTGTACGTCTTTGCCGGGTCTAATCCGGTGAATTCTATCTCGACCCACCAGCCCTGGCCGCCGTAATAAATGTTGTTTGGCCCGAAGTCTACGATATTATTGAATATCTCGTATGCTTCGGTGCCCGGGGCGGGATTGCCGCCGGCGCCGCCGCCGCTGACACTTAGTCCGGCACTTCCCATCGTGAACGTAACAGTGGGCATCCCGGCATCGCTACCTGTTTCGAAGTTTCTGAGCTGGCCTGTTGAATTAGCCCTATCGTTATTATGAATAGTCCAGCCGGTAACATTTGCCGCCGTAGAATCACCCGCCTCCCGAAGGTTGTCATTATATGCGAGAAATTCGGCCCGTGTTGTGTCCGCAGCCAAACTAATAAACAATATTACAACGAAAAAGACTAAATTCTTGCGTTTTAGACGTTTTATTAAGCTTTTTTTCAAACAGCAAGTCCTATAATACGAATTCATTTCATCCAACTCTACCTATATTAACACATTGAAGCTCTTAAATCAATACTTATTGTAGTGTTATGCTGCTGCCAAAGATTTTTCCCCGAATTGCTGAGGTTGCTGATTTCCTTCATGTTGTTCGGAGACGAGGCATACAAATTCGAAATTTTAGTTGGTATTGAACTCTTGCCCGATAATTGGCAGGCCTGTAGAATCGTGTCTAAATGCCGTCACTGGCGACGCTGTCCGGCATAGTGCCCGGGACACGTGATCCGAGTGAAGTAAAAAGTATAAGCAGGAGAAATAAAGTGGGCAGTATTGAAGAAGGCGTAAAACAGGCCGTCGAGAATTGTCTGAAAGTCAGGGCGGGCGAAAGCATAGTTATTATTACCGATGCCGAGACCGTCGAAATCGGCTCAGCGATTAAAACCGCCATCGAAAAGATTACCGCCGAAGTTGTATTCTTCGTAATGGAGGATTTCGGCGAAAGACCGATAGATTACCCGCAGGCCATAGACGATGCTATTAAGGCTGCCGATGTCAGTATCTATGCCGCCCAGGGCGCCGAAGGAGAGCTCCAGAGCTTCCGAAGGTGGATGCTCAAGGCGGTCGAGGCAAATCCCGGGCTCAGGCATGCCCACATGATTGGAATCACGCCGGAGATTATGAAAGACGGGATGTGCAGCGATTACAAAGAGATTCAGCGCATCAGCAGGCGAGTCTATGAGAAGGTTAGAAACGCGGGCAAAATCAGGGTGGTAACTGAAAAAGGGAACGATTTTGTTGCTGAATTCAGTCCGCAGCTCAAATGGATAATCAGCGACGGCGATATCACCCCGGGCCATTGGAAGAATCTCCCCGATGGTGAGGTGTTTACGTCGCCTGCTAATTTCAACGGTACAGTTGTCATTGACGGCTGCCTCGGGGATTTCTTTACCCGGAAATACGGTTCTCTTGAAAATACGCCAATTACCATCGAGGTTGAAAACGGCGGGGCCGTAAAAGAAAGCATACGCTGCGACGACGAGCGGCTCCTGCAGGAATTGACGAAGTACCTCTTTGAGCTCGACGAAAACAGTTACAGGGTCGGTGAATTTGCCATCGGTACGAATACCGGCCTGACCGGGCTAATCTACAATCTGCTTCAGGATGAGAAGTTTCCCGGGGTGCATATTGCGTTCGGCAGCCCCCTGCCCGGCAAAACCGGAGCCAAGTGGGACAGCAAAGCACACGTTGACGGCGTGATTATAAGCCCGACTATCGAGGTGGACGGCGAAATGCTGATGGATAAAGGTGAATTCTGCCTGTAGGTGCATTTCGCCCGGCAATATTGAGCTTTTATAAACGTATCGCAAGGCAAGGCAGCACGAACTACCGGAGTCGAACGAAGAGAGAATACCAGCCGGTATAGTTTTTTCCGATTCAACTTTGCCGCCACGATACAGGTCGAATATCCGCAATCTTGGACTCGTCCAGCTCAATCCCAAAGCCGGGCTTATCCGGCAGTTCCAGCATCCCATCTACGGGCTTGAGCTGGTGCTTCTCGAAATCGTAGTAGCTATCCATCTTCTGAATCAGGAACTCGACGAGCGGACAAACCTCTATCGGCTGGCTTGCCACTACGTGCATGGCGGCGTGGAGGCTGTGGCCGTGCGGGATGACGTTGGCCCCGTGAACCGAGGCCAGCGTACATATCTTGAGAAGCTCGCTGATCCCGCCGCACCATTCCGGGTCGGCTTGAACCACCATGATAGCATCGGCCTTGAGGAACTTGTGCACATCCCAGCGGCCGTAAAAATGCTCTCCCGTAGCCACCGGGATCGAGGTCTCGCGGCTCAGTTCGATAAAGGCGTCCAGGTTTGCCGACTGGAAGGGCTCTTCTATCCATCGTGGATTATATTGCTCGGCCCGCCTGGTCCAAGCCAGGGCGTATTGAAGGTCCCATTGCCAATACGCGTCGAACATGAGGTCCACATCGTCCCCTACCGCTTCGCGAAGCAAGCGCACGACTTTCACATCTTCTTCGACGCCATCGGGTCCGAATTTTGGGCCTCGGTCCCGCACAAACCATTTTTGATGCTGGTACCCCTGCTGCTTCAATTCCTGTGCTTTCGAACGCAGCGCCGACGGTTCCTGCGAGAATCCCAGGCAACTGGCGTATGCCCTGACCTTGCCGCGCGAACCGCCGAGAAGCCGATAGACCGGCAGGCCGAAGAGCCGGCCGCGAAGGTCCCAGAGCACATTGTCAATGGCACTGAGAGCCATGATGTAGTGACTGCCGCGGGAGTGCCTGCTCGCTCGGAACATCTTGTCCCAATATGCTTCGTATGCCAGCGGGTCGGTGCCGATCAGATTTCGCTTGAAGAATTGATCGACGAACATTGCCGCCTCGTTGTCAATCGGGCCGTAGAGCCCCGCCGGGCCGCCATTGGTATGGACTTTCAGATAGAGCACCTTTCTCTTATTCTTGCCTGTTATCTGCAGGATTTCTACTTTTGTGATTTCCAGGTTCCCTTGCTTGCTGGAACCTACCGGTTCAGCAGCGGAAACAATCCCGGCACGTGTACCCATGCCGGAGGCTACACCCATAGCTGCAAGACCCGTTAGAAAACTGCGTCGCTTCATATAATCGACCATCTGTAACTCCTTCTACGAGAGAAATTGTTTTGATTAGAGCGTATACATATTACTCTTAGTTTCCTTTACTACATTCTGATAGTATATGTCAAGGCCGAGGTTGTTGCCCACAGCGAACAATCAAAATTGGTTTTGATTGGCTTTGAATTGGCTTTGTTTTCTCGCAATCGCAGCCCAATAAAATCCCCATAAACCATTGTTATTACTAACATTGTATCATTTTGCCTTTCTGAAAATTGGCTTTGTTTTTTCAAATAGCCTTTCAACCCCCAGCAGTGCTGGGGGCTAAACGAGATTGGCTCCATTCGACTGCGCTCAGGACAAGCTTGATTTGGTTTGTTTGGGTTTGTTTTCACCAGGTGTCCAATCCGATATATTTCTCGTATCCCCTTATTATAATTGACTTTGCGTTCATTTCTACTCCCGCAAAATTGGGTTTGTTTTTTCAAACATACCCTTTCAAATGTGCTTTCGGAGCTTTCTTTTAGCTCCTATGCCTTATGTTTCGGATTTAGAGCTTAGTGCTTCGGATTTCCGGGCAAAGCCCGGCTTTGGTTTTGTTTTTTCAAATTAACCACGAATTTACACGAATAAACACCGGATTTACTCTCATTTTTGCCTTTTTTTGTTTGTTTTTTCAAATAGCCTCTTTTTAGACACGGATTTACACTGATTAACACTGTTGTTTGAGCCACAGAGAAATAATCAATGACAAAGTCTTTTTACTTTTACCTTTTAACTTTTTACTTATTTATGTATTCTACATAAATCTGTTACCTATTATACGAATCTAAACGGATAAAGGCGGGCATATTCGGAAAAAAATGTCCATTACACGGCGTTTTTAATTCATGGAAGGACGCGAAGATTCACGAAGAAATCAACCGCAGATGAACGCTGATAAACGCAGATTTCAAGTCGTATTTTGTAAATAGTCAATAGCCAATAGAAAATAGTCAATGACAAGGCTTTTCTTCCTTGCTCGACACCGAGACAGCATCTATAATTGAACATAGCGGATATGACAGCTCTGAAGCGGCAACGTCGTAGTTTGTGCTTTCTTGCTTTACGCCGAGAGGTTTGGGTTGTTGTACGGAAACCATATAAACATTGTTAGGTTAAAAACATGGAAGCCGATTTTGAAAAAATGCTCGATTTGATGGAATTTTCTTTTCGCTACTTTGAAGAAGCTATGCCGAGCAAACCAAAATTAGTCGATATGCCATTTGGCGAGGTATATAGATTCAAAGAAAAAGATATTTATCAAGTGTTAATACAAAAGCTTGCGCGATTACAAAGTACTGTAAGAGCTGCTTATGTTCTTTTGCAAAATGGGTATGTTCAAGAACAGGCCATGTTGCATCGGGTAATAGATGAAACTAATGAGGATATTGTGTTTCTCGTTTTTGCAGAAACAAATGACACAATTGCTCCTTTGCACGAGCGTTATTTATCTGCTTTCTGGGAAGAGGAATTTGATGGTTCAGGAGACCCAATCAAATCAGAGCAAAAAAGAGAAATGATACCGCGCAAGAAAATTCGAGCATTTATTGCTAATGTCGAAGGCATGGCTATAGATCCTAGCCGTGGAATAGAACTAAGCAGAACCATAAGCAAGGTTTATTCTGGCTTTATTCACGGAGCATCACCACATATCATGGAAAGTTACGGTGGAAATCCGCCCCATTTCCATACCCAAGGCATGCTTGGAACACCGAGAATAGAACAACATAGACGTGACCTATGGAACTATATGTACCGTAGTTTCGTGTCTCACATTTTCGTAGCTAAAGCTCTTGGTGAAGAAAAGCTTGTTGAAATACTGACGAAAAACAAAGAGCAGTTTGAGTCAAATGCAGGTAAGCAGTATTAAAAACAAACCTAAAAATCACGTTAAATCGAACTGTCCAAAACAGCGCCGCTCGTTCCTCGATATAAAGCGTTCGGCTAAGGCAAGAATATGAATACAATATACGAGAGAAAAACTAGGAACCGCCATTCGTGACTGTTCCTAATAAAACTCTAATAAAACTGGAATCTTATACGGAAACCATACATACATAGTTGGCATTTAAAAATGAAAAATTTTTTAAGAAGTGACAAACCTGTAGATTACTGGATTTGGATAAATCCAGAGAACTGGCTAGTCCGACATCAAATAGAATTTACCGGAGGTTTTACTTCCGGTGGGCTTTTAAAAAAGGGTAATTCTAATCTAATGTTTACACCGAACCCTGATTTCCAAAGTGATATAACGCCGTTTCAGTTTGGAATTATGCGAGAGTACATGGCTGAGTACAACTTGGAAATGGGACGAGAAAAATATGCCTCAAACTACCCAAGCCGACTAAATGCTATCTATCTTCTTGAATCAAAAGACGAGGCACAAAAATACAAAAAGAGACACATGTCTCATGTTGGAAACAGAATATTAAAGAAAGTGCACTCTATTGGTTCATATGTCTATTCAAAGCATGATTCAAGTTGGGTTGATTTCCTGCGACTTACCCACTCCGTTGATTCAGAAACAATTGCATATGTGTCAAAGTCATATTGGGGTGGGGTTAACGTAGAGGACCGTCAATTATTATCAATGGGAAAACCATGGACTCAAAGCCCAATAATAGAAATATTATTTTTGGGGCGAATTGAATTTTATGATAAGAATATTAACACAAATTGCTGTTAACTAGGGACACGCACCCCATTTTATGAGAACGAAATGGTACCAATAATACGGCCCGTACCTATTATCCCCAGCAGGGAGAAAACACATGGAAGCGACTGATGTAGCAAGGAACTTGAACTCCCTCGTCGCGCGACGACGATGGCTGATTATATCGGGAATAACGGTCGCCACTCTAATAGGTATTGGGCTGATTCATGTGATTCAAGTACGCCATGTTAAACATGTGGCAACTGGCATAAACGTGGGCGATACGAGAGACCATGTTATCAAGCTTCTTGGAAAGCCACGGGTAACTTACTCAACCGGTTTCCCATCGCAAGGTGGTGCCGCCACCATATGGGGTTCATGTTATGGCGGTTTCCTCAGTTCGTTTCAGAAGACCGAAAACTGGCCTGTAGTCATTGAGTTCGACAAAGACGGCACTGTTGTCGAAGTCAGAGGGAATTAAAGGTGTACACTTGGCTCATAGGGGGTACATTTTTCGATGAGTTGTGCTTGCTAATGATAGGTTTTGATAGACTTGAGAATGGGCAGAACTTGCTCATGCTGCGGGATAAAATGCTCTTTCGTGTTGATTTTAAAGAAAACCCGCCGAGTAAATCGGCGGGCTAAATATTTTTAGAGACCGGCCGGGATTAAGTATGACGGCCCAGGAATTAGCCTGGTTTCTCACTTAAATAATTGATGCGATTGGTCGCATCCTACCTGATTAATGCAATCGAGCGGAGATTTTGCTTGACGGGCAGGCGGTTAATCTGATATAAAAAAGTAGTGAGTTTCGTGGATTTTTGGTTTTCCGCAGGGAGGCGGCATCAAGTAAAAATTGTCCGATCAGTCCGGCAACTCCGAAAACGGCAATGCTGGCCTGACGAGTCCGATGGAAAGGGTGTAGCGAAGAATTGAACCATTATCAGTCATTTCCATATTATTTAGGAGGTTTATCATGAGCAGGCAAACAATTTATTTCATTTCACTTGTTTTAATGTCCGGCTTGTTACTAACAGGTGCCGCCAGTGCAGTTAATTTAGGCGATCCCGATCTTATCGGCTATTGGGCGCTTGATGAGGGATCAGGTAAGACTACCGCCGATCAATCCGTCAATGGCTATAACGGCACGCTTAATGGCGGTGTGACATGGACCGAAGGAGTCTATGGAAGTGCTTTGCAGTTCGATGGTAGCGATGCGTATATTGGTACCGACCAGAGTCTTCTCAATGACCTGGGAGCATTCACATTGGCCTGCTGGGTCAGCGGGAGCAATACCAGTACCTATACCGGCATTATCGGCCAGAACGACATGGTAGAGTTTGGCTTTACATCGGAGAACGGCGGCCAGCTCGGAGTCTGGATGGTCGGCAATCAGTGGCAGTTTGTCGGAGCAGACTACGACTTTCCGTATCCTTCCTGGCACCACGTGGCGTTGACAGGTGATCCGTCAGGAGTAGTAATCTACATCGACGGTGAAGTTGCGGGAAGCGATCCCGGTGCCGTATCGAGCGGTACCTCCGGATTTCCATTCAATATCGGCGGCTACGTCTTCAATGATAGCACACAGCCACAGACGCTTCTGGGGGAGATTGATGATGTCTTTGTATTTGGCCGTGCGTTAATGCAGGAAGAGATTCAGGCTCTAATGGCGGGTCCCAAGGGATACCCCTATGCCACGAGCCCTGATCCGGGTGACGGCGATATGCATGCGGGTACCTGGGCGACGCTTTCCTGGCGGCCGGGAGATTTCACGGTTTCTCATGATGTGTATATGGGCGATAATTTCGACGATGTTAACAACGGCACAGGCGATACGTTCAGAGGTAATCAGACCGATGCGTTTTTGGTTGCCGGTTTTCCCGGATTTCCGTTTCCGGAAGGCCTGGTTCCCGGCACAACTTACTACTGGCGGATTGACGAGGTAAACGATGCCGAGCCGAATAGTCCCTGGAAGGGCGATGTCTGGAGCTTCTCGATTCCACCCCAAACTGCGTATTACCCCGTTCCGGCTGAGGGCGCCGAATTTGTTGACCTGGATGTGCAGCTTAAATGGACGGCAGGTTTCGCCGCAATGTTGCACTATATAGTCTTCGGTGAAGATTTCGATGAGGTGAGCAACGCTGCTACGGGTATTCTTAACGGCACAACGACTTACACCCCCGGCCCGCTTAATCTGGCGAAGACGTACTATTGGCGCGTTGATGAGTTCGATGGCTCTGCAACTCATAAAGGCGACGTTTGGAGTTTCACCACTCTGGGCGCCGTGACCGGCCCGAATCCCGCTGATGGCGATGTGGACGTAAAGCCGTCGGTAATTCTTGGCTGGAATGCGGGGGCCGTCGCCGCTTCGCACGAGGTGTACTTCGGCACGGAAGTGGACGCCGTGGCCAATGCAACTACAGGCTCGCCCGAATACAAGGGGCCAAAGGCCCTTGGCGAGGAAAACTATGACCCCGGTAAGCTTATAATGAATACTACTTACTACTGGCGTATCGATGAGGTCAACGACAGTCCCGATAGTCCATGGGCCGGCAACGTCTGGAGCTTTAAGACCGGTGATTTCTTTGTTATCGACGACTTCGAGGGCTACGATGCCGGCGAGAATCAGATATGGTACTCATGGCATGACGGCCTCGGTTATGGTTCGATCGGGACGGCGGATTATTTTGCCGGTAACGGCACCGGCGCTGCAGTTGGCGATGAAACCACACCTTCTTATACCGAGGAAACTATCGTCAACGGTGGCCTTCAATCAATGCCGCTTGTCTTCGACAACAACAAGCAGGACTACTCGAAGTATTCGGAGGTCGAATATACGTTGACAGACCAGCGAGACTGGACCGAGCAAAGCGTTGCCGAATTGTCGCTGTGGTTCAGAGGCAATTCAGCGTCCGTCGGCAGCTTCGCAGAAGGCCCGGTCGGCACCTATACGATGACCGGTTCGGGCGCAGATATCTGGGCGGTCGATGGCGTGGAAGCCGACGAGTTCCACTTTGCTTATAAGGTACTCACCGGCACCGGCTCGATTGTAGCAAGAGTCCAAAGTGTCGAGAACACGAACGCCTGGGCCAAGGCCGGCGTGATGATTCGCGAGACGCTTGATCCGGATTCGGCGCACGCAACAATGGTCGTGACCCCTGCCTCGGGCGTTTCCTTCCAGCGACGACCCGGCACGGGCGTAACCAGCGTCGACGATACGACTGCTGATATAACTGCTCCGTACTGGGTTAAGGTAGAGCGTGATTTATCCGGTAACTTCGCAGCGTACAGTTCAGCCAACGGTTCTGCGTGGCAGAAGCTGGGTGTGTCGGAATCCATCCAGATGGCCTCGAATGTCTATATCGGTTTGGCGCTTACCAGCCATGACGCGGCCCTGACATGCGAGGCTGTATTCACCAACGTCACGTTTACCGGTACGGTTAGCTCGCAGTGGATGAACCAGGACATCGGTATAGCAAGTAATGATGCCGAGCCGCTTTATGTCGCGGTCTCGAATGC
>Ga0268282_1001285_pt1 | contig 11147 bp, 6 predicted proteins | sample saktaG_12_FD_190133 | JGI IMG/M metagenome (GOLD analysis project Ga0268282, IMG submission 190133) | Saline water microbial communities from Sakinaw Lake, British Columbia, Canada - sak_2011_5_24_120m | ecosystem: Environmental > Aquatic > Non-marine Saline and Alkaline > Saline ...
ATTACCAACATCATCATAATAATAAAGCTCTTCTAAATAAGAAGAAGAAATTTCCCCCACCCACCCTTGAGCATTATAATAATAATCAAAATCAGGAATAAGAGTATCAGAAAAACCAACCTTCTTCAACTTACCAACATTATTCTCACCAACCTCTCCATAATATTCATAATTAATTTCTTCATCAAGATTCAAGGTTGCAAACCCAGTAATAAAACTTCTAAAAGCTTCTTTTATACTATTTCCACTGATTTTAGAATTAGGCAAAAATAAATCTTTAAAAAATTGGATTAAATTAAATTTAGGTCTTAAAGAAGCAAGATTACTAGCATCACTAATTGTAATTTTATTTACTTGACCTAATAAATTATAATCATAATTTGCTATGCTAAAATCATCAGTCTCTATATAAATTCTATCTCCTGCATCATCATAATTATATTGTGTAATAAAAGATTTATCTAAGAAAGATTCATCTATTTGCAAAACCCGTCCTCTAATATCATATAAATATTTTATTCCAGTATTTTGATTTATATTTTTAATTTCACAAAGCATTCCTTTACTGGTACTATGTAAGGTTGAACAGGTTTTAGAATCATAATTATAATTTTCACAAATACAACTCCCCCCTTCTGAATTTAGATCATAATAATTTACAAACCAAACAACCCCATTAGTTAAATCACAATAAGGAAAATCTTCTCCAGAAATATCTTCACAAACATAAACCTTAATCAAACGATTTAAAGAATCATAATCATTAAAAATTTCAACGCCTAAATCATTTTTAAGGTTCATTACATTTCCAAGCTTATCATACTTCATTAAGGAACATCCATTATCCACATCGCAACTTTTAGTAACTTGACCAAGAGTATTATAAGTACTATTACTCTTTTGTCCTAAAGCATTTGTTGATTCTGTTAACTGTCCTAAGATATCATAATTCATTATAGAATACACATTCTCTGGTGCTTCAATATAAACAGTATTACCGAGCATATCACTATAACTTTTTATATAAACCCCATTAGCATCAGTAACTTTTTGTAATTTACACTCTCCAGTTAAACCTGTTTGTGAAGGACAAATTTCAGAACCATATTCAAATTCAGTGCAAATATTTCCAGCTACTAAACAATCAATTAACTCATCACCTTGTTCATAAGAATTAATCGGAAAAGTCTTCCAAATCCTTCCAAGAGGATCGTCATAATAAAAATATTTTACATTCTCTTCATCAGCACCATTTTTAAGATTGCCCGGACCACCAAAATAAGTCGGAGAATTTGTTTTACTAAGGGAACCAACATATGGTGCAGTAACATTATCAACTAAACCCCTTTCATTATAATTAGTATCAGTTACAATAACATTGTTATCGTCTTTGAATACTGCAGACTCCATATTCCTGCCCAATCCGTCAACAAAACTCCAGGCAATAGTTTCCTTACCCAAAGAATTATCCATCACAACTTTTGTCTTAACCCAATTCATACAATCCTCAACACCCAACTGCAAAGAATCACAATTATCTAGGCCATAATTATAATCATAAGTTACAGAATCAAAACTATCACTTGACAATCGAGTAGCAATTAATCTATTAAAATTATCATAAGAATACTCAGTAATAAAATTATTAGGATCTTGCACTTCGATAACATTAAAATTATTATCATAGGTAATTTTCTGTGTATGACCTAATTCATTTTCTGCACAAGTAGGCAAAGAATTGCCTGACCAACCCCCATTTTGATTACACTCACCATTAGCACCATAATAAATATAAGAATGACTACCAAGACCATCAACACTTTCTAAAACATTGCCATAAGAATCATACTCAAGAATTTCAGAAACTTTTTTCATCTCATTATTATCAACCTCTCCATCTTCATCAGAATCTTTCCAAACCTTACTCCAAGAAGGATACCATTTATTAGAATTACCAAAATCATTTTCATACATAACTTGGCTTACAGATAAAGCATCATGAATATTTGCAAAACCTCCAGAAAAAACAGTATTTTCATCGCCAATAATCTGTAAATGAGGCTGAGAAAGCATATGCTTATCTTCCATATCAGACATACTATTGTATTCATAAGCATAAGTTGTGTATTGGTGCAATTCTTTGCCGGCATTATCATTATAGGTTATAACTTTCCTCGGCAGACCATTCTCAAAATTATAAGTGTATTCTGTTGTTGAGGTTATACTGTCGAGTGTTTGCTGAGTTTTATCCAAATTAATCTCATATATATCCCAAGTTTCATTAATCATTGAAACATCATAAAAATTCTTTGTCTCCTGCATATATTGGCCAGGAGGAGAACTAGAATTTTTTACTATGTTCCTACAAATTAAACCATTTAATTTATCCCAATGGGGGGTAAGCACAGGGCAATTATCCTGAATTGAATCTAAAAACCCATTATAAAAGAAAGTAGTTTCTGAACCAACCCCTCTTGGAAATTCTTTTGTAACAATTGAAAATTGAGGCGTTGATAAAGAATCATCTAAAATTCCTTCATTAAAAGAATAAGAAGTAGTATAATCATTTCCAAATCCATCCTTTACTGTTTTGTTACTAACAACCCAAGTTTTTGCATATCCTCCATCAAAACCAAAACCTGGTTGAATCTTAAAGATCTGAAAAGTGTTATCCTGAAAATTAGTCAATATTATATTGTTGTCAAAAACTGAATTTCCTCTAGAATAACTATTAGAAATTATTTTTCTTGCTAACTCGTGAGATCCAAATAATTGCACAGCTTCTGGTTGATCTATTTCATAAGAATCAACAATAGATAGTTCTGCATTGTGAACATAACCAATATTTCGATTTAATCGATTTAGGGTTACATAAGGGTATAAGGATTGCGCAGTTGTAATAAATGAAACTATAAAAGAATCTCCACTCATTATAAAAGATATATCTTCAATCGAATAATCCTCATTAGACTCATAAATATTCTCAAGGGTGTCTAAAAGTTGGGGGGATTGATTAGGAAGATTAGAATCATAAAGATATAATAATAAGTCATAAGAATAATCTGATTTAGGTTCAAGCACAAATAAATAACCTCCATCTAAAAACATTCTACAAAGAAATATCTTATCATTTTCTCCTACGGATTGTTCTTGAAAAACGGGGTCACATAATGAAGATAAAGAATTAACAGTAGTTCTACCACAACCCCCTCTTTCAGTAGCATAAACCCTATGATTTGCTGTAACAATGTTTTCTGAATCATAAGAATAATCAAAACTTTCCCCTTCAATGACATTAGTAGAAACATAATGATTTCCTAAATTATCTATTCCCTCAAACCATTTATGGGGCCCTACCATTGGGGGACCATAACCATCATTCGGTGCCAAAAGATTTTGAAGATAACTATTATCACTCGTTCCACTTTCAACCAATAATTCTAACATATCTCCTCCAGAATTAAAAAGATTAGGTAGGGAAAATTCTCTCCTTACAGCACTAGAAAGAATAACATCTTTTGAAACACCATTCAAATTATAAATATCTGCAAACTCTGGCGCAGGTTGTATCCCCCCATAAATTGAAGTAGAATTAATTAATATCCCTTGATTAAAATTGTCTGAATCTTTAAAATTATAAGCATATAATGTTTGATCTTGATTCCAATTCTGTTTAAAATTTTTTATCAAAAGAGTTCCTTGAGTTGATGACAAACTAGTCTCTTTTATATCATTAATATTTGATAAAGAAATTTTATTACATAAATCAGACATAACCACAGAATTCCAAGACCCAAAAAAACCTTCTTTATATACATAATGAAATTTTATTGGTGAATATTGTTCAGCAAAAATAAAACCATCATTAACAATTGTAAAATAATTAGACAAAGAAGGCATATTCATAGCATTACCCCCCACATTTACACCCATTAAAGTTACATCATGCCTATCCCAGGTATCAAAACTATCTTTATAAAATACAGATATTTCAGCATATTCCGGATCATTATAATGAGGATTCCACATTAGAACAAAATAATTATCGCCCACTTTAATTTGTGGAGTAAATCTAGAACTATAATCATAACTTCCATAAGGGGTAGTATGGCCTGTAAATTCATAATTTAATTTTTGAATAAATTCACCATTTTCATACTCATATAAATATAAATTGTAATTATATTTATTTGAAACTTCACTTTGAGTTAAATAAATAAAATAATTGTTACCAATATAACTATTAACAATTTGTGAATCATCATTGTGTTGAAAAGTATAATTATTTCTAGTATTAAGATTTACAGTTTTGTAATCATAACTAATCTGCCCCCCATTAGGATAAAAGACACTTTTTAATGAACCAGAAAAAACATTATCCTCTGATGAAAGATAGTAATCAAATGATAAGGGGGGTAACTCAATATTATCATTTTTACCAAGATAAGTCAGGCCAGATAATATCCTCTTTTTGAAAATAGTATGATTAGAAACAGAAGGATGTATTAAAAAATCATAATTTAATTTTACTTTACTAATTCTATAATCATCACTATTATATAAGATAACATTATCTAAATACAATTTTCTAATAGATCTTTCTTGATATGCATCTGGTTCTTGAAAATCATAAAATTCTAAATATTCAAAATCTTCCTTATTATCATAATTTAATTCTACATAAAAACCAGTAGGACTAATAATTTTGCTCAAATATGACTCTTTTGTATAATTGTCTGGAGATTCAAAAATTCCTTGCCAGTTCTCTGCTCGAATTTGCTCCTCAATTTTTTTATATTCAAAATTTATTTCATTTCCAGAAGTATCGACTATTTTAGATAATCCCCATTTTGAAATGTGTTTTTGCCATTGACCACAACCCCCCTGAACATTTAAACTATTTTCACAACTTAGGAAAAAATCTAAACTATTATCGGTTTCACCAAAGTAATAGGTGGTACCATCGACTTTAGTTAAAGCCCAAACTCTATGATTATCCAACTGGGAAGGAAATTCTACAATTTTTGAATAATCTTTATTGCCTTTTAGAGTCCATTCATAATTTGGATAATTATCTAAATGTATTAACTCAGAATTACCTAAATAATAACGATCATCCTTAGTAGTTAAAGTTCCCCGATTATCTACTTGAATCGATAAACTACCCATATTCCATCCTAAACCTACATTGCTTGTAGGATTAACAAAATTACTTTTTAATAAATTAATATTTTGATTATCATATGCTAAACTTAAATCATAGGGAAGGCCTTCTCGACTTGGAAGGGATATTAAAGGAACAGAAAAAGTTAATCTTCCTGTAAATAAATCAATATCATCATTCAAAAAATCGAATTTTCTCAGCTTTGCTCCAATCCCCCCTACAATCCCTTCAACTTTTGATTCAGATTTTACAGAATCTATTAAAGAAGGTTCGCCACCAGTTGTCCCAATTTCTTCTTCGGCTACTTCCTGATTCTGAGGAGCATTAGCACTAGTCTCCAAAGGTAAAACACTAAAGACCAAAACAAAAACAATTAACAAACAAAAAAATTTCTTAAAAATATTATTAGAAAATAATCCTTTAATCTTTTTCTTTTTCTTTTCAATCACCATAATATATCGTTTTAGAAAAAAGGATTTATATATATTTTGGTGAAAAATCAAAAAAAATAATTTTAAAAAAATTAAAAATCATAAAGAACCCAAAGGTTTTATATATCCCTTTGTTATTTTAAAGTGATGAAAATGAATCACAAATCACTTTGGACCATACCCCTTTTAGCGTGTTTAGTTGGAGCAAATTTGAATAATGCTACCGCAATAGAAAAAGGAATAAATAAACCATTCCCTGAAAAAAATCTAAAGAAAATTAATTTCGAACCCTCTTTAGACTTTAATTCTACTAAAGCAATAAAAAAAGCCCTTTCTTTAGAACAAGAATATTTTAGTAATTATGATTTGGGCACTAATCGGTTCGCTGGAAGACTTTGGTTAGATTATTCTAAAAGAGAAACACAAAAAAATAATAGAAAAACACTTTATGAAAAATATCTTGAGGAGTTAAGTGAAAAATCCTTAGAATTATATGAACTAGATTGCACCACCTATGCTGAAGAATGTTTAAAAGAAGGATTAGAATCAATAAATTATAAAAAATTAAAACAATTTCATAATGAAATATGGCCGGGGTTAGGCCTTGCAGGTTGGAGTACTGCATATATATTAACTGAAAAATTTAATTGGAAAGCTTATTTGTTTATTTCATCTAATGCAAAAGATAAAGATTATTATATAACAAATTTTAATACTAAACAAAAATTTCCAGTTTATAATCAACCAGATATTAAATTAGAAAATTATTTTATTAAACCCCAACAAGATAAAGATATAAAAGAACTTTTAAATAAACAGGAATTTGGCTGGGGTTTTAGTGAACAAGGGATTCATACTTGGATCACAAATTATAATAATTTAAAAGAATGCCATTGGGATGGTGCACCATCTAAAAAATATAATTATAAAAATTTTCCCTTGCTTTTTGAAACTACAAAATTTAATGAATTTACAGATTATAATATCCATTTAATTGTATTCCCACCAGAGAACCAACCTTTTGTTACAAAAAAGGAGATAAAATAAAAAAGAAAAATATAAAAAATATAATTATTTTGGTACCCACATACCAGGGGGAACTGCAACTATCCCTCCACCATAAGCCCAATTAATACTCTCTTCAATAAATTCTTCGCTTTCTTTAACCCAAAAAACATCATTTAATTCTCCATGTACCACCCCCACACCCAGCCAATTATAATTAAGTTCTCGACCCCCTTTTTCTAAAACTGCATCATGACGCCCTTCACCAAGAGTCATAAGACCTGACAATTTTAAAAAATCTTGTTTGTTTGTATTAACATTAATTACTGCATTAAGTTCAATATTAAGACCTGAATAAAAAGAATATACGTAGTTCCCTGTATCTGAATTTAAACTAATGTGATCGCCACCCTCACCGACAAGACCAATTATATTCCAACCCCTATCCTGCAAAACTTTGAATACTGACCACCCAGCATACCCATATTCTTTATCAGTATTTCTTACACTTCTTACATAAGCACTAGCCTCATTTATAATAGCTCCATATTCCAAAACCCCAACAGTATCTTTTAAAACACTATCTGGTAAATCAGAACACATATAAAATCCAATATCTGAGGATTTAAAAGTAAATTGAGTGCCAGCAATTAATCCATTTAATTCTTGAACAGCGGTCTTCCTCCAATTTCCACCTTGATAATAATAAGATGCAAATTCTGCACCAAAATATGGAGAAACCCCATAGGTCTTATAATAATATTGTTCAGATTTATATAACTCATGAAAATTTTTTTTAACTGCATCTTCAAACTCTGAAGAAAAATCTTCTAGTGGCAAATTAGAATTCTCATCCAATCCCCTTAATTCCATCCCACTAGGATCAATCATATTCATGGGATTATTATCAACATAAACATAGGGATGATTCCCAGCTACAGGATCTGTCGTCGTAAATCTCCCGATATTAGAATCATAATATCTTGCAGCAAAATAATGCAAACCTGTATCATCTTTTTCTTTGCCTGTAAAACCATATCTTATTTTATCGTCGCCAGTATCAATAACAGACTGACCAAAAGGCAAAGACTTAAACTCGGCGACCTTTTCACCCTCGCTGTCAACAAAGGCTCGTGTGCTTCCCAACCGATCATTAATTGCATAATTAATATCTCCATCTTTGACTTTTGCTGCCAAACCATTCGGGCCATAAACATAATTTGTAGTAGTTACAGAAGATTGAATTTGTTGAGACTGATAATTAACTGGTTTGGCAGAAAGGAAATTTATAGAAGAGAAAACTAAAATAGATATTAAGAAAGAGAAAACTAAAAGCGAGAAATAAAATCTTTTTTTCATAATTAAATATGGAAGATTAAACTATAAAAATATTTTGCTAAAGAATATTTATCTATCTTTCCTCATTTAAAACTTAATAAGCTTTTTCTGCTAATTTTTTTAATTCTCCTTTATCTATTTTATCTAATAAATTTGAAATTTCATCTGCAACAGCATTTTTTAAATCTTGAGGATGGAGCTTTTTATTAATAAAATCTTTTTCAATTTCTTTATAATTTTCATACTCCAAATCCCCCCCATAGACCTTGGCTCTTTTTATGATGAATTTTTCATTTTTATCTTTTTTAATGGTCATTATAACATATTTTAAAAATGTCATTAATCCATTTTTTGGATTCCCAGAAATACATTCTGCCTTATTCAATTTATTTTTAACAATTTCCCGATTATCTAATAAATCAATTTTAGATTTATCATTAGAAGCAGACATTTTTTCGCCAATTAATCCGGGAATCAAAGGGTTCATTAATTCAATTCTTGGAAGATAATTTAATTTAGATAAATTTTCCCTTGCCAAAACCATAATTTTTCTTTGATCAATCCCCCCTAATTGAGCATCAACTTTTAAATATTCTTCATCAATCACTTGCATTAAAGGATAAATCAATCCTGAAAGTTTAGGATTTTTAACTATTTTAATAACTTCTGAAGCAGATTTATTTGCATCATGGACTGAAACTAAACTAGCTAAATTTAAAATATCGCGTGTATATTCTGGTTTTAATTGAAAATCGCTTCCCTTAATAAATTCTAATTCCTTGACATCTACCCCAATTGCTTTAATCATTTCAGGAATTGCTTTAGAATAATAATTATATCTATATTCTAAAACATCCCAAGGAGTATTATCTAAGGCTGCATGTAAATCTGCTAAAAGAATTTTAACATGAAATCCTGCTTTTAATAAATCTGCTATTTTTAATGCTGGCAACATATAACCAATATGCGGTTTCCCAGTGGGCGCAGTTCCCCAATAAACTACTGGCTGTTTTTTTGAATTTAATAATTTTTTTAATTCTTCTTTACTAATTATTTCTTGTAAATTTCGACTGACCAATTCAAATCTTTCTTTAAAAGATAACTTTTTCCTCATAATAAAAACTAAATAACCTGCATTATAAATTTTGCTATTGAAATGCCTAAAAAGATAAAAGGAGAAATATCCATAATTTATTTAGAAATAATAAAAATCTGAAAAATGGAAAAATTATTAAAAATAAGTCTTATAATTTCAATTCTTGGAATTTTTTCACTTATCATTCTATCAAATTATTTAACAATAAAAGATTTAGAAATTAAAGATATAAATCAAGATTTAATAAATAAAAAAATTCAAATTCAAGGTATAATTTTTGAAATAAAAGATTATTCAGATTTTCAATTAATAAAAATTAGAAATGAAACAGAAGAAATTGAAATAATAGTTAATAATCACTTAAATTTAACCGAAAATAAAATAATACGAGTTATTGGAACTGTTAAAGAGTATAATAGTAATTTTCAAATCAATGCTGAAAAAATTTTTATAATCAATACTTTAAAATAAAATCAAAAAGAAAAAAGACTAACTTATTCAAACAATCAATTTGAAATTTTTGAGCTCCAAAAATGATAATAGAAATACTAATTGCACTTCTAATTGGTTGTTTTATTGGCACAATTACTGGCCTTATTCCAGGAATTCATGTAAATTTAATTTCTTTAATTGTTGTAAGTTTTTCAGTGATCTTATTAAAATTTATTTCTCCAATAACAATTACTGTTTTTATTGTTTCTATGGCGATCACCCATACTTTTGTGGATTATATTCCCAGTATTTTTTTGGGGGCCCCTGATGAAGACTCTTTTCTTTCAATTTTACCAGGTCATAAATTATTATTAAAAGGTCAAGCATATTTTGCAATTATTTTTACACTTTACGGAAGTCTTTCAGCATTATTAATTATTATTCTCTTTACACCTATTTTCATTTTTATTCTTCCTAAAATTTATCCTTATATACTAAGAATAATGCCTTTAATTTTAATACTAGTTTCAGGATATTTAATTCTAACAGAAAAGAATAAAAAATTATTTGCATTAATTATTTTCTTGCTGACAGGATTTCTAGGAATTGCCAGTTTAAATTTAAATTTAAACGAACCTTTAATTCCTTTATTGACCGGGCTTTTTGGAGCAAGTAATTTAATAATAAGTATTAAACAGAAAATTAAAATTCCAAATCAACAAATAATAAAATTAAAAAAAATTCCAATAAATAAAAAATCAATAATAAAATCTGGCTTTGCTGCCATAATTGCAGCCCCTTTTACAGCATTTCTGCCAGGTTTAGGTGCTTCGCAAGCAGCATTAATCGGAAAAGAAGTTTCTGGGGATTTAAATCAAAAAGAATTTCTATGCTTATTAGGCGCTATAAATACCGTTGTAATGGGTTTATCTTTTATTGCCTTATATGCAATTAATAAAACCCGGACAGGAACTGCAGTAGCAATTTCAAAAATCATCGAAACTCTTAGCTTTTCAAATTTAATAATTATTATAGTTACAATAATAGTTTCAGGAATAATTGCATTTTTTATAACTCTAAAAATTTCTAAAATAATTGCTAAAAATATTTCAAAATTTAATTATTCGAAAATTTCTATTTTTATCTTAATTATCCTAATAATAATCACATTCTACTTTACAGGAATTATTGGACTTTTGATTTTCCTAGTTTCTAGTTTTCTTGGGATAACTGCGATTCTTTTAGGAATTAAAAGAATGCATTTAATGGGCTGTTTATTAATCCCAACAATATTTTTTTATTTATTTCTTTAATAATTCTTAATTTAACGGCTATTAAAATTTCTTTATAAATTTTAAAAATAAAAAAAGAAAAAAAAATTAAAACTGACTAATCTTCATCTTCATACGAATCTTCATCAAATTCTTCGTCTTCGTCAGATGATTCTTCATCTTCATCAGATTCTTCGTAGACTTTTTCTTTAGACATTTTAATCTTTATCCCCCCAAAATTTAATGAAAATATTAAATCTTTCTATTTTTAAATTTTTCTACTCCTAAAAAATATATTTTAAATAGGTTATATTACCATAAACTAAGGATTAACTTGTAGTGTGCTCCCACCAGACATATGTCGTAGGCAACCGAAAATTAGTTCGCGTGTAAAATCGAACTAATTTTAT
>Ga0268282_1001288_pt1 | contig 11139 bp, 9 predicted proteins | sample saktaG_12_FD_190133 | JGI IMG/M metagenome (GOLD analysis project Ga0268282, IMG submission 190133) | Saline water microbial communities from Sakinaw Lake, British Columbia, Canada - sak_2011_5_24_120m | ecosystem: Environmental > Aquatic > Non-marine Saline and Alkaline > Saline ...
CGTCCTTTATGATTCTAAGAGAGTAATTTTTTCCCTGCACCGCGGCGATACAAAAAAAGCTGAAGAAAATTTAAAAAAAATAGAAAAAATTCTCCAAAAGCTGGAAAAAAATTTCGGCCAGCAAAGAATAAACGAAGAAGGGTCATACAGGGCGGGCGTAGAAGAATATGCGGAAGCTAAAATGTTTTACTTTATAATCACAGGGAAAAAAATTGATAAAATAAAGGAAATTAATCTGAATTTTGACAGCTACTTGGGGGGAATCTGCGATACCACCGGCGAATTGGTACGCTATGCTATTAACCAAGCGACCACCGGAAAATTCGCCGAAGTGGAAAAAACAAAAAACATAATAAACGAAATAATGGAACAACTGGTGGAATTTGATATGACCGGCTACCTGCGCACTAAATATGACCAAGCTAAAGGCAATTTAAGAAAGATAGAGCAAATTAACTACGAAATCAGGATAAAAAGGCAGTAAAAAATTTTATAGTAACCAAGGGAAAAACCATATTTTAAAAAATATGGTTTTTCCTTTATTTACGTTATAATTAAATTATGAACCCCGTTAGAAATTTGGTTAAATAAAAAGAATAACGAAATTTTTAGCGTGGAAAAAAATATTTTAAAAATAGGTAAAATATTATGATGGGGGAAAAAAGCAAAAAAATTTCTAACGGGGTGAACTTTTCCCTAAAAACCAACCCTAATAAATTTATAAAAATCCTAAGCCTGACAGCGGTCTTTTTAACTGCCCTATTCTTAATATTAATATTTTACTCGGAAATACAAAAACCTAATAATTATTCTCCTCTTGCCCCAAGGCAGGAAGAGGAGAAAAATACTTCGTCCCTAAGAATGCTTTTTCTTGGCGACTTGATGCTGGACCGGCATGTGGGAGAAAAAATCAAACAAAATGGAGCTGACTGGTTGTTTGAAAAATTAGCTGGTGAAGAAAATAAATTTTTTCAAGGGCTTGATATTACCGCCGCTAATTTGGAAGGGGCAGTCACGGATGGAGGCGCACATTACAAGCCAGAAATGTCTTACGATTTTGCCTTTGCCCCAGAGATAATTTCCCAGTTAAAAAAATATAATTTTAATTTTTTTAACTTAGCCAATAACCATTTTGCTGACCAGGGCGAGCGTGGTATAATTGAAACCAGAAAGAACCTGGACAACCTGGGTTTTTATTATAGCGGCTGCCAGGATGGCCAGATTGACGATTGCAGCCAAAGAATTATCAAAGTAGGGGGGAAAAAAATAGGGCTGGCTGGATTCAGCTCGGTTTATTCTTTGATTGATTCCGAAAAAGCCGGAGAAATCGTAAAAAAACTGGCGGATGAAACCGATCTGGTGATAGTCAATTTTCATTGGGGCGTAGAATACGACCACGAGTTCAACCAAACCCAAAAAAAATTGGCGCACGCTTTAATTGACGCCGGCGCCGATATTATTATCGGCCATCATCCCCACGTAGTCCAAGGTTTGGAAATTTACAAAAATAAACCGATTTTTTATTCTCTGGGGAACTTCATTTTTGATCAATATTTTTCTCCTGATACGCAAGAAGGATTAACTGTCGGCGTAAATGTCGCAAATAAAGAAATCGAATTTTATCTATTTCCTTTGAAATCAAAACTAAGCCAACCGGAATTAATGGAGGGGCTGGAAAAAGAAAAATTTTTTTCTGATTTAATTAGCTGGTCAGATTTGGAAGAAAGCTACAAACAGCAAGTTAAACAAGGAAAATTTGTCATTAAAGAATAACCTTTTTTAGTTATTTATAGCCTGTCTCGCGTTACACGTTATGCGCCTGCCTGCCCTGCCTACCGGACAGGCGGGCGGCAGGCAGGTTACGCGTTTTAATTTATGAGCAAAAATTATTTTCACGCTATCGCCACTTTAGCCGGCACCATTATCGGCGTCGGGATGTTTTCTATTCCCTTTGTTATTAACAAATCGGGCATTATCCTGCTTTTTATTTACCTCCCTGCCTTAGGCCTGGTCCAATATTTTCTTCATAAAATTTACGCGGAAATAATATTGTCCACCGAGGAAAAACACAGATTGCCGGGTTATGCGGAAAAATATATTAGTAAACGGGGAAAAATTCTTTCCCTTATTATAAGCCTGATGGGCGACTACGGAGCCCTGCTCGCTTACATTATCGTCGGCGGAATTTTTCTTTATGAATTACTAAATCCAATTCTCGGAGGAAACGTTTTTACCTATTCCATAATCTTATTTTTACTTCAGGCCGCTATCGTTTTTTCCGGAATTAAATTAATCGCTTCAGTAGAGCTAATTATGGCCGGGCTGTTAGTTTTTATGGTGGGGCTATTAGCCTGGCACGGGTGGGGTTATGTTAACTTAGATAATTTTAAGCTTATTTCCCTGCCTGATGTTTTCCTACCTTACGGCCCGATTTTTTTTGCCGTCGGCGGGAGTGCGGCCATACCAACGGTTTGTAAACTTCTGGCGCAGAAAAGAGAAAACATTAAAAGTGCGATTTTCTGGGGAACTTTTATCCCGGTAATAACGATGGCGGTCTTCGCCTTTGTTATCGTCGGCATCACCGGCAATAACACCTCGCCCGATACTTTAGTCGGACTGCGATCGGTTTTATCAGACGGCGTAATAATTTTTGCCTTAATTCTCGGGCTGCTTTCAATTATCACCTCCTTCTTGGTTATCGCCCAATCTGTCCGGGAAACTTTTTGGTGGGATTTTAAGTTTAATAAAAATATCGCCTGGGCCTTAGCCTGCTTTATTCCCTTTATTCTCTATTTATCCGGCCTGCGGGACTTAATAAAAATAGTAGGCCTGGCCGGCGCTTTTACCGGCGGTTTAATCGGCCTATTGTATCTCTGGCTGCTTTTAAAGGTAAAAAAGAAGGGGGAACAATTATCTATAATAAAAAATAAAATAAACAAACCAATAATGTTCCTCCTTTCTTTTATGTTCATTGCCGGTCTGATTTATGAAATCTATTATTTTTTTACTAAATAACTTTATATGATCATTGCCATTATTGCCGATATCCACGATAATTTAATTAATTTAAATAAATTTCTAAGTTGGAGTAAAAAAAACGAAATTAAAAAAATTATCTGCGCGGGCGACCTGACTAACAGTGAAACTCTCTCCCTCTTGGGGAAAAAATTTAAAAACTCCTTTTATCTGGTAAAGGGGAATATTGAATTATACGGGGAAAAAGAATTAAAAAAATTTAGAAATATTAACTATTTCGGTAAAACCGGACGATTTAAAATAGACGGTCAAGTAATTGGTCTTTGCCACGAAGCCCACTTTATTGACAAAGTATTGCATACCGGTCATTGTGATATAATTTTTTACGGCCACAGCCATAAACCCTCCCTGGAAGAAATTGACGGGACTAAATTAGTTAATCCCGGGGAACTAGGCGGAATGTGGGGAAAAGCCACTTTTGCCGTCTGGAATACAAAAACTGATAAACTGGAATTAAAATTATTAGAAAATATATGAAAAAAAATCTAAAGACTATAGCTATTAATATCATCTTGAAAGCCGGTAAGGCCTTAACTAAAGAGTATAAAGAGTTTAAAAGATCTGGCGCTAAATTAAAATCCCAGCGGGAAATCGTGACTAAGGCTGATTTGTTGTCAGAAAAAATAATTATAAACCAAATCGGAAAAAACTTTCCTGATCATCAAATTTTATCTGAAGAAGCCGGACGAGTTAATAATAATTCAGATTATCTCTGGGTGATTGACCCCTTAGATGGCACCACTAATTTTTCTATGCATAATCCGCTATGGTCAATATCTATTGCCTTAGTTTATAAAGGAAAAATTATTTTAGGTTTGGTTTACGCCCCCCTGCTTGACGAATTATATCTAACGGAAAAAAATCAAGGCGCTAAACTATTTAGTCCGCCTAAAAGCAAAACTAGAAAAAAATTAAAAGTTTCGAGAGTAACTAAAGGTAAAATTCTAAATACTTTCTGCCACGGCAGCTCTATTAAAGCTACTAAGCGGGCGATAAAATATTATACTAAGCAAAAAACCACCGGCTTTGACTGCCGACAACTAGGGAGCGCCGCCCTTGAATTAGCTTATGTGGCTAGCGGTCGTATAGAATCAATCGTTATTCCGGGCGCCAATGCCTGGGATGTAGCGGCCGGGGTATTATTAGTCCGGGAAGCCGGCGGAAGAGTAACCGACTTTTCCGGCCGAGAATGGAATTTGAACAATAAAAATATCGTTGCCAGCAATGGAAAGGTGCATAAAAGCATTTTAAATGTTCTGAAAAAAATATGAGCCTGGAATTATTAGACAAAAGACAGCAAAAAGAATTACTGGCAATCGCCAGGCAGACTGTAGAAAGTTATGTGCGCGAAGGGAAAATCCTAAAATTTGAAATTAAAGACGAGAGGCTGCAAAAAAAAGAAGGCGCTTTTGTCACTTTGCATAAAGACGGGGAGTTGCGTGGCTGTATTGGCCAAATTATTCCAACCGACAAACCACTTTGGGAAGTAGTGCGGGATATGGCCATAGCCGCTTGTAGCGAGGACTATAGATTTAACCCAGTAGCAGAAAATGAATTAAATAAATTAGATTATGAGATAAGCGTCCTGTCCGCTCCGGAAAAAATTGATAATTGGCAGGATATTAAACTTGGCGAACACGGAGTAATTATAGAAAAAGGCAGGCAAAGCGGCGTGTTTTTACCTCAAGTAGCTACTGAAACCGACTGGAGTTTGGAAGAATTCTTAAGTCAGTTATGTTCTCAAAAAGCCGGGTTAGACCCGGATTGCTATAAAAATGACCCTAGTGTTAAACTAAAAACCTTTACTGCCCAGGTATTTAGCAAAAAAGATATTAAATAATTATTTTATTTAATATTAGCTAAATTATTATTATTTTTACTCTTTCCATTGACAATTACAAGAAGATATGATACGGTGCTAAATTGTCATTTGACAAAAGAAAAAAATAAAGTAAAATAAAAATATCGGTTTCCTTACTATGAAGCTGGAAACCGAATTTTAAACCCCATATCCATTTCCAGGATATGACAACCAGCCAGCCCTTGCCCCCCGATATAGGGAAATACCCGAAAATCACGGGAAGGGGCTCGTCACCACCAACCAATGAGGAAAGCATGGCCATTCAACCTGCTGGAATCGCCAACCACCGTAACAGCAAGATCTGTTGCAGGAGTTGGAGAATCAACTGTTCTTTCAACGCGGGATAAACACCCCGCTCTACCACATAACAATAACCTTACGCCGTCCTATAGACGGTGAAAAACATGTCTGCGCTAGAGTGGAACAAAAGGGTTAACCGAGGCCTTCCCAGAAGCCCTCCAAACCAATCAAACAAAGTCCGAACAGCGCAGAAGCGAGATTTTCTCACGACTAGATCCATTTCAAGGGATTGCCTGATTCTAAATGACATACCCTTGCCGCCCCATCCGCCTCCCGCGACTCCATTCCTACGAATATCACCGGGAGCGCGCCTCGGGGGATAATGGGTCTAGCTCATTTTATCGGAGGGAAAAACTCCGCTTGTAGTATGGGGACAGTGAATCACCAACTCGCTGTCCCTCTTTTTATTTAAAAAATTTGACACAGTATCTAAAAAGGAGCTCAACCCCGAAGCTTCGGGGTTGAGCTCCTTATATTTATTTACGACAAGGCAAGTATTATTTTATTATTTTAGCCAGATACTGACCGGTATAACTTTTTTTAACCTTGGCCACTTCCCTGGGCGTGCCGGCCGCCACGATTTCCCCGCCTTTGTCTCCGCCTTCCGGACCTAAATCAATAATCCAGTCCACGGATTTTATTACGTCTAAATTATGCTCAATAATTAAAACCGTATTGCCTTTATCGACTAATTGGCCTAAAACTTCAAGCAATCTTTTTATATCGTCAAAATGCAGGCCGGTGGTCGGCTCATCTAAAATATACAAAGTTTTTCCCGTTGCCCGGCGGGACAGCTCTGTCGCTAACTTTACTCTTTGCGCTTCTCCGCCGGATAAAGTCGTAGCGCTCTGACCGAGTTTTACATAGCTTAAGCCAACTTCATTTAAAGTAGCCAGTTTCTGATAAATTGCCGGAATATTCTTAAAAAAATTCATGGCTTCTTCTACAGTCATATTTAGAACATCAGAAATATTTTTACCTACCCCGCCTTGGCGGTGGTCGCCGTAATAAATCTCTAAAGCTTCTTTATTATATCTTTTCCCATGGCAGACTTCGCACTCCACATAAACGTCGGATAAAAACTGCATTTCGATTTTTACCAAGCCGTCCCCGCCACAGGCCTCGCATCTCCCGCCGACGACATTAAAAGAAAAACGTCCCGCCTTATAGCCCTTTATCTTTGCTTCCGGCAAGGAAGCGAATAAATCGCGAATTGGCGTAAAGGCGCCGGTATAAGTCGCCGGGTTTGAGCGCGGCGTGCGGCCAATCGGCGACTGGTCAATATTTATCACTTTATCAATATATTGCCAGCCCTCAATTTTTTTATGTTGGCCTGGTTCGGCCTTGGCCCGGTAAAATTTTTGGTTTAAAGCCCGGGCCAGAATATCATCCATCAAAGTGGACTTGCCCGAGCCGGAAACGCCGGTGATAGCTACGAATCTGCCCAAGGGAATAGAAACATCAATATTCTTTAAATTATGTTCAGTCGCGCCAATAATAGTTAGATTCTCCCCATTGCCCGGCCGGTATCTTGCCGGCACCGGAATGGATTTCTTACCCGCTAAATATTGGCCGGTTAAGGAAGAGGAAGACGCTTTTATCTGCCCTGGGCTGCCTTGGGCCACAATTTTGCCGCCATGCTCCCCGGCGCCTGGCCCAACGTCAACAATATGGTCTGCCGCCAACATAGTCATTTCATCATGCTCTACTACAATAACCGTGTTGCCTAAATCCCGCAGTTTTTTTAAGGTGTTTATAAGCTTATTATTATCCTTCTGGTGGAGGCCGATAGAGGGCTCATCTAAAATATACAAAACCCCGACTAAGGCCGAGCCAATCTGCGTCGCCAAGCGAATCCGTTGGGACTCACCGCCGGACAAGGTAATCGCCCCGCGGTCTAAAGATAAATAATCAAGCCCGACATTAGAAAGAAAATCAAGCCGGGCGCAGATTTCTTTTATAATCTGGGCGGAAATTTTTTTGTCCCGAACGGATAAATTCTTAGATTTCTCGAGCTGCTCGCAAAAACCTTTGGCTTCGTTTATAGCTTTAGTGGAAACATCATAAATTGACAGGTTATCAATTTTAACCGCCAACATTTCCGGTTTTAGTCTTTTACCGCCGCAAGCCGGGCAGACTAAAACCCGCATGTATTGCTCAATTTCTTTTCTAATATAGTCTGATTCGGTCTGCTTATACCGCCTTTCCAAATTTGGAATAACGCCCTCAAAATCAGTTGTCAGCTCGCCCGTAAAGCGGTCGCTTGAATATTCCACATTGTAATTTTTATCACCTGAGCCATAAAGAACAATCTTAAGCTGTTCTTTGGTCAAATTTTTTACGGGCACATTTAAATCAAAATCATGCTTCTCCGCGACCGTGCCCAAAATCCTCATCATCCAGGTCTGGCCCGAAGCGGTATTATGAGCCCAGGGCCTTATCGCTCCCTGGGCAATGGTTAAATTAAAATTTATTATTAACTGCGAATCAATTTCTAGTTTTGTCCCTAATCCCGAACACTCGGGACAGGCGCCATGGGGCGAGTTAAAAGAAAAATTCCTCGGCTCCAGTTCCGGCAGGCTGATGCCGCAATCCGGGCAAGCGAAAAGCTGGGAATAAGTAGCTTCCTCTGGCAACCGGGAATTACTTTTTGCGTTTTGAGAAGCTATAGTTACCAAGCCATTGGCCAGATCCAAAGCTTTTTCTAAACTTTCTGATAACCGGGCCATATCCTCTTTATCTTTGCTAACGGTTAAACGGTCAATAACGATTTCCACCGTGTGTTTTTTCTTTTTGTCCACCATCATGTCTTCTATTTCCTCCAAAGAAAAAATAGAACCGTCAAATCTTACTTGGTTAAATCCGGCTTTAACGATTCTTTCTACGATATTTTTATGTTCCCCTTTTCTGTCTTTAACAATCGGAGCCAAGATAGTTATATTCCCTCCCAAATAAGTTTTTTCCACCTGATTAACTATCTCATCTAAAGAATGCTGTTTTACCTTTTTCCCGCATTTCGGACAATGCGGCACGCCGATCCGGGCGAAAAGAAGGCGCAAATAATCGTAAATTTCCGTAATCGTGCCGACGGTGGAACGGGGATTGCGGGAGGTGGATTTCTGATCAATGGAAATCGCCGGCGATAATCCTTCAATTGAATCTACGTCCGGCTTATCCATTAGACCGATAAATTGCCGGGCGTAAGCGGATAAAGATTCAACATAACGGCGCTGGCCCTCGGCATAAATCGTATCAAAAGCCAGAGAGGATTTTCCCGAGCCGGACAAACCGGTAATTACCACGAATTTATTGCGGGGAATTTCCAAACTTATGTTTTTTAAGTTATGAACGCGCGCTCCTTTAATTTTAATTTTCCCTTCTAGAGAAGAAAAACCATTCTTTGAAGCCATAATATAAAAAAAATAATTAACAAAATTATTTAAATTCGCATGTGCCCTATTTGTAGTAGGGCTTTTTTCCGTTAGGAAAAAATAACAGATAACAGCAGTTATTATACAGGAAAATTAGAAACAAGGCAAGAGTAGCAAGGCCAAAAATATAAAAACGACCGTTTTCCTTAAAAAATAGGTCGTTTTTGCTCTTTTTATTATTCCCTTTATTTAATAACAGTCCCCTTAAACTGTCTGCCAGAAAAACAATTCTTCAAATTATCTAATTTCTTTCCGTTCATAATTATTACTTTTAAGCCCAGCTGCTGCGCCAGCCGCGAAGCCACCGGATCAAACGGGGCATGTAATCCCGGCCCCCATTTATCCCCGATTATTTTCCTAAAGTTCCGCCAACTTATTTCTTTAATTGGTTTGGCGCTTTTATACTTCTTTGGATCGCAAGTATAAACGTAATCAATATTTGATAGATTAATAATTGTTTTAATTTTATGCTTTCGAGCCATAACTGTCGCCACATAATCCGTTGACCAGCCCGGCTTCCAGCCACTGCCGATAATTATTTTTCTTCTGCTAGACAAAGGGGCGGTCGGATCAGTAATAATTTCCGGATAAGCTATTGGCCCTAAAATAGTTTTTAATAAACGGGCATTAAGCCGGCCGGAATAAATTCCCAGCCAGTCTAAATCCACCTGGCTAACTTCAGCAGCTTTCCGCGCGGCTTCATTGTATTTCCGGCAAGTAACTCCTCCCCCCACGATAATAAAAAATTTTTTGCCTTTCTGAATTTCCTTCAAAATTAAACTCCGAAATCCCTTTAAAAGTTTCCAATCAATCCCATCTGGCGTAACCACTAAAGATCCACCTAAGGATATAATATAAGTATTTTTTAGCATCAATAGAATTTTCCAATTCCCAATTCTCATTAAAAAATTAATTGAAAATTAAAAATTGAAAATTGATAATTCTTTTCTACTCTTCCATTTCCCGCACCTTTACTTCGGACATTATTTTCCTTCTGATTTCTTTCATTAATTTTTTGTCCGCCCGCAAAAATCTTTTAGCATTCTCCCGGCCCACACCCATTTTAATATCGCCAAAAGCATAAGAATTGCCGGATTTATTTACCGCTCCATAAACCACGCCGCTATCCAATAAATCGCCGGAAATAGAAATGCCTTCATTATACATAATGTCAAACTCGCAGGTGCGGAACGGAGCCGCTACTTTATTTTTCACTACCTTGGCTTTCACGCGGTTGCCGATAATCTTATCTCCCTGCTTAATCTGAGCCGCCCGCCTTACTTCAATCCGGACCGAGGAATAAAATTTTAAAGCATTGCCGCCGGTGGTCGTTTCCGGATTGCCGAAAAAAACGCCGATTTTAAATCTAATCTGGTTTATGAAAATTACCACCGTTTTTGATTTAGAAACAACACCGGTTAATTTCCGCAGGGCCTGGCTCATTAAACGGGCTTGCAAGCCCATGTGGCTGTCGCCCATGTCCCCTTCAATTTCTTTCTGCGGCACCAAAGCAGCCACACTATCAATAACTATAACATCAACCGCATTAGACCGGGCTAGGGTTTCCACGATTTCCAAAGCCTGCTCCCCGGTATCCGGCTGGGAAATAAGCATATCTTTTATATTAACCCCGATCTTGACCGCATAATCAGGGTCAAGCGCATGTTCGGCGTCAATAAAGGCGGCGATTCCGCCAAGCTTTTGAACTTCAGCTATAATATGCTGGGCTAAAGTCGTTTTTCCCGAAGCTTCCGGGCCAAAAATCTCTATAACCCGGCCCCGCGGCACTCCGCCGATGCCTAAAGCAATATCCAGGGACAAGCAACCGGTCGGGACAACATCCACATCAGCCTTTCTTGCCTCCCCAAATTTCATAATCGCCCCCTCGCCAAACCTCTCTTTTATCTGCTCAACGGCCGTCATGGCCGCTTCCTGGCGTTTATCTTTTTCACCAACCTCCTTGCTTTTTTCTTCATTTGACATATTCTTGAAAAATTATTTTTAAAAAATATCGTCCAATCTGCCTATAAGATAGCATAAGGAAATTATCAAGGCAAGCCGATTAAAATAATCCCGCCCTTCGCGAAGAGCGGGATTATTTTTTCAAAAAAACTATTGTTAATTTAAAAAATATCCTGTATAATATAATTAGGAAGTAAAAAAATATTTTTTTGAAAAAAATTACAAAAAAGTATTGCCAAGAAAAAAATATTCTTGTATAATATAAGGAGAAAGAAAAAAAATTTATTATTTTATCCGCGCAAAATAATTTGCGCTTAAGAGAGGGGGTGATTAACATGGCAGCCAAAAAAAGAAAGAAAGCGACAAAGAAGAGGAAAGTCGCTAAGAGAAAACCAGCCAAAAAAAGAAAGAAAGCGACAAAGAAGAGGAAAGTCGCTAAGAGAAAACCAGCCAAGAGAAAAAAGAGAAAAAAATAAAAACTGCTCCTCTTCGCCAGACAAATGGGCCGTAAGTATAAGTTAAGGCTTATCTGTTTGGCGAACGAGGAGG
>Ga0268282_1001291_pt1 | contig 11109 bp, 7 predicted proteins | sample saktaG_12_FD_190133 | JGI IMG/M metagenome (GOLD analysis project Ga0268282, IMG submission 190133) | Saline water microbial communities from Sakinaw Lake, British Columbia, Canada - sak_2011_5_24_120m | ecosystem: Environmental > Aquatic > Non-marine Saline and Alkaline > Saline ...
CGTGGTCGGGACACTCTTTCTGCCAGCACCAGAATTTCGATAAATCTAGATTTGCCTCCATTGCTGATCTCCAAGTATGAATTGGAGAGGTTATATATAAATTATTCAGTCAAGAAAGTACACGACCGAATCCGGCGGCGGCGAGCTTTTCCCCTCGGTCCAAACGACCTTCTCTTTCAAAGATGAGCATGGGGCGGCTCACTTTAGCTATAAGATCTGAGCCCATCTAGGGAAACTGTTATTAAGGGGTGGCTCAATCAGAAAAGCTGCCGGGCCCGTAGCTTAGCATGGTTGGAGCGCACGGCTGATAACCGTGAGGTCACGCGTTCGAATCGCGTCGGGCCCACCAGAAACTAATTTTTCCTTCTTTCGAAACTTTGAACTCGTTTTTGTTTAAATCAGATCTGCCCTTTCTCAGAAGACGGTCCTGGTGGTTCTGGAATTACTCTCCAGCTATGTCGCCCATGAGAGTGGTGTTCATCACGTAATCGAATCCCAGGGCTGGGGTCCCGCACCATCCCGCCTGCTCAAGGATCCCCATGAAACAGACCCCTATGAGCTTCTTGTGCTCGATCTTCCCGAGAAGAGCGGCCATCTCCTCGATGCTAACCCCGATCTTTGGCATCGCCATCCCCCCCAGGATCACCACCACGTCGGCGTCTGGGCTGGTGGCATCGCCAAGCTCCATACCGTACTCTGTGGCCACCATCTTTCTCGTCTTCTCGATATTCAAGTTCAGGACGAAAGCGAGCTTCTTGTCCCTGATGGGAAAGCCCAGAAACTCGGCGAAAGGCGTGCAGAACCCCGGAGTCCCGACGAAGGTTACGCTCTTGTCGTCCTTCACAAGATCTCGAAATCCGTTCAGCATTCCGCCAAGTCCCTTTATTTCGGTCATTTTCTTCACAAAATCCCTCCGATACCCTAAGAACGCCCCAAAGGTTTTAAGCTTTAACCTTTGACCTTTTGGGCGGTCCTCGCCCGGATTGCCGGGTGGATGAGAAGGATATATTTGAGAAGAGCTGATAAATACATGACCTATATAACGAAAAGCTAGCACGTGTAAGGCATAAATGGCGGCGATGGGAATAGTGGGTGGTGCGGTTGATAAGAGACCTTTTAATGGACATGGTTGACTTTCGTAAAGATGGTTCGGTCATAACAAAGATCAGGCTCAGTAGGATCGCCTTTTTCAAGGATCTGATATCGCCCCTTCCAAGGCCGGTGAAGATCCTCGACGTCGGCGGAACAGAGCTCTTCTGGGAAAGGATGGGCTTTGCAGATGATGAGAACTATCAGATAACCATTCTGAACCTGTCCAAAACGGAGAGCCACCACTCCAACATCAGCCTCGTCATTGGGGACGCCAGGGATATGAGCGAGTTTGGGGATGGAGCGTTCGACGTCGCCTTCTCAAACTCCGTTATTGAGCACGTGGGAGGACCCGCTGAGCAGCGCCAGATGGCGGAAGAGGTGATGCGAGTGGGGAAAAGGTACTTCGTCCAGACCCCAAACTGCGGCTTTCCCTTCGAGCCCCATTTTCTCTTCCCCTTCTTTCAGTTCCTTCCCGTCGGTCTCAGGGTCTTCATGATCCGCCGCTTCAGTCTGGGATGGTATCCGAGAATTTCTGACAAAGAAGAGGCAACAAAGGCTGCGAAATCGGTCCGGCTGCTTCGGAGACGAGAGGTTGCAGATCTCTTTCCTGACGGAAAAATACGCGACGAAAAGCTCTTAGGCATGACCAGCTCCTTCATAGTCTACGGACGATGGTAATATCCTGCCTCGGTTTCGTCCAGGAATTGGTCGTGGCGATCCCTCTTCGCGGTCTCGCCTATCAAGCCTCCACGGTTTTGTCGGCGGCCGGGTCGTTTGGTTGAGGATCGATAAGGTGATGACGACGAAAAATCAGAACTGGATAAAGGCGTTCCCTTTCAGCTTCGGATGAAAAAGGGATATTTATTCATCTGACCCGTTCTGGCCTTCGGGCCATCTTCTTCGTATCCCCAAGCATCCCCATCACCGGCTTCAAAATGTTTATCTGGATTGAACAAGTTTCTTCCGGCACGATGACCAAGAAATCGGTGAAGGAGAAGAAGAAGAGCGCAGAGAGGAAAGATCGGCCCGCGCCGAAGAGGCGGGTGAGGGAACGCATCCCCGATCTTTACGTCTACGCGGGTCTGGTTCTGGTGTTCCTCTTCTCGCTCTACCTGAGGGTCTACAGACCCATGTCTCGTGTCCTTGTCGGAGACTCCGTATTCTTCGATGGTAACGATCCCTGGTACCACATGATGCTGGCCAAGAGCACGATCCTCAACCACCAGCGTCCATGGTTTGATCCCATGATCCTCTTCCCCGGCGGGACGGAGATAACCTATGGGCCCTTCAACAGCTGGGCTATCGCCATCCTTTCTTACATCGCAGGTCTTGGAAACCCCAGCATGCACACCATCGATGTAGTGGGAGCGATCTTCCCGGCCGTCATTGGAGCCCTTCTCGTCTTTCCCGTCTACTTCATAGGGCGGGAACTCGGAGGGCGTGCAGCGGGCTTAATGGGCGCGGTCATGATCGCCGTTTTGCCGGGCCAGTTCCTGTCGCGGTCGGTGATCGGGTTCACCGACCACCACGCTGCCGAGGTCCTCCTCAGCACCACAGCGATGCTCTTCTTTATCCTCGCGGTTCGGTCGGGTCAGGGCAAGCTCACCTTCGCCTCTCTTCGCGGAGGAGATCTCGCATCTTTGAAGAGGCCTCTCATATATTCCCTGTTCGCTGGCCTCTTCCTCGGCCTCTACATAGACGCCTGGGCAGCCGGCCACCTTTTCGTGGGGATACTGCTTGCCTTCGTGACTGTCCAGAGCATAGTCGATCACTTGAGAGGAAGAAACGTGGAGTATCTGGGGATCGCGGGGACGATCACCTTCTTGACCACGCTCCTTTTGATCTTGCCCTTCGTCAGAGTCTACAACGGCTTCAGTTCCACTTACTACTCCATGTTCCAGCCCACGATGCTGATCATCGGGATCGTCTTCATACTCTTCCTCTCTTTCATCTCGACCCTCCTCATTCAGCGGGGGATGGAGAGGCGCTACTTCCCCTTGGCCGTATTCGGGTCGATAGCCATTGTTTTTGTGATACTAGCGGTGGCGTCACCCCAGTTCGTGGGTTCTCTCATGGGCGGTTTGAACATATTCCAGCCCAGGACCGGCGGGGCAGCCACTGTATCGGAGGCCTCCACGATCCTGGAGAGGTATGGCATTCAGAGGAATTTCCCGGGCCTGATACCCCTCCTTTCGCCCTTCTGGCTGACCTTCCTGGCCCTGCCCCTCATCCTCCACCGGTATTATCGAGACGATAGTCGAAATGGGGAGATGCTGGTCGTGGTCTGGACGCTGATGATGCTCGCCCTCACCCTCGCCCAGAACAGGTTCGCTTACTACTACGCAGTCAACGTCGCCTTCCTCTCTGGATACTTGGGATCGTTTCTTCTGGAAAAGACCCGGTTCCTGGAGGTCGAGGATGCCTTCGTCAGGATGGCCAAGGGTTCTTCCAAAGAGACGCTGGACCAAAATCGTCTCCTCACTAACGTCGCGGCCGTCGTCATCCTCGCGATGCTCTTCGTCTATCCCGCCATGTTCGGGACGGTCCAAGGCGCTTATATCGGAAGCTACCACTCGGAGCGTCACGTCGGCCCAGTTGGGTCTGATTGGTACGACTCGGTGGCCTGGCTTCAGGATAATACCCCCGACCCGGGCATGGACATCTACACCATTTACGAGCACCCGCCCGAGGGCGAGAAGTTCTCTTACCCTGATTCTGCCTACGGGATAATGTCCTGGTGGGACTACGGCACCTGGATCGAGACGATAGGCCACAGGCTCCCGAACGCCAACCCATTCCAGCAGGGGATCGGGAGCAGAGAGACCGGAATACCTGGATCGTCGCCCTTCTTCCTGGCCCAGAGTGAGGCTGAGGCCGAGGCGGTCCTGGCAGGCCTCGACGAGAACAGGTCTGCCTACTCCAACACCAGGTACGTCATCACCGACATCGAGATGGCGATGGGCAAGTTCCACGCGATAGCCGCCTGGAGCAACATCTATCCCGGCGAGTACCAGTTCAACTACTGGCAGGACGGCCAATCGATCAGCATCTACAGGACGACCTACTTCAGGACGATGGTCGCAAGGCTCCACTTCTTCGACGGGACCGAGGCTGAGGTTCAGGAGGGCTGGACTATGGCCTTCCGCTCTGACGGTCAGGGCGGCGTCTCGGTCGAGCCTCAGAAGCGGTCTAGAAACTACCAGGAGCTTCTCGAGAGCGTGAACGAGAGCCTCGAACGTGGCTACGCTGCGGCGGAGGTCGTCTCTCAGAGCCCGGTCATGGCCTCGGTTCCCCTGGAGGCCCTGGGCCATTATCGGCTGGTCCACGAGTCTGAGAGCTCGGTGACCTCCAACGGCCAGAAGTACGTCAAGATCTTCGAGCACGTTCCGGGAGCGACGATCACCGGCGAGGCATCCCCCGGCACAGAGGTCGTCATATCCGTTCCGATCACGACCAATCGCGGGAGGAACTTCCTCTACAAGCAGTCCACAGTCGCCGATTCTGAAGGCAATTTCTCTTTGGTGGTGCCCTACTCCACCGAAGGTCCCGTCGACTGGAGCACCAACTTCGACACAGTACCCCTCGGTCCCTACACTTTGAGGGTGGGAAGCGTCCAGTACGACGTTCGTGTCCCCGAAGGAGCCGTAATCACCGGGAGTTCGATCAATATATGATGCTTCTTGAGGAGATGACCTGGACTGAGATCGAGGCGGGCCTTGAAAAGACCAGGACCGTGATCCTGCCGGTGGGCGCAACCGAGGAGCACGGCCCCCACCTTCCCACCTTCACCGATACGATCCAGGCCCTGGAGGTGGCAAAAGAGGTGGCCAGAAGAAGTCCCGTATTCGTCGCGCCTCCCGTCCACTATGGGGTCTGCAGGTCGACCCGCGGCTTTCCGGGGACGATCTCCATCAGCCCCGAGGCTCTGAGGACCCTCGTCCTCGACCTTCTTTTCGCTTTCCACGACTCAGGGTTCGAGAGGGTTCTGATCCTCACCGGCCACGCTGGAAGCCAGCACCTCGCCGCCCTCAAGGAGGCCTCGGAGAAGGCGGTCGCCGCGAGAGACCTTCGGGTGAGCCTCGTCTCCGACTTCGACCTGATCGATACGAATGATGTCGAGACTCCCGGAGACGGTCACGCCGGGGAGATCGAGACCTCGAGGATGCTGGTCATCCGGGAAGACCTGGTGAAGGGCCTTCCCGAAAAGCACTTTCCTCCCAGGCCGAGATTCCTGATCATGAGGGACGTGAGGCACCTGATGGGAAACGGGATCATGGGCGACCCCTCCAAGGCCTCCAAGGAGAAGGGAAAAAGGTTCATGGAGATGTCCGTTCTGGGGGTGCTGAAGGCTCTGGAGGAGCTGGAGGGCTATCCCTCCCCTTGAGCTATCTTTTTTCCCTTCTTCCTTATTCTCCTCGACCCGATTTTCGTCTTCGGCCTTGATTTATCTATCCGCTTTTTTCATCCCTCTTTTAATCCAGATTTCTGCTTTCGTGCGCTAGATTCCTCTCACTTTTAGTGTCCGAGGCTTCGAGGCGGGCAGGTTTAATATATGGTCCTGTATCTGCCTACCCGTGAAAATCACGATTTCGCGGGATGATCATTATGCCATCGCAAGAGGATAATCTGTCCGCACTATCTCCAAGGGATAGGCAGGTGCTAAAAGAGATCTCTGAGGGCCAGTCCGACCCCAAAGAGATCGCCGAGAAGCTCAAAATCAAGGAGGTCTCTGTGATCTCCTCGGCGGAGGGGCTCGCCGAGAAGGGTTTGATCGGGCTCGACAAGAAGGTGGAGGAGGTCTACGCCCTCACCGAAGAGGGCGCTAAATACGCCGAAATCGGCCTTCCCGAGAGGAGGATTCTCGATATCGCCGGCGTCGATGGGGTTTCCATATCGAAGATAGAAGATCCCTCCCTCAAAGTCGGGATCGGCTGGCTAAAAAAGAAGGGCTGGGCCTCTGTCGAGGCGGGAAAGATCAAGCCGACGGGAGAAGCGCCCCCTGGAAAAGACGAGGAGATCCTCGAGGCGCTCTCTTTCCAGGGCCAGACCAGCGCCTCGGCCCTGGACTCGGTGGCTCTGAAGGTCCTGAAGAGCAGGGGGCTCGTCGAGCCGAGTGTACACAAGTCCTGGAGCTTTGAGATCACAGATGCCGGAAGATCCGTATTCGAGAGAACTTTAACCGTTTCAGTTCGCGCAACTGTCGTTAGCGGAAATGTCGATCGAATTACTGTAGATATGATCAAAAATGGTGCCTGGAATGTTGAAGGATATGATGATAGATATTTCTTATATGAGGAGGGCCTCTATCATTATAACAATCCTATTGTTTCAGTCGATCGTGTTACTGCAGATACGATCAAAAATGGTGTTTGGGGTGTCGAAGGATTAGGTGATAACTATTTCCTATACAAGGAGAAGCTTTATCGTGCTAATTCTATTGCTTTCGTCAATCAGATTACTGCAGATATGATCAAAGATGGCGTTTGGGGCGTTGAAGGACTAGGTGATAGTTATTTCCTATACAATGGCGACGTTTACAAGGGCCGCCCCTATTACGTCGCCCTTCCCGCAGAGCGGATCTACCCCGGAAAGATGCACCCCTACCAGCGCCTCCTCCAGAGGATGAGGGAGATCATGCTGGAGATGGGCTTCACAGAGATCAAGGGCGAGATCGTCCAGTCCAGCTACTGGAACTTCGACGCCCTCTTCCAGCCCCAGGATCATCCGGCAAGGGAGATGCAGGACACCTTCTACCTCGATTCCAAGGCCGAGATCCCCGATTACTCCACGGTCAAGGATATGCACGAGCATGGCGGACAGGTCGGCTCCACCGGCTGGGGCGGGACCTGGGATCCGGAGGTTGCCCGAAAGGAGGTTCTCAGAACCCACACCACCTCGGTCACCATAAAGTACCTGGCAGATCACCCGAACCCGCCGGTCAAGGCCTTCTCGATAGACCGGGTCTATCGGCGGGAGGCGATAGACCCAACCCACACGCCAGAGTTCGAGCAGCTCGAGGGCGTGATCATGGACGAGGATCTATCCTTCAGCAACCTTCTCGGCGTCCTCAAGGAGTTCTACGCCAAGATGGGCTTTGATGAGGTGCGGTTTCGGCCCGGCTACTTCCCCTACACCGAGCCGAGCGTAGAGCCCGAGGTTTACATCGAGGGGCTCGGCTGGGTGGAGCTGGGCGGAGCCGGAGTCTTCAGAAGGGAGGTCACAGCCCCCTTCGGGATAGACCATCCGGTCCTCGCCTGGGGGCTTGGCGTAGGGCGCCTGGCCATGCTCAGGCTGGGGCTCAAGGACCTGCGGCTCCTCTACCAGTCGGACGTGGGATGGCTGAGGGATGTGCCCCTCTCCACGAGGATGTGATCAATCGTGCCGGTAGTGAGATTATACTACGAGGATCTGGAGGAGATGGTGGGCGCCTCCAGGGAAGTTATCATGGCGAGGATCGCCATGATGGGCGCAGATATCGGAAAGAGCAACGAAGAGGATTACGTGGACGTTGAGTTCTTCCCCGACAGGCCCGACCTCTACAGCTCCGAGGGCGTCGCAAGAGCCCTTCAGGGTTTCCTGGACATAAAGGTCGGACTTCCCGAGTATCAGGTCCACCCCGGCGAGGTCATACTGAAGGTCGACCCCTCCGTCGAGAGCGTCAGGCCCCTCATAGGCTGCGCTGTGGTGAAGGATCTAAAGTTCAGCGGTCCTGCCATAGAGTCCCTGATGGACCTTCAAGAGGACCTCCACTGGGGCCTTGGGAGAAACAGGCGGAAGGTGGCGATAGGAGTCCACGACATGTCCAGGGTCGTGCCCCCGTTCACATACTTCGCCGCTGATCCCTCCTTCGAGTTCGTGCCCCTGGACTTCAAGGAGAGCCTCTCGATGCGCGAGATCCTCGAACGTCACCCAAAAGGGATCGGTTACGCTCACATCCTGGAGGGCTTCGATCGCTATCCCCTCATAACGGACGCCAACGGGGACGTCCTATCCTTCCCGCCGATAATTAACGGCGAGCTGACGAGGGTTATGGACGATACCAGGGACCTATTCATAGACGTTACCGGGACCGATCCCGTAGTCTACAAGGCCCTGAACATCGTGGTATCGGCCCTTGCGGAGAGAGGCGGCCGCGTCGAGTCGGTCCAGGTGAAGAGGCCCGAGGGCGATCTCACCCTTCCAGACCTCTCTCCTGCCCGGTGGAAGGTCAAAGTCGAGGACGCCAACAGGCTCATAGGCTTCAAGCTCTCTCCCGAGGGGCTGGCCTCTTGCCTTGAGAGGATGAGGTTTGGGGCCCAGGTTCAGGGTCGAGAGCTGGAAATCTTGGTTCCCCCCTACAGGGCCGACATAATGCACACCTGGGACATCTTCGAGGACGCTGCCAAGGGATACGGCTACGATAAGCTGGTCCCGGAGCTTCCAAAGACCGTCACCGTCGGCGAGCCCCACCCCCTGGAGGTCAGAAAGTCCGATTTGAGGGAGATCATGGTGGGCCTCGGCTACCTAGAGACGATGCCCTTCACCTTAACATCCGAGAAGGCAAACTTCGAGAAGATGAGGCGGCACTGGCAGGACCAGGAAGTGACGAGGGTTCTCCACCCCATAAGCGAGCTTCACACCATGGTCAGGACGTCGATCCTGCCGAGCCTCCTGGAGATCTTCGCCATCAATCAGCATCATCCTCTGCCCCAGAGGATCTTCGCCCTGGGAGACGTTCTTGCGGGGGGCAGGACGAGGCAGGACCTTGCCGCAGCCTCGATCCACAGCGGCGCCGACTTTGCGGAGATCAGGTCTGTGGTGGACGCCCTCTTCAGGGAGCTGTCCATCGAGCCTGAGATCGTCGCGTCCGAGGATGGAGCCTTCCTGGAGGGTAGGAGGGCCGACCTGATGGTGAATGGAAAGAAGGTCGGATCCTTCGGCGAGTTCCACCCCCAGGTTCTGCTCAGCTTCGGCCTCGACCAGCCCGCCGTGTGCCTGGAGCTGAGATGGGACCATCTCTGGTCCTCTGGCTGGCAGTAGCGGACCTTTGAGGTCGGGTCAGAGGCAGTCGTGACCTCTGGCCTTACGGTTCCTCTCCGGTTCTGAGCCCGTCGCCACCTGTGGCATGGTGGCAGGTTACACATCGCGAAATCGATCTAGCGGGACGGATAACGCGCCATCCGGGCGCGAAGTCCGTTCCAAAAACTCCTCTAAAGAGGGCACGACCACGGCCCTTCTCCGGTCAGGTCGCCTTGCCCTGACAAGTTTAATATAAGCTGCCAAACAACTTGAACTTTAATGGCAGGTTGGGTGCCTTCATGAAAGTCCGGGATCTGATGACTTACCCCATACTCACGGTGGGAATAGACACCACTGTCTTCGATGCGATACAGATGATGGTTCGCGAGAATAAGGGAAGCGTTCTCGTGGTTGAGGGGGGTCTGCTCAAACATGTTGTGGGCATAGTCACCACCTGTGGTATGTTCAAACACGTCTTCGCCAAGGGAATCGATCCCAGAAACATCATGATCTGGGAGATAATGACCCCGGCACCACTGGTGACCATAGGCCCCAATGCCTCCACCAAAAAAGCGGCCGAGATTATGCGGGAGCACAACATAAGGAGGTTGCCTGTGGTCGAGTGTGGTGCTCTGGTGGGGATAATAACCAGCAAAGATCTTCTTCGGTGCGTCGGCGATTCAGAGCCGGATGAGAAATTCGTGCGTGAACAAGCCTCTGATTCTCAAAACAAGTAAGCTCTGGTGATTCGGATATTAAGCAAATCTCGATTCAGATACCAAAGCCGGTTTGAGCTTGAGGTCTCTGTGATCTGCTGGTCCTCGGATCTGTCACTCTCTCAGCTGACCACAAAAGGGCGCGCCCCCTGACGTAGAATTTAAATATCGAGAGAATCAAGATGTGGCCAGGTCGAGGTAGCCAAGCCTGGTATGGCGCAGGTTTGCTAAACCTGTGTCCCTTCGGGACTCGAGGGTTCGAATCCCTCCCTCGGCGCTAATTTTATAGTTTAAATAAAATGGGTGATCATGCTCCGTTCGAGAGGGTTTTGAACCTCTCGAAGTTGAAGCATGAGCCGTCAAAGCAGTTGAAGGTCGGGGTCGGGTTGTCCTTGAAGATCAGCCTTCTCTGGATCTCGAAGGATCCCAGGAACTCTTCGCGTTCTTTGGTGCTCCTCTGACCGGGTATCGTCTGCTTCGAGTCGATCGCCAGGTATCCGGTGAAGTTGTCTGCTGTCTGGAACTCGGCCCTTCTGTCGAGGCCGGTGTGGTGAAGGCCGATCTCCTGGATCTCGTACTCCATCTCCTGGAGGTTGTAGCTCTCCTGGACTTTGGCCCCCACCCCTCCGAAGACGAGAGAGCTTTTGACCATCTCGGTACCCATCAGGGTGTCGCCGGGGTTTAGCGCCACGTAGTTGTCTACGGCGTCGCACTCCTGGAAGTTGGGGTTTTGTCCCTTCGCCTCTTCGACCAGGTACTCGTTCTTCATCAGCGCGTCCACGCTGCCGCTGAAGTATATGTCCTTGTTCGACTTGACTCCAGTGTTCATGCTCCTGACGTCTTTGTTAATTTGAAACTGGCCGGTCCCGCTGACGGAGGTTTCTGACACGTAGTCGTAGTCCTGAAGCTTGAACCCGGCGTCGTCGGATCCGGACTTGCAGTTCGAGGCCGAGGCCAGGACCTGGAAGTCATAATCTCCAGGCGATGCCTTCATGTCAGGCGTTACCCGGAGCTGTTCAGTTCCGACCCCTCCTGCCGGGACGGTCAGGATCTTCTCAGTCCATCCGAACCATCCGGGTCTGCAGCTCTTGGGATTGACCGTGAGTTTCGCATCCGCCTCAGAACACCCTCGATTTTCCACGGTGACGATGTATTCCAGCGTCTTTCCTGGGGTGGCGTAATCGAGGTATGATCCGGACTTCGGGCCGGGGAGGTCGACTGAAACGCTAAGCTCGCCCATAATCCCTGGCATTGAGGGCCAGACGGATCCTGTTGCAGACGACTCCAGGTCCCACGCCGATTC
>Ga0268282_1001298_pt1 | contig 11078 bp, 8 predicted proteins | sample saktaG_12_FD_190133 | JGI IMG/M metagenome (GOLD analysis project Ga0268282, IMG submission 190133) | Saline water microbial communities from Sakinaw Lake, British Columbia, Canada - sak_2011_5_24_120m | ecosystem: Environmental > Aquatic > Non-marine Saline and Alkaline > Saline ...
TTTGCAGGACTTCCGGAATATGGCTGCACATTAACAGCAAATCCTTTTTTGTTCCCGAGAAAGAGTTTTTTAACCCTTTCTTCAACCAAAGTTTCAAGCTTGTCTACATTCTCCATTCCGGCATAATATCTTTTATAGGGCCTTCCCTCAGAATATTTTGCAACAAAAATAGAAGAAAGAGCTTCTCTTACAGCTCTTGAGGGGTAGTTTTCTGAAGCAATGAGATTTAAAGTATTCTCCTGGCGCTTCTTTTCTTTTTCAATTAAACCAGACACTTCACGGTCTTTTTTAATAGAAGAGAACATAAATATTTTAAATTATCTTTAACCTGTTAATACCCCAGCATCTTATTAATCTTGTCTCTGGTAGCAGGGCCAAAATACCCCGTCCCTTCAGTTAATCCCAAAGGAGTCAGGATCTCATCAGCATATTTTTCCTGAAATCGAATTACAGCTTTCTTGGTTAGTCCGAGGAAGTTCCCGGTAACCAGTCCCTCCGGATAGATTTCAGAGCCTTGTTCTTTTAGAAATTCTTGTAACTCTTCTACTCTTTCATCGTTAGTCAAGCCATAATAAAGGTTGTCTTCAAACTTTGAATACGGTATTTCCTCTTTTGGAGTTTCTTCTTTTGGAGTAAGTTCGCTAATTCTTTCTTTAAGTTGTTTTAAGATATCTTCCAATTCAGAAACTTTACTCAAAACCTCTTCTTTTGACATTTCGGAGATCGGCTTTTCGAATGAAATGGAAAGAGTGGGTTTTTGAATTGTTGATGCTTCCAAAAGAAAAGGTAGAGAAATGTCTTTCTCTGAAAAATCTGAGGTTTTGGTCTGCAAGGTAGGAATTAAGGTAATGGAAATAACGGTTTTCCCAAAATCAGAAATTAAAATTTCTCCTTTCTGACCCGAATCTAAATCAAAAAAATCAACTTCGAGATTCCCTGAAAAATCCTTTATAAGATAAGGGATTTTGTAAATGTTTTCAGAGCTTCCGACAAAGTTTATCTTTAAATCCCCTTTCCCTCCGACAAACTTATACCAATTTGTTTCCCAATTCTTAATGGTGTCTGAAAGAACCAAGCTGCTTTTTCCGTTAAGAGGCAGGAAGTTCAAAGACGGAGATATACGGAAATTTCTAAGTCTTTCGTCTTTATAGCAGTATTTTTCCGAAACATCGCAGTCGTTAATTAAAGTTGCAACAGACCAGTCAGTAAAAATCTGGGAGAAATCTTCCTCAAATCCGTTCTTTTCCAAAGCATAATTTATACTTTCAATACCAATCATATCCGAATGAAGAGAATCTACTAAAATCTCAATCCCGTAATGGTCAACCAGATAATGGCCGAAGACAGAAATAACTCCATAATCAGGTCCCTCGTTCTGCCATTCACATAAAGGGTCATTTGAATTTTCTACAAAAGTTTCCAGCCTGCCTCTGAAGGGATTGCCTATATCAAGATTGCTGTAATTAAGAAGGGTTGAAGCATATTCTGATCTTAGTTCGTTTAACCAGGTTTCTTCTGAAACATTGTATTCTTTATCTTTCTGGGCAAAGCTAATAAGGTGCATAAACTCATGGGCAAGAAACATCCTTTCAACATCTTTTCTGATATGATTTGTATTCAAATAGACCATTTCTCTTTCGTTTGAATCTGAAACCTGAATTCTTAAATATTCATCCCCCGTATTGTAATATCCTCCTATGTCATTTTTCATTGAATGATACAGAACTGTGATTTCTTCCATATTATCCACTCCCGGTTTCCATTCAGAACCAAAAGTACCGGTCAAAACAGGATAAGTGGTCTTTTCAAACTCTCCAGCAAGAATTTCTAAAGAATTCCTTGTTTGATTTTGTTCATGGTAACTCAAAGAATACCAATAATCCTGGTCTATATAGAAATAGAGTTTGGAAGTTTTTTTAACCAAAGTTGCTGAAATATTTTCCCTCCCTTGCAAATCATAATCTGACTGGATATTAAAATCCTGGGTTTCCCCCACCATTTCAGCTCCAACAAAGCTAAAAGATAAGGCAAATATTATTAAACTGAAAGTAAAAAATAATTTCCTCATATTATCTATTTTATTATTTAATCCTATCATAGAATTATTTGTTTTAAAACCCTGTCTGTTGTGAGGTTAAACTTCAACTGTTTGGTTGAGGTTTAACCTCTCTTATTCCTCTCTTTTATTGTCAAAAACAATTGATTGATATAAAATTAGATAAAACATATGAGGGGGTTTTTCTCAAAAACAAAAGTAGGATTGATGTTTCTCGGAGACATAGCTTTTTTGTATCTTGCTTTGTTGCTAATGCTCAAGCTGAGATTCGGGGTTGATTCTTCTCTGATGTTACAAAGACACTTAAGTGTCTTTGTTTTTATCTATCCTTTCTGGATTCTCTCTTTTTACATCTTCGGTCTTTATGATTTAAAATTGGCTAAAAATACATCTGACTTCTATTTGGCAATTTTAAAAGCAACAATATTGAATGGATTTTTATCAACCACTTTACTTTATCTTTTCCCCGACTTTTTTCATCTAACACCGAGGGCGAATCTTTTCTTAAATCTATTATTCTTCGGAATCTTATTTATCTTATGGCGCCAACTTTATAACTTTCTTATTAAGTCCCCGACCTTAACAAGAGAAGTAATAATCATTGGCAATAACCCCCGTATATTAGAACTTAAAGAAAAAATAGATAGCAATCCCCAACTTGGGTACAAAATTATTTCAATAATTGATCCCGAGAAAGGAAATTTGAATCTTGAAAAGAATCAAAATCTCTACACAGTAGTTAGCGCTTTAAATCTCAATCATTATCCAGAACTTGCAAAAAAACTTTATAAATATCTCCCCTATTTTAATTTTGAAAGTTTTGCCAGTTTCTATGAGAAAATCACAGGGAAAGTTCCTTTATCCCAAATTGACGAGGTTTGGTTTTTAGATAATTTAAACGAAAAAGAAAAGATTGTTTACGAAAACGTTAAGAGGTTATTTGACGTCGTAGCGGGATTAATACTAGCAACAGTAACAATATTAATCTTCCCTTTTGTAGCTTTAGCGATAAAACTAGAAAGCCCCGGACCTGTTTTTTACAAACAGGTTAGATTGGGCAAGGATGAAAAGAATTTTAAATTAATAAAGTTCCGCTCAATGAGGAAAGATGCTGAAAAAAACGGAGCTGTTTGGGCTAAGAAGAATGATCCAAGAATAACAAGCGTAGGAAAAATATTAAGAAAAAGTTTAATTGACGAACTCCCTCAATTCATTAATATCCTAAAGGGAGAAATAAGTCTAATCGGTCCAAGGCCCGAAAGACCAGAATTTATAAAGGACTTAGAGAGAGAAATTCCTTTTTACCATATGAGACACCTGACAAAACCAGGATTAACTGGTTGGGCACAAATTAATTTTAAATATGGAAATACAATAAGTGACGCTTTAGAAAAACTTCAATACGAACTCTATTACACAAAGAACAGATCTTTATTCTTAGATATTAAAATCATTCTAAAAACAATAAATATAATCCTTAAAGGCGGAACACAATAATATTAAGATGAAGGTAAACAAAAAATCCTCTCCTCGAGGATTTTTCTTATGCCTGAATGTTTATATGTTTAAATGTTTAAATGTTTTTCTCCCACCACTCCTTTCCAAATGCCACAAATACTCCAATAAACAATCCCAAAATTCCTGCAACGGCTATATTAAGCATCTTCCTCGGTTTTACAGGTTTCTCTGAAACAGTAGGAATTTTTACTACTCTTGTCTCTCTAATACCAGCCAAGGAAGCTTTCAGGGAATCTATACTAGAATTATAATCTTCTATTGTTCTTTCAAGAGAATTTACTTTAGAATTATAGTCCTCTATTGTTCTTCGTAAAGAATTGATTCTTAAGTATAAATCTTCTATATCATCTTCCTTATTTGCCAATTTCTCCTTAGCGTCAAATAAAGCAAATTGTGTGCCTGGGGTTTGTTCATATACAAGCTGTTGCTGTAAACTGTTCACTTTTTCCTCAAGACTTTCTTTTTCTTTTTCAGCACTATCAATCTTATTATTTATTCTTTCAATATCATTTTCAAGCGGCCCTATCTTTTTCTTAACAATAACGATATCTTCTTCTGTGCTTTCTATTTTATTTTCTGCAGTAATAATCTTTTTTTCAATTAAATCTTTTTCAATATTAATAATATCTTGATGTTCTTTTAAAATTAAATTATTTACTTCTTTTAGAATGTTCTCCGATTTCTCTGTTTTTTTTGATTCTATTACTATTCTTATTAAATCTGTTCCTTTAGGATTTTCCGTTTTTCTCTTTGGCCATTCTGCTTCTGAAATATTTAAATCTTCTCTAACTCTTATCCCATAAACATCTCCATCAATTTTCCCCACTAACTGGGCTGGTGATTCTATTGATTGTCCTTGCAATGCCCCAATTTCTAAAGCCGTATCAATTTTATATACTTCAGGCAAGACAAAAAAACTCCAAATTCCAGCTATTATTACCAACCCCAAAAACCAACTAAAAATTATTCGTTTTCTTTTAAAGATCACCTTAACATAATCCATTAAATCAATTTCATCTTCAAATTGTTTTTCATTTTCCATATATTTTCATTATAACTTAATGAGAATATTTTTTATAACCTTCATTTTGCCACCAATCAATCATTTTTTTTAAACCATTTTCAAAATCAGTTTTTGCCGCAAAGTCAAATTCCTCTTTAGCTTTAGTAGTATCAAGCATCCTACGAGGCTGACCATCTGGTTTTGAACTGTCCCATCGAATTTTTCCTTTAAAATCCATCAATTGACATATTAATTTTACCAAATTCTCTATTGAAATTTCCATACCAGAACCTAAGTTTACTGGCTCTGAATCATTGTATCTTTCAGTTGCTAATATTATTCCTTCTGCCCCATCTTCCACATACAAAAATTCTCTAGTTGCCTTTCCAGTTCCCCAAACTTCTATACAGCCCCTCCCTTCTTTCTTTGCTTCATAAACTCTTCTGATTAAAGCTGCTATTACATGAGAACTATCAAAATCAAAATTATCTCCGGGTCCATACATGTTAACAGGCAAGAGAAAAATAGAATTAAAATCGTACTGTTGTCTGTATGCCTGCGACTGAACTAAAAGCATTTTCTTAGCCAAACCATATGGAGCATTCGTTTCTTCAGGATATCCTAACCATATATCTTTTTCCTTAAAAGGTGTTGGAGTAAATTTTGGATAAGCACAAACAGTTCCAATAGCTGTAAATTTTTCAACCCCCACCCGTCTTGCCGCTTCCATTAATTGAACTCCCATTATCAAATTGTCATAAAAAAGTTCTCCCGGTTTTTCTCTGTTTAAACCAATACCACCAACTTTTGCTGCAAGGTGTATGACTATATCTTGACCTTCGACAGCTTTTTGACAATTTTCCCATTTTCTCAGATCTAACTCTTCAGCTGTTGGTAAAAAAAGATTTTCCTTAGGAATATTTCTTTTCCCTAGCAAATTTTTTACCAAGTGATTTCCTAAAAAACCATGACTACCTGTAATTAAAATTTTCTTTTTATTTAAATCTATCATATTTTTATTATTCAAGATGATTTTTTATTTTAAACCCACCATTCTTTAAATGAACGTCTTTTTCTGCTTCTTTTAAGTCTGAATTTACCATTTCCTTCACTAATTCTGAAAAACTTATCTTCGGCTTCCATCCAAGATCTTCTCTTGCTTTAGAAGAATTACCAAGCAGAGATTCAACCTCAGATGGACGAAAATATCTTGGATCAACTTCTATGACAACTTCGCCAGTTTCTTTATTTATTCCTTTCTCATTTCTTCCCTCTCCTTGCCATTCTAAATTAATCCCGAGTTCTTTAAAAGCAATTTCACAAAACTCTCTTACTGAATGTTGTTCTCCTGTTGCAATTACATAATCCTTTGGTTTTTCTTGTTGCAACATTAACCACATTGCCTCAATATAATCTTTGCTATGTCCCCAGTCTCTTTTAGCATTCATGTTTCCTAAATACAATTTATCTTGTAGTCCTAACTTAATCCTTGCAGCTGCCCGAGTAATTTTTTTAGTAACAAAAGTCTCACCTCTTTTAGGAGATTCGTGGTTGAAAAGTATTCCATTACACGCAAAAAGACCATAGGATTGCCTATAAATAGAAACTATCCAATAGGCATATAGTTTAGCTGCTGCATAGGGACTGCGAGGTTGAAAGGGAGTATTCTCACTCTGGGGTGTCTCTTCTGGGTCACCAGAAAATAATTCACTTGTTGAGGCTTGATAGAACTTTGTTTTTTTCTCCATTCCAAGAATTCTTATAGCTTCTAATAATCTTAAAACGCCTAATCCGTCAGTATTAGCTGTATATTCTGGCATATCATAAGAAACCCGAACATGGCTTTGAGCAGCAAGACTATAAATTTCATCTGGCTGAACTTTTTGAATAATTCTGAGCAAATTAGTAGCATCTGTCATATCTCCGTAATATAGAATAAATCTTCTCTCTTTCTCATGAGGGTCTTGATATAAATGGTCTATGCGCTCTGTATTAAAAGAAGAAGAACGTCGCTTGATTCCATGGACTTCATATCCTTTTTGAAGTAAAAATTCAACAAGATACGAACCGTCTTGCCCAGTAACACCGGTTATTAAAGCTTTTTTAGACATAAATTTTTATTTTATCTTTTAAAATATTGAGGAATTTTTAATAAGGGCTTTAAAAGAATTTTTAATGGATTTATCTTTAATCCATTTATCTTCCAAGCTCTATAACACTCAATATTTGCTTTAATTATATTTTTAATATTTTTATTACTTTCACCTCCTATTCTCATTTTTACCAAAGTTTGAGGAATATAGCAAGATTTAACCTTACATTTCTCTAAAAATCTAAGTATTAACTCATAATCCGCTGCAATTGGAAAATCTAAATTAAATCTGCCGTATCTTTCATAAATATATCTTTTTATAAAAAGAGTTGGATGAGGAGGCATCCATCCTCTTTTAAATTTTCCCTCTTTATACTCCGATGACTTCCAGTATCTTATAACTTTTTCCTGATTATTTCTGCTTACATAAACCAAATCTCCCCAACAAACATCAAGATTTCTTCCAGTCATTTCAGTAACTACTTTCTCAATAACTTTATTATCAGCATAAACATCATCGGAATGCAAAATGCCAATTATCTCTCCCCCAGCCATTTTTATTCCCTTATTCAACCCATCATAAATTCCCCGGTCTTTTTCCGAAACAAATTTGGAAATCCTGTCTTTATACTTACTGATAATATCCACTGTTCCATCAGTTGATCCTCCATCAATAACAATATATTCAATATTTGGATAACGCTGACTTAGAACACTCTTTATAGTATCCTCAATAGTTTCTTTATTATTAAAAACGGTGGTAATTATAGAAACAAAAAGATTATTTCTCATCTTTTTATACTAACTAGCCCAAGCCAAAAACTTCTTTATATCCCCAAAAAGTGTTTTAGGTTCGCGTAAGTAGATTTTACTCCTGGCTCTGACCCTTTTTATTAAGCGTGGCAATCCCATATTATAGCGGTGAAAGGCTTCTTTTATATCTTCCTCTAATTTCTGAAATTCCTCATCACTCATTGTGTCAATTCGATAATGAATATCTTTATTATAGTAATATTTAGGAGAAATACTATAAAAACCCTTTAAACCTCTCTCGCGTTGGACCAATCCTTTTTCAATTCCTATTTCAAATAATTCTGTGCCAGGGAAAGCTTCATAAACACTTATAGAAGCATAGTCGGGTTTTATTCTTTTCATAAGACAAAGGGTATCTTTTATCTCTTCTTTGGTTTCGGTGGGAAGGCCCATCATAAAATAACCTGTCCAATGAATACCTGACTTACTTAAAATCTTAGCAGTTTTTTCTATCTGCTCTACGGTTATACCTTTTTTCATTAAATCTAAAATTCTTTGGTTCCCCGATTCAATCCCTATCTTTACTCCATTACAGCCCGTTTTTTTCATCAAGCGCAATAAATCTTTATCAATTAAACCAACCCTGACATTGCAGTCCCAATTAATATTAATCTTTCTTTGCTTTAGTTTTTGGCAAAACTCAATGACTCTTTCTTTGTTCAAAGTAAAAATATCATCCTTTAAGCTGAACTGCTTGGTTCCGTAGATTTGAATAACTTCCTCTATTTCCTTTATGACACTATCAACAGAACGATATCTTATTCCTCGACCCCAAATCCCCTTGGAAGAACAAAAAGTGCACTGAAAGGGACAGCCTCGACTAGTCATCAGTAGTCCCATTTCCTCAGGAGCATAAAACTTCTCTGAAATTAATAAATCTCTGGCCGGAATAGAAAGAGAGTCTAATTCCTGAATTGGTTCAGGGGAAGGATTATGAACAATTTGACCATGATCTCTATAAGAAATACCCTTAATGTTCTTAAGAAAAGATTTTGGTTTTACCAATTCAGATATTATCCTCTCTCCTTCTCCTCTCACCACTAAGTCCACCGCCTTACTGTTTCTCAACACCTCTTCCGGCCTTAGGGTTGGATGAGGGCCACCCATAATTACTACTAAATTAGAATTACATTCTTTAGAAATTTCAGCCAAGCGAAAGGCTGAACCCATTTTAGTGGTCATAGCAGTAATGCCTACCCAATCAGGTTTAAACTGATTAATTACTTTTTTTGCCTCCTGCCAAATGGGATGCTCTAAATTATTAAGGCCAGCCACATATTCTGGATATTTCTTTTCCAAAAAAGAAAATTCTATCTCGGAAGCTTCTTTGGTAAAATCTGCATCATAAATACTAACTTCGTGCCCCTCTCTTCGTAAAACCGCAGCCAAATAAGTTAATCCCAAAGGAAAATAGCGGTTATAGTAACCGATGAATCTATAAAATGGTGGATCTATAAGTAAAATTTTCATAATCTATTTATACCTCTGTTTGGCAACTCTATAAACCTCATTAAACACTTCCAGTGTTTCTTCTGCTGTTTTTTGCCAAGAAAATTCTTGAGCGCGTTTTAACCCTTTCTCTCTTAATTTTTGCTGAAGAGAACGATCTTGCACCACCATTAACATTTTATCTGCAATATCGTTAGGATTATTTGGGTCAAAATATATGGCAGCATCCTGACAAATTTCTGGCATTACACTGGTGTTGCTTGTTATTACGGGGATACCAAAAGCCATAGCCTCTACTAATGTTAATCCAAAACTTTCACAATATGAAGGAAATACATAAAGGGATGCTGCCTTATAGATAGAGAATAATTCATTATGGGGGAGCCCATTAATAAAAACTACATAATCTTTTAAATTCAGCTTTTCTATTTCCACAATCATCTGATTATAGTAATCTTCCTCTATTGCTTCTCCTATTATAACCATCCGATAATTGCTTTTCGATCTTTTTCTGTAAATATCAAACGCTCTAATTAGGTTTATATAGTTTTTAAATCTATAAACAGAAGAAATGGAAAGTATATATTTGCCCCTGATGCCAAATCTCTCCTTAATGGAATTCTCGTCTTTGATTGTATCTGGAACAGTAAAACCGTGATAAATGGGCTTAATTCTGCCGGGCGAAATATTTAAATATTTGATAATCTCCCCTCTGGCCGTTTCTGACACGGTTATTATTTTATCTGCAGTTTTCGATGTTAGCTTTAACATATTTCTTAAATAGTGTAATTTCAGTCTTGATGAAAACATCTCTGGAGCTGAAAAAGGCAAACTATTATGAATGACAACAATCCTCTTGCAGGGCGAAAAAAAGCAATCAATATTACCGGTTGTAAAGAGTATATCAATTTTATTTTTCCAAAGCTCAAAAGGGAGAAAGAATTGTTCCCAGAGTGTTCTGAGATAAGGAGAGGAAAAATTTTTACTTTTGAATTTGAAGTTCTTCTTATCAACTCTAAAACTTTCAACTTTATCGCTGGGAAGATATACGAGGTAGTAATCTTCTGAATCAATCTTTGTCAAAGCTTTCAGAAGGTTTAGGGCATAGATTTCTGCTCCCCCCGTTACCACAGATAAATAATTTATACAAATTCTCATATTAGCTTGTATGTTTGTCTCGGGCCGTAATTTTATAATTGAGAAAGTATAGCAAGCCAAGAGTAATAAAAACATAGTTAATTAGCTGGGCTCTCATTAAATAAGCAATCAGAATAAAAATTGCGAAAATGTTGAGACTTAATAATATGCTCTTAATTCTCTCATCGTGGATACGCCGCCGGTATTTAAAGTTAAAATGAATAGGAATTAAGTAAACAAATAAAAACAAAATTAGTCCTACAATTCCCATCTCTGATATCATTCTCAAATATCCGCTATTCGGCACAAAAACATCGTTATAAGCAAGAGAACGACCCCACTCACTTAAATACTCCTTAGCGTATAAATGGACATTACCAATTCCCACCCCGAATAATCCATATTGAGGCTGATTAGCCAAAAACCCAAGCGTGGCTGCATCAAAAACTTCTATCGGTGATCTTCCTATCGTTCTCTCTATAACAGCTTTTTTCAGCAAATCGGAAGATAAAATCCCGCTACTTATTATGATGCTGAAAAATATTATCACAGCCGTTACGAGAAAGGCAATGGATTTAAAAGCAAATTTAAACTTCAAACTTTTAACAAAGAGCGACAAAATAATAAGCAAAATTAAGCCCATAAAAAATATATAAAATCCACTTGTGGCAAATGACATAAATAGGCTTATCAAGAAAAATCCAATTAGAAGATTTTCAAATCGAGATCCTTTCCGATAAATCATTCTAAAGATAATCAAAAGAAGAAGAGCCACTACTACGGTTGCTGCAAAATGCTTGGGTTCTCCTCCTAAGGAGTGCATTCTATGAAAAGTCATTCCAAATAAATTGATATCTATCACTTTCATAATCCCGCTTGTCAACCCCCCTGAATAGACCGGGAAAATAATCGCTCTATAGAAATAAAAAGCCAAGCTTTGTATCCATCCCAGAATACATAAAATAACGGTAGAAATTATAAAAACTTTCGCTACAGTTTTAATATCCTCT
>Ga0268282_1001305_pt1 | contig 11032 bp, 10 predicted proteins | sample saktaG_12_FD_190133 | JGI IMG/M metagenome (GOLD analysis project Ga0268282, IMG submission 190133) | Saline water microbial communities from Sakinaw Lake, British Columbia, Canada - sak_2011_5_24_120m | ecosystem: Environmental > Aquatic > Non-marine Saline and Alkaline > Saline ...
AATTACATCTTGTATTGGGACGTCGAGGAACTAAAACCGCTTTGGCTTCTATCATTTCAGCTTATGAGGTTTATAAACTTATTGTTATAGGCGAGGGAGATCCTCATAGGTTCTATGGACTACCTTTAGATGATGAAATTGCAGTTATTAACGTTGCTCTTTCAAAAGATCAGGCCGGAAAGCTTTTTAATGAAATTCAGAGTAGGCTTAGAAACTCCAAGTTTTTTGACGGGCGAATTGCTAAAGGTACAACTTCGGAAATTAGATTGTATACCGACAGAGACTTAGATCAAGTTCGGACAATGAAAGAAAAAGGGTCTCAGTTAACGGTTCCGGGTTCTATTTTGATTATGTGCGGTCATAGCAATCCTGACACATTGGCTGGTCGAAGCGCTATTCTAATTCTTTTCGATGAGTTGGCTTTCTATGATGAATCCGGCAAAGTTACAGGTAGCTATTTCTATAATCGTCTTAAACCGTCTTTATCACGATTTATACCTTATGGTGACGGTAGGCTTGTAGAAATTTCATCTCCGAACGCAATGTCTGGAATTTTTTATGATATTTATGCAGCAGCTAAGAATAAAACGACAGAGGCATATGATGAAATATTGTCTTTTCAGTTGCCTACTTGGTGTGCTAACCCAGATATTACATACGACCAACTTCAGACAGATAGATTGAGAAACCCAGATGTGTTCGGAGTAGAATATGGGGCTCAATGGGCAAAGGGCGGAATTTACGGAAATTACTTCCCACATGAGTTGATTGATCGATGTGTTAGATTGGATATGATCCCTCACGTGAGAAGAATGCCGAATGTTAATTATTACGTACATATCGACCCAGCAAAAAATGGGAATAGATATGTCGCGCTTATGGTTTCTAAGGAATATTACCGTACATCAAATGGACTTCGTAGAATTAGGGTGAAATTAGCTAATATATGGGTATGGGACCCAGAGCCGGGTTTTGGGTTGATGTTTAATGAAATTGATAAACAAGTTATTCAGATTTGTGCAAAATTTCACCCGATTATGGTTACCTATGATCAATATAATTCGGTTCATAGTTTGCAGCTATTACGAAGCCATGGTATTAATTGTGTTCAGACATCATATAATAGAGCCTTTAAAAATAAGATTTATCAGAATCTTAAAGACCTTATGTCATATCATCCTGACCCTGAAGTATGGATTTATGATGACCCTCGGTTAATACTGGAACTGAAAGCCTTAAAGTATCGTCCAACAATGCGAGGGATCAGTCTTGTAACGGATAAACATGGTGAAGTAAAGACTGATGATATAGTAGATTGCCTCGCAGGAGCTTGTGCGACGGCATCAGAAGGAGTAAGAGCGCCGTTGCCAACGCCAGTGGTTGTCAACATGGGACGTCAATAATACAAAAAATATTAAAGGAAATAAGCTTTCCGTGATTGAAAAAGATATAGACAGATTATAGTATTATAAATAGGAGTTAAGATAATGGCTAAAAGAAAATTCAATTTAAAGACGTATGTTAAAATCAGTGGTGACGATCATATTGAGAAGCGCCTCAGAGATGAACATGGAGATGAACCTAATGAGATCAACGAAAAGCAGCTAGAAAGCCATCGTGGTAGTGAACCTGATACCTTAACCGAAAAACAATTAGAAAAACAAAGAGGCGGAAGTAAAGAGTCTGAAGAGCTTCCTGAAAAGAGATTAGATACTAATAGGGCAAAGTTTGCTAATAAGTATCGTAATCCGTCTGCATATAAGGGCGACATCAACAAACTTGAAGAAAAGAGATTGGCGAATAATCCCGTTGAGAAAGAAAAGTACGAAAATGCATCGGTAACTGCTCCTAAATTACGTTGGTGGGAAAAAACTGATGATCCAATGGGTATGAAATTAGCCAAGAAAGAAAAATGGCAGAAGAAAGCTCAGTTCGGTGAAGAAGATGATTGGGCTGGAGAAGAAGACTTTGATATTCTAGACAGTATTGATGATTATGGGTTGAATTCAAATGATTTTCAAGAGGACGCTTTGATTCCTGAAGAAGAATTGACTTCTCCCTTTAAAGAGGTTAGTCAGGGTTCAGATGAGTCAACCGGAACCCCGACTTATTGGGGTAAAATTCAGGTTAGTTTAGAAATTGATGACAGAAACCGCGATAGGGTTATGCAGGATATTGCTGATTACATCGATCTCACACATCCTGAATTGAGCAGCATGAAGAAGAAGCTTGACGTTTCTCAAATTGATAATGGCGTCATTGAATATACGGCGGCTCCAGAGTTTGAGGCAGCAGCTTCAAATAATTTTCCTATTATTATTGCCAAAGACGTAAAAAAAAATTAAATGATAATGTCCAAAAGGCTTTCTCTTCATTTTTAGAGAAATTCGATATATCTAATTTGGGCGCTGCAAACCAAGAGCTACAAGACCTGATAACTGTAGCTCAACTTCAAGGTAACGATAGGCTACGATTTATAACTATGGTTCGTAAAGAATTAGTTAGTAAGAATGTCTCGCTAGATTATATCGAAAAACTCGCCTAATACTATATACATTTGTTTTGCTTCGTAAATATTTTTTCGATTTACGGGTTTTTTGTATAATATCAGTGATCGTCAATTTCAAACGAATTAAGGAGATGCCATAATGAGAGTTAAAGTGATTGGAAAAACAGACACGGTTATCATGTTGAATCTAATGGGCATTGTTTTGCAGGGTAGGGTTGAAGGGATCTTTGATGTTCAAGGACCTCAAAATGCAGAGCTAATGGTATTGAAAAAAGCAGGACTTATTGATATAATTCGTCTTGATGTTCCTGATGTTCCTGTCGTTCCTGTCGTTCCAAAAGCTGAAACTCCTGAACCAGTCGTTGAACCAGTCGTTGAACCAGTCGTTGAACCAGTCGTTGAACCAAGAGTTAAGAAGGGCAAAGCTGGACGCCCTAAGGGTTCCAAGAATAAATCTAAAAACAAACCTAAAAACAAACCTAAAACCCCAAAGACAGCCACTCCAAAGACATCCGCTCAAAAGGCAGCAGACGCAGAAGCCGAAACTCAAAAAGTGGGAGCCGAAGTTATAATCTCGAATGGCAAAGAAACAAAACGAGTTAAGATGAGAAGCACTTTTGCCAGCGAAATTCCCGAGTCAGAAGCAACAAGAAAGTCTATCGAGGCAATGGAGAAGTTGGAAGAGGAATCAAAAGCGGACTTAGAAGGACGTCAGATTGATATTGACCCGACCCCAATAGACGAAAGTAAGCTAGATCCATCAGAGCAGATGGGTCGTGCCGCTATCATCTCTGATATGGGCGAAACAAAGCAAGTCGGGATGGTTAATAGTTCAGTTCCCGGATCAGATGAAGTTAGAAATAGAGATCCCTTTATTGATAATAATCAGCTTCCTAAGCCTGTCGCAGAAAAGGCTAAAGTCGTTTCAAAAGAGCCCTCTCTGATAATTGATGTTCCGGGAATCAATAATGAACCTTTAGAACTTGATTTTCTTGATAATGATCCTCCTGATGATGGCGATAGTTTTATCGAAATCTAAAAGGATTTTGGGCGAGTATTGTTGAACTATACTGGCATGAAGATACTTGCCTATAGAACAACGACGCCCTTCGAAAATCGAGGTCCGGGCGGTCCTGCATTATCTACTCCTACGCAGAAATCCGTCATACCTACGAATAATGTCCCTACTATTCAAGATATTCTCGACGGAACGACTAAAATAGAAGATGTGTATCCCCACACTAGAGGTAATTGGGCACCGGGAAAAGATGTTGATAAAAACTATAGGGATAAGGGAGAAGATTATAAGCGCAAAGAACGAGATCTCTCTATTCTTAATAAGCTATTTAATGCGAAAGAAAAAATAATGGAGCAATGGAAGGTTAAGGTTAACGGTGGGGCAATAACCTTTGGTTCGTTACCTCTTGCGCAGAAGTATATGAGAGACAATGGCATTCCTTTTAATTACCTAACTCGAACTCATGCTCAGAAAAAGCCACAATTACAAAAGGAAAGAGCTGAAGTAATAGCCGAATCCATTAATAGTTGTGTCATGATTGAATCCGTTGACGTTAAGGATGGAGTGATGGAGTCCGGATCTGCATTTTGCGTCAGTCCTAATCATTTTCTTACTTGCGCTCATGTTATTAAGAAATATGATAAAAATACGGGGCAGAATCTTTTTGAATTCTATAACGCAACGGTTAATATAGTTCACAATGGTAGGCGTCTCCCTGCTAAAGTCAAGGCGGTTAATACTCGATGGGATATTGCGTTAATAGTTGCAGATTTAGATGTTGAGCCGCTCAAGATCGATACTTCTGTTTCGGTTGGAGAAGATATTATTGCAGTTGGTAGTCCTCATGGTTACGAGAATAATGTTTCAACTGGAACGGTAGGTTCGTTGGACCGAGAGATATATTCTTACCCCGGTGCTCCTGAGTACATGTTCGTCGATTTATCTGTATTCCCCGGTAATAGCGGAGGACCAATAATTAAGGAAAGCAATGGGGCGGTAATAGGACTTGTAACACTTATCATTGCAGCCGCAGGAGAGAGTGGATTAAACGCCGCTCTTCCATCTCAATACATCGAAAATTTTTTGAAAGAAAACCTTGAAGCTAATTAATTTTAGCGTATAATACCTTTAACAAACTCTAAGTAAAAATCGGAGGAAAAGCAATGAGTGGTTGGAGATCGGGACGCCTATCCCTTAAATGTTCTATTGATATTCTTCAGAAGGCTCTTATCGGCATTACTCCTGAATGGAAAGATCACATCGTAGTTGGAGGCGATATTAAGGTTAATAATCAGGTTTGTGACTTGGTTATTACCGCGAATCGTAATGGTGAGCGGTCTAATGGAAGACTCTATAATGATGTAGGTTTTAAGAAACAGGCGGACGGTCAGTGGATTTGTATTAGTCGCGATGCTGGCATTAATTTTAATGGTAGAATTAAACAAGAAGTAGCTGCAATAACTGTAAAAGACAATGCAACACAGAGACGGGCAACTCTTATAGAAGATGATAATAATAAGGGGGGATACAGGCGTATGGTATTCCACGTTCCTGTCGATGGTCCAATGAAGTGGGGAGGATGAGATGGGTAATATTCCAGAGGGGCATGTTGAAGTAGAAGTTCTTATTAAGAATAACGGGACTTATGAAACTAAGATTATTGGTCATGGTCCTAATGCGTCTTGTCTCCATGAAGATGACAATAAAATTTTGCAGGAATTAGAGGGTGAAATAGGAGAGGCAAGCGATTATGGGCGTACCGATGAGTATTACCGAGAAACTGCTCCTAGAATAAAACCTCAACCGGCGGCACCTCAGGATGAAGGGGGCTTTAGATCTCCTTTTGATGGTCCCGGTAAAAAGCAAAAGGATAAGAAAATTGATATGGGGTACGGAGTCTAAATTGTAGTTAGATTATTGGACGGGTAATGTCTAAAGACATTACCCGTTTTTTTGTGTAGGAAATACATATAATAAGGGAGAATAATATGATGTACAATCATAGTCGAGAATCATAATGCATATTATTAAATTAAAGAGAAGCGCTCAAGCTCAAGACTTCCAAGGCTATTACGGAGGAGAGGTCCCAGAGTATGCGGTAGATTTGTTGGGAACTGGTTCCGTAGATGCTTCTCAAATTAAAACAATGTTTAGTAGGGTTGATGACGTTATTAGACTTGTTAATCAATTCGATTCGTCTCTTCTTGGCGGCATATCGTTCATTTTTAATTTTTCCAAGGGCGGAGCTTATGGTGTTTACTTACCCGCTTTAGATAGAGCTATTAAGGCAAAAGCGCTTACGAAAAAGATGGAGTCTATGGGGTATCGCATCGAAGTAGACGAAAAAGGATTGCTAACTGCCTATCCGACAAGAGAACAAAAGACTCCCGAACAAATACAGCAGGATATCGATTCAATTAAATATGGACTCGAATCTAAAGGCGGTTCTGCATTTGGGATCAATATGAGTGACGTTCTAAATTCAGCCCGTTTAGATGCGGAAAAAGCTCAGTCGCCCGATCCTAATATATGGGAATGGATGGCTATTCTTCATTTGGGTGGCACAATAGTACATGAGGCGATACATGCACAGGGACATGAAGATGAGGGTCCGTCTGAATCTACTGAGGCTTCCTTCCTAAATATGGCGCTTCCTATCGTGAATCAAGAATACCAGAATTATTTAGAGGGTCAGGGTCAGGGCGATCAGTATTCTCCTTTGGTTATGACTGGCGATGTACGGCATGCATCGGGGAAGGGTTGGTATAAGACAGCCCAATTAAGCTATTATGTTCCGCAGGCTTTTCTTGCCGATCCAGTTGGATCGGATTTATCTGGTAGGTTTCCATTTGGCATTCAAAGCGACAAGGGTATGGCTGAATGGGGGTTGGAAGCTCAAGATAGTCAGCATGTATCGATAGAAGAGAGATTAGGAAGGCAATATATGTCGCCGCTTCCTCCGGGCTTAAGTCAAGAGCATGATAGTTATGAAGAGCAACTTCGGAAGTATACTGTGGATGATAAAAAGCTAGATCCAACGGCTAGTCTTGAGTTGTTATTGTCAGAAGGACACGATGAGCCTAGGGGATATGAAACGATGGAAGGTTTATTAGATGAAAAAAGAGTTAAACCTCTCCTGTCTCCTCTGAAAAAAGAAGCCTCAATTAAGAAGAAGGCAACTTTATTTGGGTGGATGAATAATCTAGAAATTTCTGATGGATCAACGATTCCGGGACTTGGCGACAGGGTTATGTCTTGGGATGATCGAGACGAATCGTTTTCGGAAGAAGAAAAAGATATTCGTAAGCAGCCTCGTTATAATCCCGCTTACGATGTTAAGGGTTTTTATTATCGTTTTGTTGAAATTAGAGATCGTCCTCAATTGTGGGATCAGATGTTGGATAACCTTTCTGGCGTTGCGCCTGCTAAAAGATTTGCTTCGAAGATAGCCATGGATAAGGATTTATTGAGGGTGTTGTCAGTTTTATCTTTGATCGGTAGGAAGGTTCAAAAAGGGGAAATCAAAGGCACTCGCATACTTGTAAGTGAAGATATTTTACCTATTGCAGTAAAGATTTTGAAGAATTGTTCCATTACTGTATTTCCTCTTAAAAAAAATGGTGGCGATGTTATTTATGCTGTTTGGGTTTGTCCGGACGATATTGACAAGAAAAAAATCAAGAAGGCTGAAATGGCATTTGAGAGTGCTATCCCTACAGAGGGAGATGGCATGGTAGAAGAGCTAACTGGTTATTCTGAAAGTAGGAATAAGGTTTTTCAGGAGATTATAGGCGTGGTTAGGGATCTCTGTACTGAGTATGGCGTTAGAGATGTCTATTTGGTTGGGGGCTATCCTAGAGATCTCGTTTTACGTTCCAATCCCGTTGATTTAGATTTTAGCGGAGCATGGCCTAATCAATGTATTAAGATTGGAGGACTTGTAGCGGAACGTTTGGGCGTTGACAATGTTGAGTTTTTGCACAGGACCATGACGCTTAGTTTCGAGTATAAGGGCGTCAAGATAGATTTTAGAGGTAATTTTGTTCCGGCAGAGATTAGAGAAAAACTGAGAGAGCATAATATTAAGACAACGCCTCTAAATATGGACATATATAATCGTGATTTCACAATTAACATGTTCGTTTATGATTTTATTGACGGCGGGATTCATGACATATGTAAGTGTTCTAAAAAGGATGTGAACGATGGAGTTATTAGGACCTTTTTAGATTCTGAATTTGTTTGCAGCGAGAATCCATTAGTTATCATGAGAGCATTGATGTTTAGTTTACGTTATGGATTCAAAATCGATATGGCACTTCAAAAAGCAATGATTACAAATTCTCCTAAGTTGTTTGACGGGAGGTATTCTGATGAAAGATTGAGGATTGCCAGAGAGAATGTTGAAAGAGAAGATAGAGGAAGGTCGCAGAAACTTTTTGAAGAATATGGCGTTGAAAAGATAATGGAGGTTTAAGATGCCAGTACCTATTAGATGTTTGCCAGATTATTTTACCAATCAAGGAGGAGAGAAAAAGCCTTCAATTGATTATTCATTTCTATTTGATCAGATGCAGAACCCTTCCAGTAAGAGATCTGTTGTTGCCAGTAATCATGATGCGTCGATTCTTTATGAAATATGGCTCAATGGAGATAAGATCGGAGAGCATAAGTATAGGATCTCTGGCGTTGTTGCTAGTAAAACAGTTACGAGTAGGGATGTAATGAGTCTTAAGGCTCGGGGATTCGTAACGGGAGGACTAGAAGAAATAGAACTTACTCAGAAGGGTAGGTCTATTATTACCACAATGTCTCTAGGGGAATCTAATGCATTTCTTAAAGGTAAGAAAGAGAAAAATTACTCTGAGATTCTTGCCAGCATGAATAAGAGAGGTAAAAAGGGATATCGTATAGCCAGTACTGGACAAGGATCTCCTAAATACCGAGCGGACAATTCTAATAGCATAGATTTAAGAAAAACCTAAGACTTAAAGATCTAAGATGGAAATTTACGCAGAACTTTCACGGAAGCAACTAGGATCGGTAGAGAGTGGAGATATGGAATTTTGTCTTCCCGATGGCGTAAGTTTATCTCGTCGTAGGGGGTCGAGCCTGTTATTTTCAATGTACTAGTGATTCGGCGTTATTGGATTTGATAAATGGACTGGATGCATGTTGGATTACGTGGCAAGATAATTTTGTCGAATCTGAATATGACGATCTAGTTAAATCAGAATATTATGACCGTGAAGAAATTATACAAGAAATTGTACGTGGAAGTGGCCGAAAGTCACCTCGCAAGAGGCTATGGTCTTATGAACCGGAAACGCCTCGCCTCAAACCACGGAATGCTTTTTAAATTTCCGTACCCATCGAATTTATCTTTCTGGATGAGAGACACGTATATTCCTCTGGATGTTGCTTTTATAGGCGACGATGGAAGGGTTTTGCAAATAGAAACGATGTCTCCTCTTAGCACTAGGGCGGTTCGTTCTGTTCACCTGTGCCGTTACGCTCTTGAAGTTAATAAGGGGTGGTTTGACAAGAACAACATTCGAGAGGGTTCAATAATTATAGGCGAGGGTATTACTGGTCGCCATTTGCACCGAAAAGCTCAGATGACGCAGCCTCTTGTTGAAGCTCCTCCCCAAGCCCCTCCGCAAACCGACCCTCAAATAGACCCCCAAATGGCATTGCCTAAAAGTAAATTATATCAAGAAGAGTCTGACCCAGATGTTATGCTCAATTTGGATTTTAAAACGAGAATTAAGGAAGCAGACCTAATGGGGAAGAACCTTACGCTTATTTATCAGAAAAAGGACGGGTATGTGCTACCTCCTAAAATTATATCCCCACCATTTTTAATTGGACCAGATGAATTCGGAGATCATGATTCTTTAGTAACGGCATGGGATGAACAAGAGGGGCAATGGAAAAGTTTTTTGATCGATAATATCCTCGATATGGAAGAGGTTAGTAAGGCGGAAGAAACCATTATTCCCGGAGTAGAGGAAGAAAGTTTAACTCTATAGAAGGATAATGAGGTATTAAAAATGAAGAAATATTATAGGCGGGTGAAAAAATGAAGAAACAAAGTTTCAATCTTAAGAAATTTTACAAAAAAGCGTTCTACGAGGGCGATAGGGGATATTGGCTTCGCAATAGTCGCGCATGGCCTAATTGCCTAAAGCTAAAAATGGATGGTGATAATAAAAGCAAGCATGAGGCTTATCAGGAATGCATCGGAGAGTATAACGAATGGCCTCATGATAAATGGTTATTGTCATATAGCGCTAGTTATACTGATTCAGCCGATGTCCGAGTTGATCATGCGACTTCGGGATCGAAGGGTTGATGACTGTTAAACCAAAATCTACAAAAATCTAATAAAACCTACCAAAAATAGTTAATAAAATATTTGAAAAAAGATAGAGGGAAATGATAAATAATTATAGAAGTATATCATATGATAAACAAATCAGATAAGAAAGATAAAGGTACTTTCGTAAGATTGTCAGATAAAGAAATGCAAATGCTCAAGGTTTTAAAAGAAAAATATTGCATAAGTGCATCAGCATTATTTAGACAAACAATCAAGATGAAGTTTGACGAGTATGAAAATAACAAGGTCAAGTAAGTGTAGCATCCAATTTGCTACAAATAAGAAAAAGATGGAATTACAAACCATATTAAAAGAATATGGTAAAGTAGTTAATATCTTTATTGACTATTTCTGGATTAATCCTACCGACAAAACCAAACTTCTTAAATCTATCGTTGATATTCCTAAAGATTCTTGGTTATCTGCTAGGTTAAGAAAAGTAGCCGCAAGGGAAGCCTTGGATATGGTAAGTTCGGTTAAAAATGTGTTTGAGTGGAATAAAGAGCAAATACAAAATACTATTGACGCATTAGAAACTAAAATTAAGAATACAAAGTCAAATACAAAAGAAAATAGAAGAAAAATTAATAATTGGTATAAGAGATTAAAGGCAAATAAATCTAAAATAGTAATGGTTCAACCTCATAAGCCCAAGCATAAAGGTTATAAGATGTCTATTTCTTGTACTATCGGAGAATTGCAAAAGCCCAAGAAAGCAACTAAAACATTTGATGCTTGGTTACATTTGGCTTCTATTGGCAATAAGATTTCTTTAGATATTCCTATTAAATTCCATAAACATTATAGAGAACTAAATCAAAAGGGACAAAGATTAAATTCTTATATAATAACTAAAGATAATGTTCAGTTTTGCTTTGAAAGAGAAACAGGACCTAAAAAAGAAGTCAAGGAGTTAGTTGGAATTGATACAGGAATAAATGCATTGGCTTCTACTTCCGACAAGGTTCAAATGGGAAAAGACATTAAACAACTAATCGAGAAGAGCAAAAGATGTCAGAAAGGTTCTAAGGGAAAACAAAGAGCAATTAACTCAATTAAACAAAGAATTAATGAAGTAGCAAAAGAAGTAATTAAAAATAAAGATTTAGTTGTTGTAGAGAAG
>Ga0268282_1001320_pt1 | contig 10968 bp, 11 predicted proteins | sample saktaG_12_FD_190133 | JGI IMG/M metagenome (GOLD analysis project Ga0268282, IMG submission 190133) | Saline water microbial communities from Sakinaw Lake, British Columbia, Canada - sak_2011_5_24_120m | ecosystem: Environmental > Aquatic > Non-marine Saline and Alkaline > Saline ...
TAAATAATGTTTTTGAAAGGGCCTCTGAAGCAGGAGATATGAAAAATATATTTGGATTTGAAAAAGCCCCATTAGTTTCTTCAGACTATAAGGGCAATCCTGACTCTTGTATTGTTGATGCTTTATCCACAAAGGTAATAGGTGGAAATTTGATAAAAGTTTTGGCTTGGTATGATAATGAATTTGGATATTCCTGCCGTTTAGCTGAAATGGCAAAATACATAAGTCAGTAGTGTTTAGTAAAATAGACAACATTTTCTTAAAGTAGAGGGCATGCCTCTGCTTTTTCGTTTTATTTATTATAATATTTAAGTTATAATAAACTAATAAATAAAAAATAAAATGGATAAAAAAGTTTTAATTGAAATTTCAGCCCGACATATTCATTTATCCCAGAAAGACTTAGAAGCGCTTTTTAACAAGGGTTATGAATTAAAACAATTTAAGAAATTAAGCCAAGCGAATGATTTTGCGGCCCAAGAAAAGATAGATATTAAACTTGGAAAAAGCATTCTTAAGGGGGTTAGGATAGTTGGGCCTGTTCGCCAGCAAACTCAAATTGAAATATCTTTGACCGATGCTTTTAATACCGGGGTTAAGCCAGTATTAAGATTGTCAGGAGATTTAAAGGACACGCCTGGTGCAGTTTTGATTAAAGGCCCGAAAAAAATAAAAATTAACCAAGGAGTAATTATTGCTCAAAGACATTTGCATTGCAGTCCCAAACAAGCAGAGTTACTAAAACTTAAAAATAGGACCTTTATATCTGTAAAAGTTGGAGGAAAGAGGGGAATAACATTCCATAATATAAAGGTTAGAGTTAAGCAGGGCTATAATCTTTCTTTGCATCTTGATACAGACGAGGGTAATTCAGCCGGAATATCAAAAAAAGGTAAAGGGAAAATAATATGATTTTAGTTTTAAATTGCGGAAGCCAATCAATAAAATGGAAATTGTTTGAAAGAAAATCTAAATCTGTTTTAGAATTGAAAAAACAAGGAGAAACAGATGTCTTTAATATTAAAAATTATAAGAACATTTTAACAAAGGAACTTGAAAAAATAGCTAGATATAAAAAGAATATAAAAATAATAGGCCATAGAGTTGTTCATGGAGGCAATAGATTTAGAAATCCAATTATAATTACAAAAAAGAATTTAAAACAATTAGAAGAATTTAATAAGTTTGCTCCATTGCATAATCCTTTTAATATTTTAGGAATAGAAATAAGCAAAAAGATTTTTCCAGATTCAAAACAAATTGCTGTTTTTGATACTGGTTTTTACAAGGACTTGCCCAAAAAAGCTTGTATTTATGCTTTGCCAAAAAATATAAGAGATAAATTTGGATTTAAAAAATTTGGTTTTCATGGGATATCTCATAAATTTGCAGGAGAACAGGCAAGCAAGCAAATAAAAAAACCATTTAAAAAATTAAAAATTATTACTTGCCATTTAGGAGGCGGCTCAAGCATTACAGCCATAAAAAATGGAAAAGTGATTGATACCTCAATGGGCTTTACGCCAATGGAGGGAGTCATGATGATGACTCGCGCAGGCGATATTGACGCTGGAATTGTTTTAGAATTAGTTAATAAATTTTCTGTTAAAAAAGTAAATGAAATTTTAAATTATGAGTCAGGGATTAAAGGACTTTGCAACGAAGATGAAATGCTTAAGGTTTTAAAAAGAAAAGATAAAAAGGCAAAGTTTGCTTTGGATGTTTTTGTTTATAAAATTAAAAAATATATTGGAAGTTATTATGCTATCTTAAATGGATGTGATTTATTGGTTTTTACTGGAACAATTGGATATGGTTCATCAAAAATTAGGAATATGATTTGTAAAGATTTAGGAATTTTGAAAAATACAAAAGTTCTAACTATAAAGGCAAATGAAGAGTTAGAAATAGCTCAACAAGTTAATAAATAAAAAATATGCGTAAAGAACAAAAGAATATTCTTTGGTTTAAAGAGATTACAAAAAATGATACTCCTATTGTTGGAGGGAAAAATGCGTCTTTAGGAGAAATGTATTCCCGACTTGTTAAAAAAGGAGTTAATATCCCAAATGGTTTTGCCTTAACTTCAAAGGCATATTGGTATTATTTGAAAGCCAATAAAATTGATAAAAAAATAAAAGAATTATTTAAAAAGTTTAATCCTAAAAGTATAAAAAGTTTGGAAGAAACAAGCAAACAAGCCAGAAGAATTATTTTTCAAGGAGAGATTCCTCAAGATTTAAAAAAGGATATTTTAAAAAAATATAAAACTTTATCAGAAAATTACGGAGAAAGATTTACAGATATTGCTGCGCGTTCATCTGCGACAGCTGAAGATTTGCCAACGGCGAGTTTTGCAGGCGCTCACGAAACATATTTAAATGTTAAAGGAGAAGAGCAATTGCTTATAGCAGTTAAAAAATGTTTGGCATCTTTGTTTAATGCTCGGGCTATTGCTTATCGGGAAGAAAAAGGATTTGATCACTTAGAAATTGCTCTTTCTGTATGTGTCCAGAAAATGGTAAGGAGTGATTTAGCGTCTTCTGGTGTAATGTTTACGCTTGATACTGAAACTGGCTTCAGAAATGTAGTTGTAATAAATTCAATTTATGGAATAGGGGAGATGATTGTTAAGGGGTTAATCACGCCTGATGAGTTTTTTGTTTTTAAACCAATGCTGAAAGATAAAAAATACATGCCAATTATTCTTAAAAATCTAGGAAGAAAAAATAAAGAATATGTTTATAATAAACAAGGAGGGTTAAAAGAAGTTTCTGTTTCAAAGGAAAAACAATTAAAGTTTTCTTTATCTGATAAGGAAATTTTGATATTAGCCAGATGGGGATGTTTAATTGAAAAACACTATGGCCTTCCTCAGGATTTAGAATGGGCGAAAGACGGAAAAAATGGACAACTTTTTATTGTTCAATCAAGGCCAGAAACAGTTCATTCTTTAAAAAAATCTCTTGTTTATAAAGAATATAAAATAAAGACAAAAAAGAAACCTGCTCTGATTGGCATTGCTATTGGCGATAAAATTGGGGTTGGAAAAGTTCATATTATTTCTGATGTTTCTAAAATGTCTGAATTCAAAAAAGGTGAAGTATTAGTTACTAAAATGACTGACCCGGATTGGGTGAGTATTATGTACTTGGCTTCAGCAATTGTGACAGATGAGGGCTCTAAGGTTTGCCACGCAGCTATTGTTTCCAGAGAATTAGGAGTGCCTTGCATTGTTGGCACGGAAAAGGCAACTAAAACTTTTAAAAATGGAGAAGAAGTTACAGTGGATTGTACTCAAGGATTGGATGGAAGGATTTATTCTGGAAAAGTGCCTTTTGAAATTAAAAAATATAATTTGAAAAAAGTGCCCAAATTAAAGACAAAAATAATGATTAATATCGGGGCTCCGGAAATTGCTTTTAAATCATCATTTTTACCGAATGATGGAGTAGGGTTAGCAAGAGAAGAATTTATTATTGCTGAAAAAATAAAAGTTCATCCTTTAGCTCTTTACCATTATAAAAAACTAAAAAAGTTAAAAGATAAAGAAACTTTAAAAATTGTTAAAAGGATTGATGAGATTACAATAGAGCATAAAGATAAAAGAGAATATTTTGTTAAAGAATTAGCCGAAGGCATTGCTCAAATTGCATCTGCTTTTTGGCCCAAGCCAGTGATTGTCAGGTTTTCTGATTTTAAAACAAACGAATATGCTCAATTGATTGGGGGAAAGATATTTGAACCAGACAATGAAGCCAATCCAATGTTGGGATGGCGAGGAGCTTCCAGATATTATGATGAAAAATTTAAACCCGCCTTTTTAATGGAATGCGAGGCCATAAAAAGAGTTCGTAATATTTTTGGGTTAAAAAACATTAAATTAATGATTCCTTTTTGCAGAACAGTTGAAGAAGGGAAAAAGGTTTTAAATTTAATGGAGAAATCCGGGCTTAAAAAGGGCAAAGATGGTTTGGAAGTTTATGTCATGTGCGAGATTCCTTCAAATGTTGTTTTGGCTGAGGAGTTTTTAAAGATATTTGATGGTTATTCAATAGGAAGCAACGATCTTACTCAACTAGCTCTGGGGATTGATAGGGACAATGCTTCGCTTCAAAAAGTTGCTGACGAAAGAAATCCGGCAGTGAAAAAAATGATTCAGGAAGTAATACAACTTTGTAATAAGAAAAAGAAATACTGCGGAATTTGTGGTGAAGCAGCCTCTATGCCTGATTTTGCCAGATTTTTGGTAAGCCATGGTATAGAATCTCTTTCCATAAATCCAGATTCTGTTATAAAAACAATTTTGTTATTATCAAAAAATAAAAAATAATATGTTTGACATAATTACATTTGGTTCAGCAACAATAGACACTTTTTTAAAGTTGGAAGATAAAGATTATAGTATTTTGAAAAGAAGTAAATTTACAACAGAGAAAGCTTTTTGCATGCCTTTGGGTACGAAACTTTTAATTAGTGATTCAAATATTTTTAGCGGAGGCGGAGGAACAAATACGGCTTGTACTTTTTCAAAACAGGGATTTAAGGTTACTTATGTTGGAAAAGTTGGCGATGATAAAAATGGGGAGCATTTGATCGAAGAACTTAAAAAATTTAAGGTTGGAACAGAATTTATAAAAAAAGACAAAAAAGAAGTTACTGCTTTTTCTATTATTTTGTCTACATCTATAGGAGAAAGAACAGCTTTAGTTCATAGAGGGGCTTGTCATTTTATGAAGAAAGATGATGTGCCCTGGAATAAGATAAAAAAAACAAAATGGTTTTATTTAGGTCCTTTGAGTGTAGAAACCTCTAAACTTTTTAAACCATTGGTTGATTTCGCCAAGAAAAATAATATAAAAGTTGCTGCTAATTTAGGAAATAGTCAAATAAAATTAGGTCAAAAAGTTTTAAAACCAATTCTTTCTAATCTTGATGTTCTGATTTTGAATAAAGAAGAGGCGAGTTTACTCGCAAAGATTTCTGGCATAAATGAAAAAAAGATAATAAAGAAATTATGTCTGCTTTGCAAGGGAATTGTTGTTATAACAAAAGGAAAACAGGGCTCAATAGTGTCTGATGGAAAATATATTTTTGAAGCAGGCATACCTCCAGTATTAGCGAAAGAATCCACAGGAGCTGGCGATGCTTATGGGAGCGGGTTTTTAAGTGGACTTTTGAAAAAAAATAGTATAGAATATGCTATTGAATTAGCAACTGCCAATTCTACAAATTGCACTCAAAAAATTGGTGCAAAAAATGGATTACTGCAGAAAAATAAATGGGGCTCTTGGCCCAAAATAAAAGTCAATAAAAAATTATTATGAAAATAATTTTAGAAAAAACAAAATGTATTGGTTGCGGGTCTTGTGTTGCTTTATGTCCAAGGTTTTTTGAGTTAGACGAAGAAGGTAAAGCCCATTTGAAAAAAAGTGAATTAGATAAAAAAACAAATAAAGAAACATTAGAAATCTCAAAACCGGAATGCGCTGAAGAAACATTAGATGTTTGTCCGGTAGAGTGTATAAAAATTTATGACAATAATTAAAGCAAAAATTAGAGATAAATCTAAGGAGAAAAATAATCCTCTTAGAAAAAATGGTTTTATCCCTGCTGTTTTATATGGTGAGGGCATAAAAAATATTTCCTTGAAAATTAATGTTAAGGATTTTGAAGAAGCTTATGAAGAAGCAGGGGAAAGTTCATTAATTACACTTGAAGTAGATGATAAGAAATTTCCTGTTTTAATCCATCAAATAGCTCGTGGCCCAATAGAGGGAGAATTTTTACATATTGATTTTTATCATCCTTCTACTAAGAAAAAAGTTCAGGCCAGTATTCCTTTGATATTTGAAGGAGAAGCGCCTGCTGTTAAAGAATTAAGTGGTATTTTGGAGAAACAATTTCACGAATTAGAAGTTAAAGGATTGGCAAAAGATCTTCCTAGAGAAATTATTGTTAATGTTGAGGGGTTAAAAACTTTTGAAGATAAAATTTTAATCAAAGATTTAAAAATTCCAGAAGAAGTAACAATTTTAAAAGATGCTCAAGAAATTGTTGCTCATATAGCACAGCCAAGAGACATAGAGAAAGAACTTGCTGAAGAAGAAAAGCCAGAAGAGAAGACTGAGGAAGAAAGTAAAGAAGAAGGCAAAGAAGGAGAAGAGACAAAAGAAGAAGCAGAAAAACCAAAGGAAGAATCTAAAAAATAATCTCATTAAAATGTTTTCTCGTTTTTCGAAAACAATTTTCTACTCTATTCTGATAGTAGTGTTTTTATTGATTAGTTTTAATATTCTGGCTCAAGAAAACCTTGAGCAAATTTGTGAATGGGAAAAAATTGAAAATAAACCAAGCAATTTTTCAGATGAAGAATATGAGAGCTTGTTAAAAAAATGCCAAGAATATTATCAGGATATCAGTGAGGAAATAGAAAAAGATATTAATAAGACAAAAGCAGAAAAAGATACTTTGCAAAATAAAATTTATATTTTAAAAAATACAATAAGAAATTTAGAATCTGAAATATATGAAGGCAATATAATGATTAAAGATCTTGGTAATCAGATTTACAGCACTCAAGTTTCAATTGACCAAACAAATTTACAGATAGATGAGATTAAAAATAATCTGTCTAATATTTTACAAATGCAATATGAAAATGACCAGCAAAGTCCCACAGTGATTTTATTAAAAAACGAAACTTTCACGGATTTTTTGAATGAGTTAATGGAACTTGAAAGATTAAGTTTAAGAACAAGAGAACTTTTAGAAAATATTAAAAATTTAAAGATTAGTTTAGAGAGTCAGAAAAATCTTATGGATGGAGAGAAAGATAATTTAGAAGGTGTTGTAAAGATTCAGACAATTAAAAAACAAGAAAATACGCAAACCAAAAAAGAACAGGAAAGTGTTTTAAAGATGACAGAAGCAGAGTATCAAAAGCATCTTAAAGATAAACAAGAAACAGAGAAAAAAGTTGCTGAAATAACAACCAGAATTTTTGAGTTAGCTGGTATTCCAGAAGCGCCAACTTTTGGCGAAGCATTAGAGCTTGCTAAATATGTAGAAGGCATTCTGGGTATTAGGCCTGCTTTTTTATTAGCGATATTTAAACAAGAATCAAATATTGGTAAAAATGTAGGACAATGTTATTTAAAAAATCCTGAAACTGGATCAGGGGTGGGTGTAAATACTGGAAAAACAATAGATAGAATAATGAAACCGACTAGAGATGTCCAGCCCTTTTTGTCTATAACCAAAGAATTAGGCAGGGATCCTTATAACACGAGAGTTTCTTGTCCAATGAGTATTGGTTATGGAGGGGCAATGGGACCAGGCCAGTTTATCCCTTCTACATGGATTATTTATAGAGATAGAGTGAAGGCAATTACTGGCAAACCAGCAGATCCTTGGAACATTAGAGATGCTTTTATAGCTACTGGGTTATATGTATCTGACTATGGAGCTAAGACGCAAACATATGATGGTGAATGGAAAGCTGCTATGATATATTTTTCAGGAACATCTTTAAGAACATCATATAATTATTATGGTTTTTATGGAGATAGCGTAATGGCTATAGCAAAGCAACTTCAAAAGGATATTGATATAATTGAGGCAGCCAAATAACAAAATTAAAATAAAAAAATGGCAGAATTAGATACTATCATTTTTTAATTAGTTTAATTTGAGGTAAGAGCTTTAATAATCGGTTTCAGGTTTCCAGACATTATTTTTTCTATATTGTGAAATTTCTTATTAATTCTATGGTCCGTAATTCTGTCTTGAGGAAAATTATAAGTTCTAATTTTTTCTGACCTGTCAGCATTGCCAATTTGCTCTCTTCTTTCCCCGGATATCTTATTTTCTATTTCTTTTCTTTCTCTTTCAAAAAGTCGCGCTTTTAAGATTTCCATAGCGGCTTTTTTATTTTCTTCAAGGTTTCTTGTAGTTTGAGAAGTAACAACTATTCCGCTTGGTTTATGTGTGAGGCGGATAGCGGTTTGACGCTTATTAACATTTTGTCCTCCTGGACCAGATGATTTAAAAAAATCCATTTTAAGGTCAGATTGGTTTATTTTTATTGCAGTTGTTTCTGGTTTTTCTAAAACAGCAACTGAAACGGTTGAAGTATGTATTCTATCTGCTTTTTCAGTTTTAGGGATTCTTTGGACACGATGAACTCCTCCCTCGTATTTCATTTTTGAAAAAGCATTATTGCCTTTTATCTCAAAAGTAATTTGTTTAATGCCACCAATTTCTGATTGGTTAGAATCTAAAACTCTTGTTTGCCAATCTTGTGTTTCAGCATATTTGGAATACATTTTAAACAGATCTTGCGCAAAAAGGGCGGCTTCTTCGCCGCCAGCGCCAGCTCTTATTTCTATAATGATTGATGACATATTAGTTTTATTTCTTTTTAGCTAATCTTTGTTTAAACTTTTGAACCTGTCCAGCAGTATCAACTATTTTTTCTCCGCCAACATAAAAAGGATGACATTTTGAACAAATTTCAGTTTCAATTGTTTCTTTTGTTGAACCAATTTCAAAAGTATTGCCACAAGCGCAATGGACTTTTGCTTTTTTAAAATATTTTGGATGTAAATCTTTTTTCATCTAAATAATTGTTATAATCTTTCAATAATATTATCCTAACTCAAAACACTTGAAAAATCAAGAGTAATATTGTAAGATACTATATATAATTAATTAATATATGAGCATTATAAAGAAAAACAAAATTGATATTAATAGCGATGAAATGATGAAAGCTGGAGTTCATCTCGGGCACAGAGTTTCCAGGCTTCATCCAAAAATGAAAGATTATATTTTTGGAGTTAGAAACACAATACATATTATTGACTTAGAAAAAACAGTTGTTGAATTTGAGAAAGCATTGAATTTCATAAAAGAACTTGTTGAGAAACAAGGAATAATTCTTTTAGTTGGAACAAAAACTCCTTTAAAAAGATTGGTCAAAGAGACAGCGGTTGAATGTGATATTCCTTATGTTAGTGAAAGATGGTTAGGCGGAACATTTACAAATTTTAAAGTTATCCTGAAAAGAATTAAATATTTTAGAGAATTGGAAAGAAAGCAAAAAGAAGGGGAATTGGAAAAATATACAAAAAAAGAAAGAGTTGATTTTGATAAAGAATTGAAAAAATTAGAACTAAAGTTTGGCGGAATAAAAAATTTAGATAAGATTCCAGAAGCAGTTTTTGTGTGTGATGTTAGAAAAGATATCTTGGCTGTAAAAGAAGCCAGGGTAAAAGGGGTAAAAATTATTGCTATTGTAGATACAAATGTTGACCCTAATTTAGTTGATTATGCTATTCCGGCTAATGATGATGCCATAACTTCTGTTAGATATATTTTAGAAAAAGTTAAACAAGTAATTTTAAATTCTAAATCTAAAAGTTAAAATTATGGTAAATATTGATAAAATTAAACAACTTCGCCAGGAAACAGGTATTGGTTTTTCAGAGTGCCAAAAAGCATTAGAAGAAACGAATCAAGATATTAAAAAAGCAAAAAGTATTTTAAGGGAAAAAGGAAAAGAAATAGCCGAGAGTAAATTTTTAAGAGAAACAAAGCAGGGGATTGTTGAAAGTTATTTGCATCTGGGAGGCAAAGTTGGAGTGCTTATAGAAATTTGTTGCGAATCAGATTTTGTAGCAAAGTCCCCAGATTTCAAAAAATTAGCCCATGAAATTTGTTTGCAAATTACAGCTATGAAACCTTTATTTTTGAGCGCGGACGAAATCTCAGAGGAATTTTTAGATGAAGAGAAAAAAATCTATCAAAAACAATTTGAAGGTTCTGGGAAACCGCAAGAAATGATTGACCAGATTATTGAGGGTAAATTATCAAAATATAAAAAAGAGGTTTCTCTTTTAGACCAACTTTGGGTTAAAGACACCACCAAAACAATTAAAGATTTAATTCTTGGATATAGTTCTAAGTCAGGAGAAAATATTATTCTTAAAAGATTTGCCAGATACGAGATATAATTATATCTATTATCTAAGCCGAGATAGCTCAATGGCAGAGCAACGCTTTTGTAAAGCGTAGGTTGGGGGTTCGAATCCTCTTCTCGGCTCATATTATATTTGACTTGACATAAGAGATGAAATAAGTAGAATAGGTATACGGAAATGAAAAGTTCTTTCCAATTTCATTTTTTTAGATAATTGATTTTATCTAATTATTTGAACTTCATTAGGTTTAGATTATATCTAATGTGGTAAATATTGTTTTTTCTAATTTATTTTGTCCGATGAAATAATCGGACGAGTTTCTTTGAGAGTTTGATCCTAGCTCAGGATGAACGCTGGCGGCGTGGATAAGGCATGCAAGTCAAACGATCCATCTTCGGATGGGTAGTGGCAAACGGGTTAGTAACACGTAGATAACATACCCCAAAGTCCCGCATAACTCGTTGAAAGGCGAGTTAATTCGAGATAGTCTAATAATTGTTAAAATTATTAGTAAAGTGATACTTTGTATTTTCGCTTTGGGAATGGTCTGCGGCCTATCAGCTTGTTGGTGAGGTAATGGCTCACCAAGGCAATGACGGGTAGGGGGTGTGAGAGCACGGCCCCCAACAGAGGCACTGAGACACGGGCCTCACTCCTAAGGGAGGCAGCAGTCGAGAATCTTCGACAATGGGCGAAAGCCTGATCGAGCGACGCCGCGTGCAGGAATAAGACCTTCGGGTTGTAAACTGCTTTAATGGAAGAAGAATCTGCCTTTTTGGTAGATGACGTTATTCCAAGAATAAGGGGGTGCTAACTCTGTGGGTCCAAAATAACGGATCTAGGCGCAGAGCTTCGGTGGTAACATCGAGGAAGGAAATCTCGCTATATGCTGGAAACTCTATTTATGTCCGCTGTAATTCCTGATAAAATTAATATATCAGGGCGCGTAAATAGACAATCAGCAGGCAACCTGCTAAGCTTTACA
>Ga0268282_1001322_pt1 | contig 10967 bp, 12 predicted proteins | sample saktaG_12_FD_190133 | JGI IMG/M metagenome (GOLD analysis project Ga0268282, IMG submission 190133) | Saline water microbial communities from Sakinaw Lake, British Columbia, Canada - sak_2011_5_24_120m | ecosystem: Environmental > Aquatic > Non-marine Saline and Alkaline > Saline ...
GAGGAGGGCCTGGAAGTCCCTCATAAGGCCGCAAGATCCGCCAGGAAGGGCTGCGAACTCAACGACGGTTGAGACGCAGTTCTGTGTCTTGTGCGGCACAGGAAAGAGCTGTACGAGGGAGTGAGAGACGTATCGCGCCTCTTTCCTGTCGAGCGCTGCTGCAATGTTATGGACGAGCGACCATGTCGCGCCCTCGGTCTTGGAGTCGGTATCGTCGACGCCGATGATGAGACGCTCCCTTCGGGGGACGACTATCGTCCCGCGGGCTACGCGCCCTCCTCCAGACTCGCTTAGGTCGTATCTCAGAACGTCGCCTGCCCGGGCGCGGGAGAGCGTGGCCCCGACGCCCCCGCCCCCGAGGCCCACGTAGGTGATACTAACCTCATCGCCATCGACCCCGACGGCCTCGATCCCTGCCGACCTCTGCGAAGAGACGAGCCCGAGATCGGACTTTCCCGGCCGCAGCATGTAGCGGAACCATTCTCCCAGGTTTCTGGAGCTTATGATCAACGGTCCCTTGGAGTAATGATACCTAGCCCAGGCCGACCCTCCATAACAGGTCGAACGCTCCAGAAGCTCCACCCGATCCTCCCCGACCAGGGCATGGATCTGCCTATAGGCCACGACGTAAGGATCCTCCAGCTGATGCTCCACAAAATCCACCTCAAGGCTCTCGTCCGCTGGATCGGTTATTAATGCGGCGCTTCGGGGATCTGGGGGGTTTTGGACGAGGAGATAGCGATTCGGTGATTGGGGGCTGAGAATGACAGGGCGGAGGCGTATGATAGAATGGGCAGCTGCGCAAGTTGCCAAGAGGGCAGCGACCGCTCGCGGGCTTGGATGGTACTGACTCAGACAAGCTGGAGGATCGCTTCACCCCCACTGTTGCCGGCATTGGATCGCTGCGCCGCGCCGGGATGCCTCGCGAGTTTTTCCATAAGAGCCAAAATGACATCCGAAGGGGAGTGGTAGATTTCTATGACTATGTCGAGCCGGAAGATCGCATAGGCGCACATCCCACCTCTGGGGATTGATTATCCTGGCGGGATCTTGAACAATAGATGAGAAACGATATTTGGTGAAACATAGTTCATGCGAAATTGTATCTGCAGACGCCAGATACTGCATTCTGGGCCCAGCTGCTCGAGGGATGCAAGCTGAAAATGTTCCTGGATCGAATGGGGACTGAATTAAATGCAATATGCCAAATTTAAAAATGGGGGCATGGCATATATAAATTCCAAACATTCGGGAATCTTCAATTGCACATTCTTGCATGAAATAATAACATATTGTGATAGAACTTATAATTTGAATATATTAATTATTGATTAGACATTAATCCAGAATATCGGCAACATCATCCCAAGGGAAAACTAAATAAGGTTGGGAAGTTAACATATATCCCCAGTGCCCAATATTTTGTGCCAGACATAAGAGTTAACGAATCAGGAGATGAAATATATGAAAAGAACTATTTCTAAGATGAACTTCTTTTTTGCATTAATAATATTTGCAGCATCGATCCTTTCCTTAAGCATCGTTTCACTAGCGGACGACGGTCATAAGCCGATAACTAGAGATCTCATAGATTTAGTGGAGACGAATCCGGAAATCCAGAACATGTTAGAAGAATCCATCGCAGAAGCTAAGGCAATAAATCCGGACCCGATGACGAATCCCGTTCAGAGCTTGTCGGACTACTACGATTTCATAGACAGTGCATCAGAACTCATCCCACGCGATGTAATTGAGAATCCGTCCAATCTCACACGTGACGAAATATTGCAAAGCATCTGTTACTTTTATTTTCTGGTTGACCAACCCCTTCCCGAATTAGAAAATAAAAGCCTATACAAGAATGCGATTCAGTACTACGAACCTTTTTCCCCATGGTTGCTCAATTTTTCTAGTACATGGGGTGCGTTCCTTGATACCGAAGATTCATGGAACCAAATGACTTATCAGGAGTTTTATAACGACCCGCGCTACGGTTTGCAGAACGATTGGTATGAGTCCCCATCCAACTGGACTACGTTTAACCAGTTCTTCTCCAGATACCTAAAATCGCCTGATGTGCGGCCTATCGCTTCGCCTAGCGATCCGGCAGTCGTTGTATCACCGGCGGATTCCGTCCCTCAGGGAACGTGGGCAATTGATAGCAATTCAAGCATCCAGGTAGAAAACGGATTGGGAGTCAAACTTGTGCGCTATTACAATATCACGGATCTGCTTGGTGAGGACAGTCAGTACAAGGATGCCTTTGCTAATGGCGTACTCACCCACTCTTTCCTGAATGTAAATGACTACCACCGATATCATTTTGCTGTTGGCGGAACAATTAAAGAAAAGAAAAGCATAACGCAAAATGTTGCCTTAGAGGTGGCGTGGGACCCAGAGCAAGGCAATTATGATCCAATCGATTCGACAGGTTGGCAGTTTTCTCAGACCCGTGGTTATGTAATAATGGATACGGGAACATATGGACTTGTGGCACTTATTCCCATGGGTATGGCCCAGGTGTCTTCTGTCAATTTTGAGGATTATGTTGAGGTGGGATCCACTCATGAGAAAGGCGACATGCTCGGGAATTTCCTGTTTGGGGGGTCTGATTTCGTCATGCTCTTCCAGGAAAGCGCCGGGTTTGAAATGACTGCGACGTCAGGTGACCACATTCTTATGGGTGAGACGTATGGCGTGATGAAGGGGGAAACCTGAGCTAAAAAACCGGCGACCGAATTTAATTAAGAGCAAAATTGCGGCGCCGCATCCCAATAGCAAGCTGTGAGGCATATGAGGCGCCGCCGCATAAGCATGCAAAGCAGATTGCGCTTTAATCCATTTGCATGATATATGCCCTTTGTACCTTTCAGTCAACAGGCAGAAGCGCAGCCCTCCGTATTCCTGTAGATCCGGATTAACCGGGACTATGAAGTCCCGCGAGGAGACGCCCCCCGGCCTCAATCACCGCCCGCTCGACCACGCCCTGCAGCCCGCAAGCTCCGTGCCGTGCTATGGCCTAGAAGCGGAAGCGCCGCATAGCCCCCATCGAGCGAGCCGGTCTAGGAGCACCTTCGCGCGTCCGCGGCCCGGGGCGCGCGAGAGCGTGGCGCCGACGGCTACGCCGCCCAGGCCGATCCTCCATAACTGTTTGACCGGCTCCAGAAGCCCCTCGGCCTCGGCAAAGGGCATGGATCTGCCAATAGGCCACAGCCCAAAGGATCCTCCAGCTGATGCTCAACGAAATCCACCTCAGCTATTCGCCCCCGGGATCGCCGCGCCGGGATGGAAGCGCGAGTTCATCCAGCGGCCCTGAGAAGACGACGGGGAGGGGGCGGATATCTACGACAAGATCGAGCCGGAGGAACTGAAGGCGGCATGCCTGGCGGGCTTTCCGCCACCGAGATTATAATCGCTGTCCTTCGATATCACCAGATCATTATTATATGATTATGATCCACATCCCATCTCATGAGGGAATCTGCGATCAAGGTGCTTGGGGACAAAGATGCAGAGTTCGTAGAGATTCTGCGAGACTTGGGTATGCCTCGGAATGCGGCCACTATGCTTGCGTATCTCAAGAACGTGAGCGAAGCCAGCGCTAGGGAGATCGAGATCGCAACTGGCCTCAGGCAGCCTGAGGTGAGCATAGCAGCCAAGGCACTGCGGGAGAAAGGATGGCTACAGGAGAGCGAAGTCAAGCAAGAAAGGCAAGGCCGGCCGATGACCATCTATTCCTTAGGAGTCCCCATACTGGATATCATCGAGCACCTGGGGGAAAAGACGCGGAAGGAAGCCGCCTCCGTCGTGGAGACCATCGAGAGGATGAGGGATCTCGCCCCCTAGCTCCAGGCTGACCTGCGAGTGGCCGCGAGGAGGACCTACCCGTTAGGGGGTCAGATAGGCTTGACTTGCTGCCATGCGGCCAGCATGTCTTGTTGCTCTCTTTTTCGGTTATAATCTGCATGGCAATAGCGCGCAAGAGTGCAGAGTAGCGAAAGCTATGGATAATAAACAAAAAAGTAGGAAATATCGGTGATGAATATGAAGACAATGGCAGTTTAGGGTGTGACGAATCCAGAATTTCGAGTGTTTGGATCGCAATTATATACAAACTCTGTTTCTTTGGGTGCCGCGATTTAGCTATTCGAACTCCTCTTCATTCATTTCAAGCGTGTGTTTGATATAGAAGTTCAAACAATGATTCGCTGTTTAATAGATATTATTGAGGTACTTAATGGCTGGACAATTCAGTGGCACACCCATATACATTCTCAGAGAAGGCAGCCAGCGGACTGCCGGAAAAGATGCACAGAGATCGAATATCATGGCTGCCAAGGCAGTTGCTGCCGCGGTAAGGACCACTCTAGGCCCTCTCGGCATGGACAAGATGCTGGTAGATACCGTTGGAGACGTTGTAATCACCAACGATGGTGTCACTATACTCAAAGAGATGGATATAGAGCATCCTGCGGCCAAGATGATGGTGGAGATCGCTAAAACCCAGGACCAGGAGGTTGGAGACGGCACAACAACCGCTGTTGTGCTGGCAGGAGAGCTGCTCAAGCAAGCCGAGGGATTGCTGGAGCAGGATATCCATCCAACGGTAATTGCGGCAGGCTACAGAGCTGCGTCTGATAAGGCCATGGAGATTCTCAAGGCTTCAGCTGTAAGCATCTCCGCAAAAGATGAGGATCTTCTGATGAAGATCGCGATCACTGCCATGTCAGGCAAGGGCTCTCAATCAGCCCGAGATGAGTTGGCAGTGATGGCTGTTGGGGCAGTCAGATCTGTTGTAGACGAAGACGGGACCGTCGATACCGATAATATCACCGTTGTGAAGAAGGTCGGCGGCGGCACAGCCGACTCCTTGCTTGTGAGCGGAGTGGTCATGGATAAGGATCGTCTCCACCCCAGCATGCCAAAGTCGGTCACCGATGCCAGGATCGCTTTGCTCAACGCAGCCGTGGAGATCGAGAAGACGGAGGTCGATGCCAAGATTCAGATCACCTCCCCAGATCAGCTCCAGGCTTTTCTGGACCAGGAGGAGACCATGCTCAAGGATATGGTCGACAGGATCGCTGCCTCTGGAGCCAACGTATTATTCGAGCAGAAGGGCATAGACGATCTGGCCCAGCACTTCCTTGCCAAGGCCGGGATCTACACCGTGCGCAGGATTAAGAAGAGCGACATGGAGAAGCTCGCACGCGCGACAGGCGGAAGGGTCATCACCAGCATCCATGAGATCTCCAAAGACGACCTCGGAAAGGCTGGCCTGGTTGAGGAGAGGAAGGTCGGCGATGAGAAGATGACCTTCGTAGAGCAGTGCGATAATCCCAAGTCCGTGTCCATCATCTTGCGCGGAGGATCCGAGCATGTGGTCGATGAGCTGGCCCGGGCCATGGAGGACGCACTGCGCGTTGTCGGCGTCGCTCTGGAGGACAAGATGCTCGTTCCCGGTGGCGGTGCTCCAGAGGTGGAGCTGGCACTGAGGCTCAGGGCGTTTGCATCCACCGTGGGAGGTCGCGAGCAGCTGGCCATTGAGGCCTTTGCCGATGCCATGGAGATCATACCCAAGACGCTCGCCGAGAACGCCGGCTTGGACCAGATTGATTCTCTTGTGGCGCTGAGAAGCGCCCATGAGAAGGGCCAAAAAAGCTCAGGCCTGGGCATTGACACCGGAAAGCCCGTCGATATGCTGAAGCTGGGCGTGGTTGAGCCGATCAGGGTCAAGACTCAGGCCATCAACTCTGCAACCGAGACCGCGGTCATGATTCTCCGCATCGATGATGTCATAGCCTCCAAGTCAGGATCTGGAGGCGCGGGTGGAATGCCCGGCGGCATGGGTGGAATGGGCGGAGAGGATTTCGAGTAGGTCCTAACCCCTCATTCAGCGATCCGCAAAGGTATGTTTTTTGATGGCTGCAAGGGCCATCAATAAACACATTTCTGGCCATCTCATGTGGCCGGCTCCAGAGAGCTAACTTCGGCTACGAATATCGTTTTCATTATTGGGACAAGTCCTTAGCCAATATACATCTATTTATCAAAACCAGCATCAATCGATCTATTTTTCCAATCCTTCTATCCCTGGCCTGCAACCGCGTCATACTGGGGCTGGTGATCGGGCTAGGCGGAGGCCTGCGCTATCCCTCCGGCGATCTGAGGCGCCCTCCTGGGGGCCGGGAGAGTGTCTCCATTTCTTTGGGGATGGAAGATAGGCCTCCTGCAGCTGGTAGCATGATCTACCGGGCGGTCATCGATCTCGTGGTAACTCGATGGGGGCAAAGGGGATTCCTTCCCCCAAGCCTTGGAAGTCGGGGTCTTTAGCCCCAGCAGGCGGCATCTGTTCCAATGGCAGTCTAAATATGCCCAAAAGCGGCGGCATAATTCTGTCCACCTGCCAATCCCGGAGTGCCGCTCTCATGCTTGCCCATGCTCCACCAGGATACAAGAAGCCAGGTGCAATCCTTCTCACTCCTGCGACGCACCCTTCAGGATCGTGGAAACTCTTCTCAGGATTATCTACCTGCTTGCCGAAGCGACATATCTCTCGGGAACTTGCATTACATACGGCTTTTGGGAGATGCGCAGCCATAGCGCCACGCAGACCAGTCCTATTAGGATGTTCATCATGCCCAGTACCAAGATCGTATTGCTCCAGTTCAGGGATATTATGGTCATGCCAATGCTTCCCATGAAGATGCCAAAGCAGCTCATCAGGGCCGCAGCAGATCCTGTATCCTCCCTTTGCTGCTCGAGCATCAAATTTGTGCCGGGAGTTCGCACACAGCTCGAGGAGATGGTCGCTGGCAAGAGCACCATGGCCAATATCCATGGCTGAAAGCCGCCAAAACATGATATGAGAAGGCCGCTTGCAGAGACCGCGGCAAAGCAGGCGACGATAATGGATCTTCGATGGTATTTCCTGGACGCTTTCATGTAGAGCATTGGTCCATAGATCAATCCAATGGCATTTATGGCAAAATAATAGCTGTAGACTTGCGCGCTGAGCCCAAAGCCGTTTATGTAAATGTAGGATGACGAGGCTATGAATGCCATCGATGAGACGCTCGGCAAAGAAAATAGGGCGAGCAGAGACGAGAAGCCCGGATTCTTGGCGACTGTCGACAGCCTTCCCAGGGCCTGCAAGATCGAGCCCGTATTGCGTTTCTCTATCGTCTCCTGAAATGCTATACCTCCAGCCAGAGCCAAGAGTCCGATTAAGGCCAATGCCAGGAACACTCCTCTCCAGGACATGATCTTGAGCAGGAACGCGCCAAGGACAGGGGCTGCTGCTGGAGATATCAAGACCATGGATTGGACCATGGCCAAGATCGGCTCTCTTCTCTTGCTGTCATAGACATCCTTGATCATGGCCGTGGCCACGGCAAAAGCGCCGCTGCCTCCGATGGCCTGCAGGATGCGAAATGCTATCAATTGATAAATATCCCAGGAGCTTGCACAGGCAAGGCTTGCTACAAAATATATCGACAGCCCGATCAGCAGCACGGGTCTGCGGCCGTATTTATCGCTGAGCGGTCCCCAGAGAAGCATGCCTGCGCTAAAGAATACAAAGAATAAAATCAATGTGAGATTTGCCAGGTCGGCGGAGACGTTGAAATATCGAGCCATTCCGGGAAGCGCGGGAAGATAGAGGTCTGTTGAGAGCGGAACGAAGGCGCTGAGAAATGTTATAAGGGCTATCAGCCCCTTTTCTCCCAGATATTTCTGTCTGCAGGCAGAAGAGGGCGTGGTCATGTTGAGTCCCTGAAATTTTGTGACGTGGGGCTCCGCCTCTGACAAAGGCCGCCAGCGTAGCGGAGGTCCATATTGGCAGCTCTCGCCACATGCTCAGATCCGTCAGTTGCCATCAAAATCATCCCAAACATGATTTGCCTCTAAAAACCTGTTGCCGCAGACCATTTGGTTTTCAAAGACTGGATAAAACTGTCTACCTCCCTACCCCGGAGTTTCGCTCTCATGGATCTCGCAGAGGCGCGCGGGTTCAAGGCGGCGGCGCCGGACGCGTATCGATTCGCATCGAGCCAGCCCGCGCGGCAGGAGATGGGCGGGGGATCCAGAAGAGATATGGATAACAAAGAAGCTGAGGCCTCGCTGCATGAGTACGCTTGGCAGAATGCGCAACAGATCCGGACATTTGCCTCTCCTCGCCGCAAAGCTTCAGCGCATCCGCATACTCCTCGCGAGCGGGTCCCCGGCGATCTCGACCGCATCCCCAGCGGGCTGGGCGGCCCACCACCACCACCGCGCGCCCGCCTCTGCCCCTATCCCCTCAAGCTCCGGGCTGTGGCCGAATAGTTGCTGCGGTAAAATAGCCTCGCATTCTATGCAGTGGAGCATGGGATTTGTGGGCAAGGGGAGGCGGGAGAGGAGCTTATATTTGTAGTAATAAAATGAAAAGGATAAAATACATAGAAATCCGAATGCAAGATCGATCTTAGAGCGTAAAGGATGAGATATTATGGCAGAGCGCGTTCTGTTTCGTGCGGAGTTCTTCCGGGAGAATGATCTTTATGTTGGCCTTGCCCCAGACCTTGAAGTCTCCAGCTTTGGGGATAGCCTGGAGGAGGCAAAAGCCTCTCTTAGAGAGGCGATGGAGGCCTTTCTTGAAGGAGTGCGGGGCGATGGGGACGCTGGAAGGGGTCCTTCATGAGGCTGGTTTCCATCAGGAGGGTAATCTCTGGATTGCCCGTAAGCCTATCGCTGCGGAGCTGCTCAGTGTGAGCTAGGGCTTTCGATGCAACGGATCACACCGATCCCTTATTGCCTGTTAGTGAGGGTCTTTGAGCTGGATGGGTTTACTGTGAAGCGGCAGAAGGGAGATCACCTGATCCTGACGAAGCCCGCTTAGATGGCCAGGGCTTGGGGCAAAACACGATTTACTTTCGCTCTAAGATATTCGTTCGCTTCGCCTAGCTTCCTGTTCACCAGGATTCGCTTAACCATCGTGATCCAGCAGACCTTAACGACGGAAGGATAGACCAAGCCTGCTTTGTCGCTCATAGGCGTGCCAAGGGGGACCAATATGTCATATGCCCCAGGCCCCGCAGGGACCTTGCTCGATATATATGCAACGGTGAGCTGCATAACATCTGCATCATGATATAACACAAGCGAAGGCCTTAGCTTATTATTGACCAGGTCTGAATACGAAAGAGGAGCTAAAACTATGTCGCCTTTTCTCAGGTCTTCATTCATAGGTGGGCTCATCTGCTATTATATCTGTGATTGAAAGGGCGGTTATCTCCATTAGGCCCTCTATAATCTCCTCATCGGTCTTATCTGCGTCAGAGTCGTAGGGAACGCCTGGCCTTCTGTCTTTACGCTCTAAAACCACACACATAGATATTATCCTTCAGTTCCTGCTATTTAAAGCTTGATCGCCTGGGCTTGTGAGCTGGGCCGGAACCCTTCATCCCAGTAACCAAGGGCGCGATCTCTCGCGGGATGGCATCTGCCAGCCCATCCCGCCTCTGGCGCTAGTGGTTGCGGCATGCGCCGATGACGCGGGAAGTCCGGGATGGCGATGGAGGATCTCATCGCTGGGGGGCGATATGATGCCGCAATGTCCCGGCGGCGGAACGATGGCAGAGCTTCCTTCTTCGGTATGGGCCAAAGGTCCTGCCCTTGCGGGCGAGATGGATGCCCCGGAGCTGTAGACGACGGCGCTCACCGAATGCACGCGACGAAGAGCCTCATCCAGAGCGACGGCACGCTGCTGGCGCGCGAGCATTCGTGCGGGAAGAGAGGGGCGCCGATGGCGGAGATGAGGCCGAGGCGCGATTGCTAAAGGTAGCGGTCATAGGTCTGATCTATGAGACGGACAACCTCTTATTAGTTAAGAATCGAGGATGTGCTACATGGAGATCAAGGAGAAGATGATCAGGGAGATAGAGGGACTCCCCGAGGATCTCATGGAGGAGGCATATGATTTTGTCGCCTTCATACAGACGCGAAGGGAGGCACGCGACAAGAGAGAAGGCTTATGGGGCGATTTCTCACTGAGCACAGGCGCCTTCGATTTCTGGGACGACCCGGAGGAGGTTGAATACTCACAAGATGATCTTAAGAGGAGAGCATGACCTTCAGACCGGGTGAGATCTCGCTCGTTCGCTTCCCCGGAGCGGATCTTCGGAGAGGGAAGTATAGGCCGGTTCTTCTGATATCGAAGATACCCGGCGCTTTCGATGATCTGCTGATCTGCGCCATCACTTCCCAGCTCAGGCACGAGGTCAAGGGTTGGGATGAGAGGATCGATATCTCAGATGACGATTTTATCAGTTCGGGATTGAAAGCGCCGTCGATAATCAGGATTGGCAAGCTTGCAACGGTTGAAGAAAGCGTTTTAGAAGGAGTGATTGGGGAGATCTCTTCAGAGCGCTTGATGAGGATCTTGAATAAGCTAAGGGATCACCTCAAAGAAGAGAGCGCAGCTTATGGATAACTGGCTCAAGGTGATTGACTTAAAATAGCCATCAGAGGGGCATGGGAATGTGGAGGAGCCTGTCATCCAGTGCGCAACATCGACAGGTGAAGCGCAGCCCTGCGGATTCCAGATGATCAGGGTTTGCAGGGACGACGAAGCCTTCGGAGGAGACGCCCTCGGCCCCACCCCCGCGCGCCTGCCCTCCTGCAGCAGCCTCGCCCGAAAGCTCCGGACTACAGCAGAATAGCGGGAGGCGGCGCGAGCCCGGGCGCGCGAGCATTCGTGCAGGAAGAGAGGGGAGGCGATAGCGGAGATGAAGGCGGAGGCGGGATTGCCAACTGATGGCTATAGCCTGATCTATGAGATGGACAATTCTTCGTTGTTGATCACCCCTCCGTTATTCATGCCTCTTGCTCGATCCAGTCCTTTGGATAGGGCTCGTCTTCCGACCTCGGCCCCGCCACCCCTCGTTCCCGGATGGCAGGGCTAGGGATCCAATCCTATATCTGCGGCCACC
>Ga0268282_1001323_pt1 | contig 10966 bp, 7 predicted proteins | sample saktaG_12_FD_190133 | JGI IMG/M metagenome (GOLD analysis project Ga0268282, IMG submission 190133) | Saline water microbial communities from Sakinaw Lake, British Columbia, Canada - sak_2011_5_24_120m | ecosystem: Environmental > Aquatic > Non-marine Saline and Alkaline > Saline ...
GAATCTCAGTGTGAAGGATATTTGTGGAGAAATTCTGCTGATCTCGCAATTCACCTTGTATGCTGACACAAAAAAAGGGAACCGCCCCGGCTTTTCCGACTCCGCTCCTCCAGAAAAAGCAGAAGCATTATATGAGTATTTTGGAAAGTGCTTGAATAAACTTGGAGTTCCAACAAAAATGGGGAAATTCGGCGATCTCATGGAGATCGACCTTCTAAATTTCGGACCGGCAACATTCCTTTTGGAGAGAGAATAAAAAGATTCTCAGTTTTGTAGCTCAAAAAAAAAAGAGCGGTAATTCCCGAGCGTCCTCCTCCATCTGGCTGATTGGTGATCGGAAATCCAGATATTTATTTTACCTAACTCGGATAAACCGAAAAAGATATAACCACAAAATAACACGAATCAAAAACTTGATTATAAATTATAACCGTGTGAATCCTCTCTACAAAAGATTTCACCCCGATATATCGGGGATGAAATTATTTTGACAAAATATAAAAAAATTATAGAATTAAGCACCTAATGAGAAGATAACATTTGTACCTTTTATTTGACAATTTTGGTTTCCTTTATTAATTTGTCGCATAGCATGGAGGTGCGCATGAGTAAAAGGAAGATTGTAAGTATAATAGTTTTACTATTATGCCTTGGCACAGTACAACTAACGGCAGATACCATTATAGACAGCGTCTACTCCACACCAGAACTGGATGGAAGTATATCCTTTAGCCAGAATAATCAGAGTTGTAGCGTATGTACATGGTCATTTCAAATGGGAGCAGGTGATGTTGGTATGGTAGGAATATGGCCAGATCCAAATTCAAGAAAGAGAGCTTATGTGAGTTTTGAATTACCACAAATTCCAGATGGATATGAAATAGATAGTGTGTATATAAGATTGTATCAAAATCATTGTGCAGGAAATGAGTATCCAGGATTTCCTATCTGGGATGTTCCGGGAGGGGATACAATGTTCTGCATAATGGACCATATAGATTATGGGAATGAGCTTGATGTTTCTGACTGGACAAAGGGTGACTCAGGAGACTCTGGGACTATACATACTAATATTGGTGTTATAAGCGACAGCGCTGAATATGGATATCGCTATTTTGATATTACTCCTTATGTGATTGACGACTATACAAATGGCAGAGATAAAACACAATACCGTATTAGATTTCCGATTGAAACTGATTGGGATTATTTAGTTGATTGGTTGTATTTTTTGGCCAGGTCTGCTGATCCAGAGACTGCACCTTTAATTGTTATTTATTTTACTTCATATAATTCTATAGAAGATGAAATTTTTCCTGAAGCACCTAGTGTATCTTTTTATCCTAATCCTTTTGCACATTCACTTACAATCTCATTTTCCACCCCTTATGGATATCTTGAGAATATAAAAATTGAAATATACAATGTAAAAGGGCGATTAATAATGAAATTAGATATTAGCACAGAAAATGAGACTCAATGGGATGGCAGGGACAGATATGGTAATGTCGTATGTAATGGACTCTATCTTATAAGGATAGAGAGTAAAGATGTTAATGTTATAAAAAAGGTACTCAAATTAAATTAAAACCTATAAGACCTATAAGAAAAAAAGATTAAGGAGTAAGAGATGAAAGCGAAAAAATTCATAACAGTCATGGCAATAATGTTTATTATTGCAATAAGCAGCAGTATGTTTGCTGCTGAAGAAGATGACACTACCTATGTTCATGGTAGGGGTGTCATTAAAGTAACTGAACCATTTAGCCAAATTACTACTAAAGCAAATGGTGTTATTGAGACTGAAAAAGAGTGGTTTAACCAGTGGATGAGCGATAAAATACTTGCAAGAAATATAGATGAAAAGGTTTTTTATTTTTAATGGGGGTAAAGATGAAGAATAAAAAAATACTATTTAATTTGACAGTTATTAATTTATTTTTATAAAAGTTCTACACATCATGGAGGTGCGTATGAGCAAAAAGAAGATTGTAAGTATAATAGTAATACTATTACTCGTTGGCACAATACAATTAACGGCAGATACCATTATAGACAGCGTCTACTCCACACCTGAACTGGACGGAGACATATTCTTTAGCCAAAATAACCAGAGTTTTACTGTTTATATATTGCCTACTTATATGGGACCAGGCGATATTGGCACAATGGGAATATGGCCTCCAGACCCTAATTCAAGGTATAGATCCTATATAAGTTTTGAACTACCACAAGTTCCGGATGGATATGAAGTAGATAGTGTATATATACGATTGTATCAAAGTGGTGCAATAGGTAATGAGTTTACAGGTTTTCCTATTTGGGATGTTCCAGGAGGGGATACAATGTACTGCATAATGGACCATATAGATTATGGTAACTTTCTTGATTCATCAGATTGGACAAAAGGAGATCCAGGAGACCCTGGAACTCTACATACAAATATTGGCATAATAAGTGATAGTGCAGAAGTTGGTTATCGCTATTTAGATATTACGGATTATGTGTTAGATGATTATACTAGTAGCAGATATAAGAGCCAATACCGTATCCGTTTCCCTATTGAAACTGATTGGGATTCTCTAGGTGATGGTTTATTTTTTATTACTTCTGATTCTGACTTTTTCAACCACCGACCTATAATGTATATTTTTTTTGAACCAGACATAGCAATAGACAGTGATACTGTTGTTGATATGAATGATTATATTTCTATTTACCCTAATCCCTTTATCAATTCTGCTATTATTACTTTCACTACAAAAAAAGGGCTCCCAAAGAGTGTGGGAATATACAATCTCAGGGGACAATTGGTGAGAAGTTTGGAATGCAGTAGTTCGTATTCAGGATTTCACGCAGAGTGGGATGGCAGAGATGAAAATGATAATGTAGTAAGTAATGGGCTCTATCTGATTAAGATAGAGAGTAATTATGTTAATGTCATAAAGAAGGTTATCAAATTAAAGTAAACAACAAAAACTCTCAAAAAAGGAGAAAAAAATAAAAGCGAGTAAATTCATTGAAATAGTAGCAATGATATTTATTATTGCTATAAGCAGCAGCATGTTTGCTGCTGAAGAAGATGACACTACCTATGTTCATGGTAGAGCGGTCATTAAAGTAACTGAACCCTTTAGCCAAATTGATGTTAAAGCAGATGGTGTTATTGAAACTGAAAAGTCCTGGTTTAACCAATTAGCTAACGAAAATTTTTTTAAACTTGACAGAATTTTTTTGTAAATATGATACAATAAATTATGAGGTAACCAAAAATGAAAAAAGTAATTTTTTTGTTTTCTATTCTGATTATTTCAGCAAGTTTCTTTTCTCTATTTATTATTCCACTATCTGCAGATACCATAATAGACAGCGTATACTCTGACCATATTTTAGATGGTTGCATAATGTTTAGACAAAGCTTACAAAGTTTTATGGTAGATAACTATACTTATGGTATGGGTACTGGAGATTGGGGGATTTCAATGATAGAACCTGATCCAAATTCACGAATGAGATCATATATAAGTTTTGAACTTCCACAGATTCCTGACGGATATGAATTAGATAGTGTATATGTAAGATTATATCAATATTATTGTTTAGGAAACGATGTTGAGAATGTATTTCCTATCTGGAATGTTCCAGGAGGTGATACTATGTTTTGCATAATGGACCATATAGATTATGGTGATGAGCTTGATGTCTCAGATTGGACGAAGGGAGACCCTGGAGACACAGGTACACTACACACAAATATTGGTATTATTAGTGATATTGGAGAAGACGGCTATCGCTTTCTTGATATAACGGATTATGTATTATATGATTATAATAATATTAAAGACAAGACTCAATACCGAATTCGCTTTCCCATTGAAACTGATTGGGATTATTTGGGTGATCTTACGAACTTTTCAACATCAAATTCTGCTGTAGTAAATCATCGTCCTTTAATATTTATTTATTGTACTTCAAATGCTTCTATAGGTGATAACATAATTCCTGAGGTATTTAATATCTCTTTATATCCGAATCCTGTAAAAAGTGAATTAATTTGTAAATTCTCAATGGTTAAGAAAGAAGAGGTTGAAGTTTCCTTATTCAATATTAAAGGGCAAAAGATGAAAAATGTCTTAAATAGGTTTGTTAGAGCTGGTGATAACATTCTAACAATTGATATGAAATGTCTTAATGAAAGTATCTACTTATTAAAGGTAGATGTAAAGAATAGTAACTCTGTAATAAAAAAAATAGTAAAAATAAATTAAGGAGTAATGATGAAAAAAGGATTATGCACAATAGTAGCAATGATATTTATTATTGCTATAAGCAGCAGCATGTTTGCTGCTGAAGAAGATGACACTACCTATGTTCATGGTAGAGCGGTCATTAAAGTAACTGAACCCTTTAGCCAAATTGATGTTAAAGCAGATGGTGTTATTGAAACTGAAAAGTCCTGGTTTAACCAATTAGCTAACGAAAATTTTTTTAAACTTGACAGAATTTTTTTGTAAATATGATACAATAAATTATGAGGTAACCAAAAATGAAAAAATTAATTTTTTTGTTTTCTATTCTGATTATTTCAGCAAGTTTCTATTCTCTATTTACTGCTCTGCTATCCGCCGATACCATTATAGACAGCGTCTACTCAACACCAGAACTGGATGGAGATATATGTTTTAGCCAGAATAATCAAAGTTGTAGCGTATACACCTTGGGTGTAATTGGACCAGGTGATTCTGGTATGATAGGAATACCACCAGATCCCAATTCAAGAATGAGAAGTTATGTAAGTTTTGAATTACCACAAATTCCGAATGGATATGAAGTAGATAGTGTGTATATAAGATTATATCAAACTTTTAGTGCAGGAAATGAGCAATCAGGTGTATTTCCTATCTGGGATGTTCCAGGAGGAGATACAATGTTCTGCATAATGGACCATATAGATTATGGCAATCAACTTGATGTTTCAGACTGGTCAAAAGGAGATCCAGGAGACCCTGGAACTCTACATACAAATATTGGCATCATAAGTGATAGTGCAGAAGTTGGTTATCGCTGTTTAGATATTACGGATTATGTGTTAGATGATTATAATAGTAGTAGAGATAAGAGCCAATACCGTATCCGTTTCCCTATTGAAACTGATTGGGATTATTTAGCTGAATGGTTGTGTTTTGTACCTGGATGTGCAAATCTAGAGTATGCAGCCTTAATTGTTCTTTATTTTACATTAGATAATTCTATAGATGATAACCCATTTCCTGTTGATAATAATTTCTCTGTATATCCGAATCCTGTAAAAAGTGAATTAATTTGTAAATTCTCCATGGTTAAGAAAGAAGAGTGTGAAATTTCCTTATTCAATATTAAAGGGCAAAATGTAAGAAATGTCTTAAATAGGTTTGTTAGAGCAGGTGAAAACTGCCTGACAATTGATATGAAATGTCTTAGTGAGGGTATCTACTTTTTGAAATTATCCGCCATAGTTGGATCATATTCAGGAGGAGATAAAAAAGATTATAAACCAATTATAAAAAAAATAGTAAAATTAAATTAGGAGGAACGATGAAAAAAGGATTATGCACAATAGCAACAATGATGTTTATCATTGCAATAAGCAGCAGTATGTTTGCTGCTGAGGAAGACGATACCACCTATGTTCACGGAAGAGCAGTTATTAAGGTAATAGAGACCTTTGACCAGATTAATACCAGAGAAGATGGTATCATTGAAACTGAAAAAATATGGTTTAATGAGCTGGCGGACCAATATGATATTCATAACTTGAAAAAAGTGTTCAGTTCTGATATCCCACCTCTTTGCGATTACTACACTATTGAGTTTCCGGAAGATTTTGCAGTTCTTGATGTATGTGAGGATTTTAAAACAGAAAGTGAAGTAACTACTGCTTTTCCGGATTTTATTGTGGAGATGTATTCTATACCCAATGATGAGTATTATGATTATCAATGGACCTTGCCAAGAATTCAGGCAGAAGAAGCTTGGGATGTGGTGGTTGAGAACGACGAACCAATCATACTTGCGATACTTGATACAGGAGTCGATGTTGCACATCCTGATACTGGCATGGTTTTTAATCCTCATCCGGATCTGGAGGATAATCTTTATATTGAAAACGACACACTGGTAGGTCACAATTATTATTGGCCTGACGAACTACCCTTTGATGATAATGGACATGGCACGCATGTTGCCGGTATAGCAGCAGCGGTAACCAATAATGATGAAGTGGGTGTGGCTTCTTTAGCCGGCTGGGAAAATTACAATGTAAAAATTATGCCTGTAAAAGTGCTTCGTAAAGAAGGATGGGGACTCTGGACCACTTGTCTTGCAGGAGTAGAATGGGCAGCGAATCATGGAGCGGATATAATCAATATGAGTTGGGGATGTGAATTATATGATCCAGATGTAATAAACTGGATAACTTCTGTAATAGATTCTGTGGTGGATTATTGCAATTGCTTATGTATTGCAGCAGCTGGAGATTATGGTAGTGGTAATTCTACTTATCCAGCCAAACTTGAAAATGTTATAGCTGTAACTTCCATTGACATAGATGAAAAATTAAGCGTTGATGCAAATGCTCAGGACTGGATTGATGTATGTTCACCTACTGGTGATTTGTATTACCCTCATCACGACGAAGATTGTATTTTAAGCACAATTCCTCAACATCATGATTATCAACTTTATGGTAATCACCCCTATTATTTTGGTATTTGGGCAGAAAGTGATTTATATGATTTTGCAGTAGGAACTTCATTTGCCGCTCCAATGGTATCCAGTCTCGCTGGAATGATAAAAGCAAAATATCCTGAAGCTACTAATGCTGGAATAAGAGGAAGGATTTTGGGAACCACGGATGATATCTATCAATATAATGAAGATTACTTGAAAAATAAACTTGGTTCAGGAAGAATAAATGCCTATAGGGCACTAACAGAACCTGAACATCCAGTTATTATTCTTTATGATATGACAACTGAAGATGGCAATAATGGTATATTTGAGTATGGAGAAACTGCTAACCTCATCTTAGAATTAAAAAATTGGTGGATAGGAGCAACTAATGTTCAAGGCACTTTAACAACTGCTGACGAGTTCATAACAATTGAAGATGGTACTGTTTTCTGGGGTAATATTGGTCAGGAAGAGATTGTGGCAAATGGTAATGACCCATTTGTTATTAGCGATAATACTGTAACACCAAGAGTTGTAGATTTTACTCTTCATCTTGAAGCAGAGAATATGGAACCCGTAAATATAGAATTTGAAGTTACGGTTTATCCTAATACCAGTACTCCATTGGTTACCCTTCCACTTGCTGCTGATGAAACAATAACTACAGAAGCAGTGATATCCGATATTGACAATGATGGTTTGGATGAGATAATTGTTGGTTCTTCTATCGGGAAAGTTTATATTTATAACCATCCTGATACAATTTCACTGGAAACGTGTTCACCAATTGATTGCACTCCTGCTGTTGGTGACATAGATAATGATGGAAAAGAGGAGATTGTTGTTGGTAATGATAATGGTAATGTTTATGTTTTGGATAAGGATGGAAATCTAATATCTGAATATCAATTTGATGGAATGTGCAAAAATGCTATCGTATTAGAAGATGTAACAGGAGATGGTCAGTTGGAAATAATTATAACCACCTGGAAGTTTAGCTATTATGTTGGTATAGATGCATTTCATATAATAAATCCTTTGACTGGTGATATGTTCACTTATGAACAAAATTGTAGAATATCCGAACCGATTTCTGTAGCTGATGTTAATAATGATTCAGCAAAGGAAATAATCACTCTATCTCATTATCTACAAGGAATTCAATTAAAAATATTTTCAATAGATAGTGACTATTCCTGTATGGAAATATTTAATGTAAATCATGGTACCTATAATAGTCCATATTATTCTCTCTCAGGTCCAGTAGTCGGTGATATTAATGAAGATGGTCTTCCGGAAATAATGTTTAGTTATTGTGAGTACCTCAATACGGATGATCTTCAGGTTAGTTATCGTCCTGGAATATATTGCTATAATTACAACAATACTGAACCATTATGGTGGTACCATTCATCAAATGTTCTCTTTTGGATGCCAACTCATTCACAACTATTAATTGCGGATATTTTACAGGATAATGAAGGTCTCGAGGTACTATTCCCATGTGATGTAAGGGTATCGGGACAGGGCCATTATAGTTTTGCTATACTTGATAAAAATGGTAATTTTCTTGTGGGAGGTGAGCAAGGTAATGCTAACATCGTTAGAGCAAGCGTAGGAATTATTGATTTAAATTCTGAAGGTAATCAAGAAATCATTAAAACTGCAATTTCAGGAGGGCTCGGATGTGGTGGGTTTTATTTCTCAATATTTGATAACCAATTAAATGAACTCCAAGAATGGCGAGTGAATACTGATTTGGAAAATTATTTTAAAAGCTGTGCTCTTGCTAAGGTTACTAATCAATATGACAATTATATTGTTTTGGTCTCATTAAAGGGAATCATTTATGCATTTCCTATCGAATATTCTCTTAGATCGATTTCCGAATGGCCACAATACCAGAACAATTCAAGGAATACTGGAAGCTATTTTCAGCCATTACCCGAAGAAATTGGAACCGATATAACAGTGAAGCACAATGTTGTTGTTGATACAAAGATTATTTTTCCCATTGAAGAACCAGAAGCAAGACTAATAATCAATCCGGGTAATGAAATACTTTTCGAATCAGGTGGATTAATTGAGGGACGAAACGTTCAGGCAATAGGTACAGAAGGAAATCCAATAATATTTTCGGGCTTATGTGCAGATACAACAATGAATTACTGGGATGGAATCTCAATATTCGGATGTGATGAAGCTCAATTTGAACATTGTTCAATAACAAATGCTGAAACCGGTATATTCCTGGTGAATACGGAGAACAATGTAATTAAAGATTGTACGATCATGTATAATGATATTGGCATCTCTTTATTTACCTCTTCACCATTTATTCGGAAGAACAACATATCGTATAATAGTTATGGTATAGCCGGTTTTCATAAAAGTATGCCTATATTATGTAATCTCGATACTCTCGGAGTACCGATTACAAATGTAGTAGTCGAAAATGAGGTAAACATATTTCTCGACGGCTCCGGTGCATATCTCGATAATGGATTTAATGATATTTATAGCACTTTCGAATATTATATCATATTAGAGAATTATCCGGAGAGATACCTGAATGCGAGATTGAATTATTGGAACAGTACTGTTGTTGAGGAAATATATACTCATCTTACACCACCGGAGTCTTTTATTATAGAGCCAATATGTGAGGAACCTAATAGTAAAAGTTCTGATCCATATCTCACCCCTGAAAATCAGAAGCTCGGAGAAGGTTATTCTTACTTGTTAGCAGGTAACTATTATGACGCAGCAACCTCTTTCACTGAATTAGTCTCAACATATCCTGAAACCCAAGAATCTGATCTTGGGGTTGTTGGCTTGTACTCTTGTTATATAGGATTTAAGAACCAGTGGACGGTACTTGAATCATATTTGGATACACTTCTTCTGAATCCTATGAACTCCGAAACCACAGAAAAACTATTGGGGACTTACAGGAATTTGTGTTTAAGAAACAAAGAAGAATATACACCTGCGATTTTAAATTATGAATCAATTTTAGATAATGATCCATCATACGAAGATTCATGTTATGCTGTAATCGATATAGGTAACACATATCTTGAAGCACAATACTCAGGTAAATCTGCAATGGGGAAATATTCCAATCTTATACCTCAGTCTCATAATAAACATCAAGAGGTTACAATGTACCTATTGAATTCCATTGTTGATGGACAAATCGCTCATTCACATAGTCATGGTATTTTTGATAAACCTGTACTTTTCCAGAGTTATCCAAATCCATGCTTAAAAACTACCAATATAGATTATTTCATACCTAAATCATCTCATGTTACATTGAGAATTTATAATCTGAAAGGTCAATTTGTGAAAACAATCTATAGTGGGTATAGAGAAGCCGGCAGGTACAATAATGTTTGGGATGGTACCGATCGGAATAATAAGAAATTAGGAAACGGTGTTTACTTCTATAAGCTCGATGCCGGTAGTTATTCAACTATAAAAAAGCTAATCATGATGAGATAAACACTTCTTCATCTCTCGAATAGAAGAGGAGCAGCTGCTCCTCTTCTTCTTTAAATCTATTAAAATTTAAAAACAGCGCCATTCCTTAGAATCTTATCAACAACTTTATTCTGAGCAGGAATCTCAATAAAGAACATTTATCAAAAACAGCCGAGATATATCTCTGGTCATTAAGGTAAATTTAACTAATCTCTAAAATGAATAACCTTGAAATGTGAAATACTTTGTCTAATTCTAACACTCTCAACTATTTTACCATTGCCCCACTTAGGTTCTCTGTCACTGCGTAGTGAAATGAAGCTGGATCGAAGTGTGACAAATTCAGAAGCTGCTGACCACTTCGTTTCGCCTTCACATTGCTTCGGCGTATCCGCCAGCTGGCGGATAAGGGTGACAATTTATTATTTGTTACAATAAGGAGCTATGTCTATGAAAAATTTTGTGTGCATCCCTGATTCCTCCCAAAATCTTGACACGCTTTACACCATCAGGAAATTTCCCCCTCAACATGAATAATAACTCCTATCTCTATGAAATTGGAACAGAAGAATTGCCTGCTTCTTATATTCTTCCTGCGATAACTTTTTTACAAGAATATTTTTCCACTCGCTTGCAGGAAGTGCAGCTTGCTTTTGATATGATTAAACCATATTCGACTCCTCGCAGATTATGCATAATGGTAACTGGACTTCCCGCTGCTCAGGCAGATTCCTCCGAAGAAATTGTCGGACCTCCCAAACGTATTGCT
>Ga0268282_1001335_pt1 | contig 10907 bp, 7 predicted proteins | sample saktaG_12_FD_190133 | JGI IMG/M metagenome (GOLD analysis project Ga0268282, IMG submission 190133) | Saline water microbial communities from Sakinaw Lake, British Columbia, Canada - sak_2011_5_24_120m | ecosystem: Environmental > Aquatic > Non-marine Saline and Alkaline > Saline ...
AACTGAACTACGCCCCCGCGTGAGGATTGATTCATCGAGTCACAAAATGTGTGTCAAGTTTTTTGGAATGCAGTAAAATTCCTAATTTTCACATCAAAAAATCATGCATTCTTGGGAACAATGAAAGCAAAACTTGACTGCTCTGAGTATTTTATCCATTTTTCAAAATAAAAAATTCGGAGAATAAATTATGAAAAAATTAGCTATATTTATCCTGCTTCTGTGCATCATTGGTGCATGGGGCTGTACATCAAAAGAGAAGAGCACAAAGATCGAGCTTGAATTCTGGCACGCAATGGGCGGTCCTCTTGGTGATGCCCTGACGAAGCTGGTAAACGAGTTCAACGAAATCCATCCCAACATTCATATCAATGAAATTTCAATGGGACGTTACCAGGCACTTTCCCAGAAGCTAATGGCAGCAATTGTGGCAAATACTCAGCCAGATATGGCACAAGCATACGAAGCCTGGATCGCAAAATTTATTGAAGGCAACGCACTTGTTCCAGTCGAAAAATTCATACACGGTCCTAATGGACTATCTCAGGAAGAACTCGACGATTTTTATCCGGTTTTCATAAAGAGTAGCACTTTTGATGACACCATGTATGCATTTCCTTTTAATAAGAGTGTGCGTGTGATGTATTACAACAAAGATATGTTCTACCGCAATGGACTGGACATCAACAAACCACCTGTAACATGGGACGAGTTCATCACAATTGGAAAAAAACTCACTCAGGATAGAGACGGCGACGGCAAGATCGACCAGTGGGGAACGACCTTTGCCACCAATGCATGGCAATTCGAGAACTGCCTTCTCGAAGCCGGGGGACAGCTCACGAACGAAGCTCTAACAGAACCACTTTTTAATAGCAAATATGGTGTCGAAGCGCTGGACTTCCTTTCCGGACAACTCAATAAATCAAAAATCGCTTACCTCTCCACAGGTTATGACGGACAGAATGATTTCCTTGCAAGCAAAGTAGGAATGGTGGAAGGCTCGAGCGTGTCCATGGTTTATCTTCACAAGGGCGGGATCCCTTTCAATCTCGGCATGGGAGCTGTCCCCTATTTCCGAACCAAAAAGAGTCTTGTCAGCGGTACGAATATTGTGATCTTCAAGGATGATAAAGATCCTCAACAGGAAGAAAAACAAAAGGCATGCTGGGAATTTATTAAATGGTTTACGATGCCCAAGCAGACTGCGCATTGGTCAAATATGACCTATTATATGCCTGTTCGTAAAAGTGCGATCGAGGATGAAGAGATCCAGGCAAAATTCAAGAAATATCCTGGGCTCAAAAGTGTGTATGACCAGCTCTTGAATGCAGAAGTAGAACCCCAGACCGATGCGTGGTTCGAGACAAGGAAACTACTCGAAGAACAGGTGATTGAAGCAGTGTTCAGAAACCAGATCGGAGCGCAAGAAGCACTGGATAATCTTGCCGACAAAATGAGAGAGATATTGAGAGACGAATAGCTTCGTCTTTGCGAAAGCTTGAATTGTCCATCCACCGGCGGAATCTTTCGTAAAGTTTTTGTATTGTATTCTTTCCCTGAATATTTAAAATGCGTTTTCTTAATCAGCGGGTGATTCTTTTGCTTCGTTTTCTCATCACGGAGAAAATGAAGGTTAGTTTATAATAGACTCTTCGACTATGCTTCTCCGCCAGTTGGCGGATCAGGCAAGCTCAGAGTGACAATGTTTTTTTCTCTCGTGCCCAAGTTGGACTTGGGTACGCTATAATTGTAGTGCAGTATAAATCTGCATATCTTTTTAATGTAGGGCTGCTTACCCCTGATCAGCAGTTTGATAAATCGGTCATTCCAGGGAAATGACCCAGCATTTGAGAAATATTTCTAAACAAAAAAAGAAGAAAAAAATATGAAAAAGACAGTCGTAACATTTCTTCTGATCTTAACAGGAGCAATTCTCAATGCGATCACCATTCCCTATTCGCCAACAGAATTGAAAACAGAAACGAACCACCTATCAGGATTTGTGCGAATATCTCCCGATGATTCGCTGGCGATTCCTTTGCAGACCGATGTGTGGCTCCGGCACGATAAAGAAAACCTGTTTGTTCTTTGGGAAGCGGAAATCGATGAAAATTTTGAAAAAGGGAAATTATCAAATACTGATGAATGGGTCGATTGTGATTTCTTCAGAATTCAGATCATTACAGATGTAAAAAATTATTATGCTTATTATTTTTATTCATTTCCTTTTGGAAATAAATATGACGGCATTCGTCAGTCTGATATGAATATGGAAGAAGATTGGAACAGTAATTATAAATATGAAAATATAATTTCCGGTAATTTATGGAAAAGTTCGATGAAAATACCGTTGAAAGATTTACGTTTCTACGGTAGTCCTCCTTATAAATGGAAAATAATTTTAACGCGTTATTTTGAAAAAGCCGATGAATATTATTCATTTCCTTACGGCAATATTGATATGGGAAAAGAGTATTTTCGCACAGCTTATGATATTACCATAAATGAAGAACTTTCCAAAAACAAGAATTACAGGATCACTCCGTATTTCATTATAAAATATGATTTAATGAAAGAAACAGATTCCTTCGATCCTGAAAATATCGGGCTGGATTTTTCTTATAATCCCACTTCAGCAACAAAAGTAAAGATCAGCTTAAATCCTGATTTTTCCGATATTCCGATGGATACGGCAGAGGATAATTTTAATATTCGTTATGCTCCGCATTTTGAAGAAAACCGTTATTTCTTTATAGAAGATCTCGATGTCTTCGGGGTTAGCAGCAATTTATTTTATTCCCGTCATATTATGCAACCTCGATATGCTGTGAAACTTACAGGGAATTCGGAAAATTTCTCTTACGGTTTTCTTTCCGCAATGGATAAAGAAGTTTCTGAAGACGGCGAGATTTTGAATAACGATGATATTTATAATATGCTGGCATTCAGACCGAAATGGGAAAATCTTTCTATTCAAATGACTCTACTGAACAGGATGAACAAAGATTATCACAATGAAGTTTTAGTAATAAATCCAAGCTGGGAATTTATGAAAAACCAATCGGTTTGGGGTGAGGTTGATGTCACTTTAAAAAATGTATACAGTATTGAAAATGAAAATGGATATGCGGTGTATTGCGGATATAATGGCAAAAAAGATGATGTCAATTGGTCTACTAATATTTCTTATATGAGCAAAGATTATAAGGCGGATATGGGACGAGTTTATCAAACAGATTTCACCGCATTAAGCGCAAATGCATGGCAAAATAGCGATCCAAACGGAAAGATCATAAAAAACTTCGGTTCGGGTATCTGGCTTTATAAAGCATTTATGAACGATGATAAAGAATTGAGCGGGCAAAATATTGGTTTGAATTTCTGGGCAAATTCACCACAAAAAATAAATTTCAGTATTAACGGAAATATCGGGCAGGAAAGTTATGATGATTCTGTTTATACTTGGGATAATATTTATGCAGGTATCGGGATCTGGAATATTTCCTGGTTAAGTGCAAGGATCAATTACAGCACAGGTCATTTACTTGTCTATAATCTCTCCAAAATATACCAAAAAGACTATATCAATTTATCATTATGGGGTGATATCGGCAGTAATATTTCTTACAATATTTATGCTCAAAGACAAAGATATTTCGATTTCCCGACCGATTGCGGGATGGATGATGAATATTGGATCGGCAACGTTGATTTGACGATCAATTTTTCCAATAAACTCTCACTCACAAACGGTTTGCGTTATAATAATTATGAGAGTGACTGCCAAACTGCATATCTCGGATTTTTCTCAAATATTCGTTATGAATTCAGGGATAATTGTAATTTGTATCTTGGTTATAAAGCTGCTCAAGAAGAAACGGATCAGAAATTTATAACCGATTACGAACAAGCTTATGTGAAAGTGAGTTATACTTTTTAGAATTAGACAGGATTACAGCATGAATAGGATAAATGTTAATCAAACATATCTGTTTGAAAAAATAAATTGAAAAGGTTTAGCTGAATATTTAATATAATATGGTGATTTCCATGACAGCAGTGAATAAATTTGACACATTTTTGATATACTTATGTTTTGTAGCATAATGGTCAGGTTTAAGCTGACTATGTTGCTATAAAAAGTAATATATATGCAAATCTTAACAGATATTCTTTTGCGTCATTATAGTAAGATTAAAAATAACCGAGAGATTTATATGATATTTGGAATTTGCTTGTAATTAAAGGGGTGGATATTAAATTTCTTCAATCCTATTTTATAAGAAAAGCAAAAAACAAGGGGTATGATCCAACGCAATTTCCAGAAAAGTTTGATTCAAAATTAAATTCGTACAAAGCTCGCTGGCATGGCTCTTTGAGAGATCAGATTAATAACCTGCCAAATTTTGACCACGTTGTAAGGGAAGTGAAGAAACACATAAGAACCTTGAATTTATGATATAAAATTATCAATCGGCTTCTTGGATTTGTTTTCCGTGAAGAAAAAAAGGAGAAACGAAAATGAAAAAAATACTAAAAATAACAGCAATATTGTTGCTGATCATTATGCTCGTGAGCTGCACTGCCGGTCCAAACCAATTAGCAAACAAACCCGATAAAGAAGGCAAAGTCGCAGGATTCTGGCGGGGATTGTGGAATGGATTTATTATTCTCTTCACCTTTATTATATCACTATTTTCCGACAATGTAACGATCTATGAGGTGCACAACTGCGGCGGCTGGTACAACTTCGGATTTCTGCTTGGCATCATGATTTTCTTCGGCGGCAGCGGTGGAGGTGCCGGAAGTCGTAGAAGACGTTAGAAAGTTTGAAATAATATTGTAAAAAGAAAAATTTGACAAAAAAATTCTAAATTACAATAAAAGATTTTATGAAAAAGGATAAGCATGAAACACGGAAACCAATTTACCGAAATTTGTCATAAAAAGGACAAACTATGACGTAGCTAATTAGAATATAAATATTGCATCTTTATATTTGTTCTGAATAGAAAATTCCCAGATTATAAGATAAGCAGAACGAGTAAGAAGTATGCGTCCATTCTGGGCGCGCTTTCTTATGTCTTGCTTATCGGGTATGGGAATACCTCTATTCAGGGCGTAATTGGAAGTTGCGTCCTTTTTTGTATTCAAAAAAAATCGGAGGATAAAATGAACGAAAAAATGAAAACGAGAAATATCCGAGGAACAATGAAAATTTTATTTTTTGCGTTCTTAATTATATTGATAACCGGTTGCGAAGAAGGTTGCGATGGACCGAAGCCTAATCAACCACCAACAGTTTCAATTACAAGTGGTCCATCTGGAACTATAACAACAAATCAAGCTACTTTCAGTTGGAGTGGTTCAGATTATGATGGTAGTATCTCAGGATATTATTATGACCTTGATGATCCTACTCCAGATAATTGGATTGAATCTACTTCTAAACATTATTCTAATTTAACAAATGGGAATCATACATTTTACATAAAGGCAAAGGATAATGACGGTGATTTTTCAGGTATTGCAAGTAGATCATTTACAGTTAGTGTTGATACAACCCCTCCCAATACAACGATCACAAGTGGTCCAAGCGGAACAATTAATTATGATGATGTAACATTTGCATGGACTGGAACTGACAATGTTACCTCAACCTCAAATTTAGTTTATTCATACAAGTTAGAGGGATATGACTCAAACTGGTCATCGTGGATATCAAGTACAAGTAAAAACTATTACAATTTAACCGAAGATTCTTATACATTCTTTGTAAAAGCAAGAGATGAAGCTGGAAATATTGATCCAACACCTGATAGTAGAAGTTTTACAGTTGATACAGAAGTTATTCCCGGAAAAGTAACTGGTTATGTTAAAGATGATGACACCCATAACCAAATATATAATGCGTTAGTAAAATTATACGCATCAGATGGGACATATACAGGGAAATCAGATTACACGAACTCAAGTGGTTATTTTGAGATAACCAATGTAGATCCTGCCAATTATTACCTTATGATTACTAAATCAGGTTATTATGACGAGAGAGACCCATCATCAGGCACCTTTACTGTCAGCGACAATGAAACTGAAGACAGAGGTACGATTTATATTACAGAGGAAGATAATGATGGAAATATTGTCGGTTATGTTTATGAGAGTGGTGATGGAGCCATAGAAAATGCATTGGTAAAACTTTATACATCAGACGGAAGTTACACAGGAAAATCTGATTACACATCATCAAGTGGTTATTTTGAAATAACATCTGTAGACCCAGATAATTATTATTTGATGGTCACGAAATCAGAATATAATGATAAAAGAGACCCATCATCCGGCACTTTTACTGTCAGCGACAATGAAACTGAAGACAGAGGTACGATTTATATGACAGAGGAAGATAATGATGGAAATATTGTTGGTTATGTTTATGAGAGTGGTGACGGTGCAATAGAACATGCTTTAGTAAGACTTTATACATCAGGAGGGAGTTACACAGGAATATCTGATTATACACCATCAAGTGGTTATTTTGAAATCCCTTCTGTTGACCCAGCTAATTATTATTTAATAATCACAAAATCGGGATACTATAATAAAAGAGACCCAATAACCGGCTCCTTCACAGTAAGCGACAATGAGACTGAAGACAGAGGAACGATTTATATGGAAGAGGAAATTAATCCTGGAAATGTTGTTGGTTATGTTTATGAGAGTGGTGATGGAGCCATAGAAAATGCATTGGTAAAACTTTATACATCAAGTGGTAGTTACACAGGAAGACATTATTACACATCACCAAACGGCTATTTTCAAATCACTTCTGTTGACCCAGCTAATTATTATTTAATAATCACAAAATCGGGCTACTATGATAAACGAGACCCATCATCCGGCACCTTTACTGTTAGCGACGGTGAGACTGAAAACAGAGGTACGATTTATATGACAGGGGCAACTGAAGAAGTATATATATGGATTTATTACAATTTTATTAATCATATTACGATGTTCGAGTCAAATCATCCTTACTATAGTGGACATCGTTTAATATACAATGGCGGTTATAGTTATGCTTGGGAAAATTCATGTAGCCTAGATGGTGAGTTTCTTTGGTTGAATCCCGATGCTCTTATTTCTTATATATACCTTTTTGATCCTGGAAATGATGGAATATATATATCTGATAATACATCAAGTATTACTGTTGAATGGAAAGCAGGCGAAAAATATGGAGAAATTGGTCCGCTTGGATTTGTGACATCGGAGAATCCTAGCTGTTATCCTGATGGGAATAATTCAATTTGGAGTGGTAATCCTGGGTGTAATTCTTACGAAAAAACATTTTCAGAATGTGTTCCTACTGGTTCAGAAGTTAAGTTAAAAATTGGACTAGAGGGACTATGGTTATCTGGGGCAATAGCGTTTAAGGAAATAAAATTAACATTTCATGGTTGGGAGGTACCCGCAAGAAGTTTTACTTTTAGCCGACATCTCGTAGAGGATAAAGTAATTAACCAAAGTGAATCCAAATGATAACAAATATTTATGAAATAAAAACAGAAACAACATGAATTGAAAAGAAAGTATATTAAAATTATATTGGTAGTTTGATGAAAGAAAATTTATACAAATAAAGGCTTGTTATGAAAAGTTTCACGCAGGTTATTTCAATCTTTAGACAAAAAATCGGATGTTGATATTAATATTTACAACTTGAAAGGACAATTAGTTGAAATAGTCATTCAGGGTAGTTATGATCAGGGATATCATTCAGTTGATTTTTCAGTAGAAAATTTACTAAACGGAATTTATTTCTACAAGATGAATATTGATGGAGTTGATAAAGAAATAAAGAAAATGATAATACTGAAATAGTTGTATAAAAGAGACTCTTCGACTTTTCCTTCAACACTCCGTATTTCAGGCAAGCTCAGAGTGACAATGTTTTTTTATATTATAGCCCTCTACCTCTCCCATCTCTCAATCGAATACACCGGTTTGTTCTCAAATGTATCGTGACCCACATAAATAATGTAGAGCCATTCTCCTTTTTCAAACCGTAGTTCATAATACTTCTTTCCGTTTTCCACATCAACGGTAAAGGTTTTTCCTAATTTTTCCTCATAAAAGAGAGGTACTTTTTCATAGTCGTCAATAATGAGTGTAACCTGCGCCTGCATTGGTTTATCGGGAATGGTTTCATCCTTTAGTGGAGTGGTAATATTCGCAAGCTCGCTGTTCGGATAGATCGGGATATCCATAAATTTTTCCAGTTTTGTCAGTTCATCACTTTTCACAGACAGCGTTTGTTCTTCCTGCGCTTTTTTTGTGCAAAATGATAAGCAGGCAATAATAACAATACAAAAAACTGCAACAAATATTTTTCTAATTTTCATTGCTCCCCCAGAATTTTTTTTGTAGAAAGATCATGCAGAATTGGATGTTAATATTTTCGGTTCACGCTAAACCTGAACCTAACTAAATTTTTACATTTTATTTGGAGCAGAAATCCCTAAGAGTGCGAGTCCGTTCCTGATAACAGTCTGTACTGCCTTACAAAGGAAAAGCCGCGCGAGAGAAAGTTTCTTATATCTCTTATTTATGATCTTGTATTTTTGGTAATATTTATGAAATTCTCCAGCAAGATCGATCAAATACGAAGTGAGAAGATTAACATCATAGCTTGAACTGATATGTGTGATCAACTCAGGGTATTTCATGAGCATGCGAATAATATCCAATTCCTCATCATGCCCGAGCCGTTGCAGATATTCCGGTTTGAAATCATGAGCCCTTAGTCTTTCCGAACGTGCATTTCTCTCAATACTTGCAATACGTGCATGGGCATACTGTACATAATAGACCGGATTTTCTGAGGACTTTTTCTTTGCCAGCTCGATGTCAAAATCAAGTGGTGTATTTGACTTCCTCATCAGGAAGAAGAATCGCGCTGCATCAGTACCGACTTCCTCAATAAGTTGCCTAAGAGTGATGAGCTTTCCTTCTCTTTTTGACATCTTTACCTTTTCTTCATTCATGAGAATGGTAACATGCTGAAGCAAGATAAAATGCATAAGTGACGGCTTATAGCCAAGAATTTCAATACCTGCTTTTAGTTTGGGAATATGTCCGTGATGATCAGGACCAAGGATGTCAATAATGCGATCAAACCCACGCTTATATTTTGTGATATGATATGCAATGTCAGGAATAATATAGGTCACTGTCCCATCTGAGCGCATGATCACGCGGTCTTTTGAATCACCAAATTCACTACTGCACATCCAGACTGCACCGTCCTTATCATATATCTTTTCTGTTTCAGAAAGATATGCAAGCACATCCTCCACACTTCCTTTTTGACGAAGCTCATTTTCAGATATCCAGTTATCGAAGCATACCTTGAAAAGCGAGAGAGTGTTTTTTTGATCATTGATGAGAATATCCAGTGAAAAATCACGAATTTTTTGAGTTATATCACGCTTGGAAAGTTGATGAATTGTCGTGCCTTCGGTCTCTAGAATACGAGCTGCGATCTCGGTGATATACTTACCTTTGTAGCCCTCTTGAAGCTCTTCAACTTGTATTTCATCCAGCTTGTTGAGCTCATTCTCTATAGACTCCACGAGGAGGTCTATTTGATGACCTGCATCATTTATGTAATATTCTCTTTCGACATAGTAACCCTGGGCGATCAGGATATTTGCAAGGGAATCGCCAAAAGCGGCTGCCCGTGCATTTACAACATTGAGCGGACCAGTAGGATTGGCGCTCACAAATTCGACAAGTATTCTTTTTCCTGCGCCACGCTCGTAGTCGGTTCCGTATTTCGGACCGAGTTTATTTATTTCCTGAAGCGTCGAATATAGAATTTTATTTGCAATATGGAAGTTGATAAAACCGGGTTTTGCAGCAGTTACTTTTGAAAAAAGAGGATCAGCAGAAAGGCGTGTTGCGAGTTTTTTTGCAAGAGTCATAGGCGTCTGTCTGATCTTCTTTGCAAGATTGAGAGAAATGTTTGATGCATAATCACCGTGGATCTTATGCTTAGGATATTCCACATTTATCTTGGATTTTGGTGGCGCTTTCAGTTTAAGTGCTTTCAGACTTTGCCATATTTTTTCTTTAATAATATCTATCAAGATTGCCTCACTTATAATTCCTTTGTTTTGTTTCTGTTACGAACCAGTTCTTCCCACAGATCTTCAAGCTTATAATAATCTCTGGTTTTTTTATCAAAGATATGCATAACAATGTCCCCGAAATCAATCAGTATCCACTTTCCATTTTCGAGTCCTTCTTTATGATGGATCGGAATTTCCATCTTTTTTGCCTCTTCTATCACGTATTTCCCGACCGTACGCGTGTGTATATCTCCGTCACCACTGCAAATGACAAGCCGATCTGTCAGGTCGGAAGTTCCTTCGACATCAAGTACGATGACGTTTTCCGCTTTCTTATCTTTCGCCAGTTGCGTGATGATCTCAATCTTTTCTTCTGTAGTATTTTCTTTCATATAAAAAATTTATAAAGCAAAGATTCGCTTATAATCCTTTCCTATGATTATGGTAAAATCATAGAGAGAATGTTCATTGATCTGTTTATATACCTTCTGGACAGGTAATTCCTTGTATAGCATATTAAATTTATCGTAATTCATGTTCCTTATGACGATCACGGTTTTCTCATAGAGAAATTTTTCTGCATTATCAAAAGACAGTACATCAAATCCCTTATCAATGAGTACATTTCGAATTTCCCGTGCCAGACCCTTTTTGCCACATCCATTGAGCACCTGCAAAGTGATCTCGTTAAAGGGAATTTGTTCAATTTCCTGAATTTCTTCATTTGGTAAAGTCCGTAAAATTATCGTCAGGCATAGAAATAGTATA
>Ga0268282_1001336_pt1 | contig 10900 bp, 9 predicted proteins | sample saktaG_12_FD_190133 | JGI IMG/M metagenome (GOLD analysis project Ga0268282, IMG submission 190133) | Saline water microbial communities from Sakinaw Lake, British Columbia, Canada - sak_2011_5_24_120m | ecosystem: Environmental > Aquatic > Non-marine Saline and Alkaline > Saline ...
GAAAGGCTACGTATTCTCAGTAACAATTGGTAGGAGGACACGCTTAAGAGCCGTTATTCCTTACCGAGTTAAAATCCTGTAACCGTACCCTTGGTAAAGTCAAAGAGTTTGGGGCCACAAGTTTTACATTCCTTATCGTTTGTTTTGGTTGTTAGAGATGCAGGAGCCGTTTTCGAATAGAATACGTTACATGGAATTTCCAGTTGCTGGCCTTCTTTTGTTTTGACAAAAAACTTCTCCGTGAAGATTCTTTTTGTGTTTTTGCTGGCCGGTGGTGTTATCTCCAGCTCAAGCTCATAACCATTGCGGACTATTGTGTTACTCAATACCTTGACGGCACCTTTGCTTGACGAAAATGATTCAAGCTCAAAATCCTCATCGTAGTTGTTAAGTATCCGCAGTTTAATTGGTTCTTGTGTTGCCATTCCGCGAACGATAATGGATCTTGGAACAATCTTGAATTTTGGAAGGGTGCTTATGCCGACGGAGATCGTTTTGCATTCCGGATGTGTCAAGCCAATCTCAATACGACCATTCAAAGTCTTCTCCAGCAGCTCCATATCAACCTTCGGCTGAAGAACAAATTTCGTTGCTTTCTCAGAAGGATCATAGTCGGCAGTTATACAATTGGCGGTCGACTTGAAAGACTTTATTGAAAAAGGCTGGTTATCAATACTGGTAAGTGTGAGCTGCGGGCAATTAGCGTTTTCCTGTTTAAGCAAAAGGTTCAATGTTTTCGGCTCAGAATCAACTTGCATCTTAATGTCTGCCTTGACGTCCAGCGTGACCTCAGGATTTTCCCTATCGTTGCTATGTATGACCAGGTGTTTTGTTGTCTGGCCACGTAGTTGCTCGGAAAAATAGTTCACCTTCAATGTTCCGCTCTCTCCCGGAGCGTATTCCTTTTTCGCAAGCGAAAATGGTGTACATCCACAGGTTTTAGTAATCTCCCCTATTTTTAGGGTGCTATTTCCGGCGTTCGTAAATTTAAACTCACAGAGATTACTCGTCCCGGGGCCGACATTACCGAAATTGTGCACTACTTTTTCGAATTCAATTTTTGGTGCCGTTCTTTTGTTACGAGTGGTAGAACGAGTAGGGACTGTCGGCTTGCTCGACTGCTGTAATTGATTGAACTGCTGGAACCAGTCTGAGCTAAGCCCTTGTCGCGGCGCCATAGCTTCCTCTTCGCAGCCGGCCTGAAGGAGTAAACAGCAAGTCATTATGAGAATAGTTAGGATTAACCGGTTTGGTTTCATATTCCTGTTCCCAAAATCATTTCGCGATGGTCTCTTCCAGCCAATCCGAAAAGAGACTTTGATTGACATAAAAAACACATTAAATCGACGATATTAAGATGACCTCCTCACGGTCATACCGCCGGACTTTATAAAACATTATTATACCCGAGTCGGCCGCTTAAGTCAAAGCTTTTCGCTGACTTTTATGGACTTTTTTGTAAACAAAATCCAGATTTCAGCATGGAAAGTCCTATACTATAATGTCCCGGCGAATGTTTACCCTTAGCTGAAATTCATAACAGTTCCAGTGACGTTTTCCGGCGCGGATTTATCGGCATCAATAAGGGATTGGGGCTTACGTACATATAATAACGGGTGGTATGATCAATATGATTGTATTGATGAAACAATGTGTTTAATTGCCTCGGAATCTTTGTTTTTATTATTCTTTCATGCGGATTTGGCAAAATACGGCCTTTGACTATGGAATCGAGTGTTTGCGGAGGATTATTAAATGAAAAGTTGTAGAAATTCGTTGTAATTGCCATTAGAATCCTCAACAGGTCATTGATTGAATATTTTTTGTTGTTTGTTCTTGACGAACGGGCTTTTACTTGATAATTGGTTATTGATTAATAGAAATGGATTCGTTTATAAGTTCGAAAGGAGGCCATTATGGCGAGAATAGTATGTACCGGAATGCTCATAGTATTGCTTAACGCATTGGTTGGTTGTCAGAGTGTCGACAGGGGCGAAGGTCAGCTTATACCACGTAGCAGTAGACAAATCGGACCCGCCAGCGTCGTCAATATCGCTGATACGAGTGAGGCCGATATAGTAGAGCAGATGGCAATCAATCGGCAGGCCTATCGGCAGGGCCTTGAATTGCTGGCGGGATACTACGTAAGGACCGGTAACAATGTGAAGCTTGAGTGGGCCAATAAGGAATTAACTGCGTTGAATACCATGCCAAAATATAACTACATTATTGAGGCGGAAGTGGCCCCGGGCAATCTGAAAGTCAGCGCTTCGATCCCTGATGCGGATGATATTTATTATGACGCCCTGGAGCTTGACAAGAATGCCGGAACGCTACCCATTCTTAAGAATCAAAATCAGTTACGTTTGGCTCTGGAGAAATACAGGGAGTTAATAAGGAAACATCCTTCCAGTGACAAGATCGATGATGCGGCATATAAAGCGGGTGAAATCCACGAATATTTCAAGGATTACTCGATAGCGCTTTTGTATTTCAAAAGGACTTTTCAGTGGGATCCTGAAACTCCTCATCCAGCGAGGTTTAGGGCGGCGCGTATCCTGGATAAAAATCTGCACCGAAACGCCGAGGCACTGCAGCTTTATCAACAGGCTGTCAAAATAGAAAGTCAGTTTGACAAGTATAGGGAATGGAGAGAGTTTGCAGAAAAGCGGATAAAGGAATTGCAGAAGATCGACGAAAGCGGGAACTAAAGTTGATAGAAGTTTTGTAAGAGAGTTTTTCAGCGTTGGAATATCGGGCCTGGTTGGATATCAGGCCCGTTTTTTATGCCAAAGAAATGTCGCTCGAATTCGAGAAAAAACTGGCCGATTTTATAAGGGCGAATGGGCTTTTAAGCTCAGCGAAAAAAATCCTGCTTGCTGTTTCCGGCGGGGCGGATTCGATAGCTCTTATGTACGCGATGCATGCGCTTAAGGCCGGGAACTTTTTCAATGCCGAGTTGCTCTGTGCTCATATCAATCATCAGTTGAGAGGCGACGAAGCGGATTTGGATGAAGAGTTTGTAGTCAACCAGGCAACGAAATTGAAGTTGGCCGTAACGACGAGGCGAGCGGACGTACGCGAGTTTGCCCGTCTGGGTAAGCTGTCGATTGAAACAGCCGCCCGCCATTTACGGATGGAGGCTCTGATCGATATCGCAAAGGCCAACAACTGCAGCCGGATAGCAACAGCACATCAAAAAAACGACAATGCCGAGACCATCCTCCAGCGGCTGAGCCGCGGCACGGGCTTTCGCGGGCTCGGCGGCATCTGGCCGGAGCGAACCTTTGCCGATGAGATCAAATTTATCAGGCCCTTGCTGTGTTTCAGACGCGATGAAGTTGTAAGGTATCTGGAGCAGCGAAATCTGAATTGGCGCCGGGACCATACTAATGCCGATTGTACATATAGGCGGAACTATATCCGGCACCGGTTGTTGCCGGCGTTACAACAGGAATGTTCCGATTCGATTGTCGAACAGTTGTCGCAATTGGCTCGCTCTGCCCGCGGTTTTTACAGCATGGTTTGTGCTCGGACGGATGAGTTGTGGCCTTCCCTGGCTGATAGCGATGTTGAGAAAACCGTTCTGGACTTAAAGCTGTTTCTAACTGAGCCGCAACCGGTAAAAGTAGAGCTGATTCGGCGAAGTCTGGCTAATATCGGCTGCGGCGAGAAAAATTTGACGCAGGGACATTATGGAGGCATACTGCAACTGGCGCAGCAAAATGTCACCAGCAGAAAAATGGAATTGCCCGGCGGATTCGCGGTTCGGCATGAATACGGGAATTTAATTTTTTCAAATTGTAGGGTGGGGCTTGCCCCACCGATATCGTCTAAAGACCAAACTGTAACTCTTGAAATTCCTGGACAGACAACGTTTGAAAAATTTTTAATACAGGCGATTGTTCTCGAAAGGGATGAAGTTGATTTTAAAAAATTCAAGGCCGCCAAAACCGGTTCGATTGAGTGGTTTGATCTGGAGAAGATTAAGCTGCCGCTGGTCGTTCGCCGGCGCCGGGCCGGCGACAGGTTTATTCCTCTGGGCCAAAGCGAGGAAAAAAAGCTCGGCAAATTCCTGACCGCCCAGCGAGTTCCGCATGGGATTCGCAGAGATGTGCTTGTAGTTACCGACAGAGAAAAGATAATTTGGGTCTGGCCCGTTCGAATAAGTGAGCAACAGAAAATTACCGGCGAAACTCGAAAAATTCTTCAGCTTCAAATAACCAATCTCAACGCTTAGCTTCGTATTGCGTTGTCTATAACTAAATAGACAGGAGAACAAATATGAGTTGTTTATGTAATTCTCGCCGCGACTTTTTGAAGGAAATAGGATTCAGTGCTGCTGCGCTGGCTTTTGCCGGATGTGCGAACGCCTCCGAGTCGTTTGGAAGCGGGGCTTCGAAAAAGCGCCCGAATATTCTTTTTTGCCTGGCGGATGACTGGTCCTGGCCTCACGCGAGCATTGCCGGCGACAAGGTTGTTAAGACGCCGGCGTTCGACCGGGTCGCGCGGCAGGGCGTGCTGTTCGAGAATGCGTTTGTTTCGGCGCCGTCTTGCACACCTTCGCGCGGAGCGATTCTCACCGGGCAGTGGCACTGGCGCCTGGAAGAGGGCGGCAATCTCTGGAGCACGCTTCCGGCAAAGTTCCCTGTCTATCCGGATTTGCTTGAAGAGGCCGGTTATCACGTCGGTTACACCCGCAAGGGCTGGGGTCCCGGTCGGGATGCGCCGGGCGGGCGGAAACGAAATCCCGCCGGGCCGCGCTACAAGGACTTCCGAGAGTTTATGAAAGCTCGTCCCGAAGGCAAGCCGTTCTGCTTCTGGTTCGGCAGCACCGACCCGCACCGCGGCTATAAATGGCAGTCCGGCATAAAGAGCGGGATGAAGCTCGAAGATGTCGAAGTGCCGGCGTGTTTTCCGGACAGCGAAGAAGTCCGCACCGATATCTGCGATTATTACTGGGAGGTTCAGCGATTTGACAGCGAAGTCGGCGATTTGCTGAAGATGCTCGAAGAGACCGGCGAGCTTGACAATACGCTTGTTGTTATTTCCGGCGACAACGGGCTGCCGTTCCCACGCTGCAAGAGCAACCTTTACGATATGGGGACAAACGTCCCGCTGGCGGCTTGCTGGCCCGCCGCGGTTAGGGGCGGCAGGGTTGTCGAGGATTTCATCAGCCTGACGGACCTGGCGCCGACGTTTCTTGAGGCGGCCGGTTTGAAGCCGCCGGCGGAGATGACCGCTCGCAGTTTCCTGGATATTCTGCGCTCGGGCAAGTCCGGCCGGGTGGACGCGAAGCGCGACCATGTCCTGACCGGCAAGGAGCGTCACGTAGTCTGCCAGGAGACCGGCACTGGCGGCTATCCGATGCGGGCGATACGGACACACGATTTCCTGTATATTCACAATTTCAAGCCGGAGCGTTGGCCCGCTGGCGATCCTAAGGGTTACGCTAAGCCGACGGAGATAAATGTTGCCCGTCCGCTCGGCACGCATTACGGGTATGGTGACGTTGACGCGGCACCCACAAAATCTTACATGCTGAAATATCGTGACGATCCGAAGGTCAAGAGATTGTTCGATCTGGGCTTCGGAAAGCGTCCGGCCGAGGAACTTTACGATCTGGACAAGGATCCCGACCAGTTGGACAACATCGCGGGCAAGGTCGAATACGCCAGGATTAAAAAGAAGCTTGCTACGGCTTTGATGGCCGAGTTGAAGGCCACGAAAGACCCGCGTGTCATGGGTAAGGGCGATGTGTTCGATCAGTATCCTTACTACGGAAGCTTGCCCAGGAAATAACCTGCTTATCTGGGCGGAAAAAAAAATGAAAAAGCCGAGTTGAATTGGCCCGGCTTTTTCATGTCAGTCACTCAGAAAGATTCACTTAGGCAGATCTTCCGGTGCCACGTCTTTGACGCTCAAGTCGCCGTAGATGACGTGGTAAGTCTGCGAGCCAGTCGGCTGGTACCAGAAGATGGGCGTTTCAGCGTCACCGTAGCTTACGTTCTCGCCGGCATAGCGCCAGTTGCTCTCGGCAGGTAATTGTGTCACGAACATTATGCCGCGATACATCAGCGTCGCCTCAGCGTGTCGCTCCTGCTGCGATGTTTCGCCCTCGCCGAACTTGCCTTGCTTAATCATCTCAGCAGTAACCTTCGTCAATTCTATAGGATTGAATGTCGGTGGGAACGTGCCGTCTTTAGTCCAGGTAGACCATATTTGCAGGTATGCTATCAGGTCCTGCTCGGTTACTGTTGAAACATCCGCCTGGACTTCCAGACGCGTAAAACCCTCCGGCGGCACCAGGCTGAATAGCGAGTCGTCGAGTTCGGCATTAAACTGAAAATCGGTCATGATTGTGTTCATACCCGGAGAGTTCGTGTACTCTATTTCCACACGAACAAGCTGTGCCGTTTGCGGGTCAACCCAAACGGTATTGATCATATCGTCTTGAGTGACACGGAAACCCTGAAGCACTCTGCCGTCTATTTTTTTCTCTCCGAGCTCCTCATCAGCCTGGTCGGGAAGCGTTCTTAGTTTTTCAACGACCATGAAAGGATCCTGAGCCGGATCGTGCTGATAGTTGGACGCCTCGAAGTCGATATACTCTTGTTTCGGCGGCCAGAGGGAAATACCTTTGTTCTGCGCCCAATCAATGACATTTATGTAACCATCTACGGTTGTTGTTCGCATGTATCCGGGTTCTTTAAATGCCATCTGTAGCCGTAAAGTCGGCATACTTTCGACAGGCGTGCGAGTCACAACGCTATAAGTTAACGTGCGGGCGTTGGCCAGTTGCTCAACAATATCTGCAAACGCGACACTTGCTCCGTCACCGCCGAACTGGTGTATGCCTACAAATACGGCAATAATTATCACCGCTGCCGCGGCCAGTCTTGTTATTTTACTTTTCATAATAGTTCTCCATGTATCAGGCACAAACACGCCTGGTTTCTGTTTTTCTTTTTCGTCCAGCGCCTGCAGGACATTGCCAAGGACCCTGTCGTGCGTCTCGGGGCTGGTTTTGTAACACAGTTTCTTGATTAACTTTTCAATATTTTTCGACGGTCTCATTTTTTCACCTCACCGTTCAGGGTTGACCGCAATTTATCCAGTCCGTAGCGGTACCGGCTTTGAACTGTTTTGGTCGAAACATTCTGCAATTCGGCTATCTGTCGAAATCTCAGGTTGCCGTGGATGCGAAGGGCGATGGCCTCTCGCTGCTCGTACGGCAGCTCGGTCATTGCATTGCTCAATTTCCGCAATTGCTCGCTGCATATTGCCAGGTGAACCGTGCTTTTAGTCCCGGCCGGCGTTTTTTCCGCCTGCTTTGCCATGGCGTTTCGCTGGCGAATTCTTTTTCGAATGCAGTCACGCGAGCGGTTCGCGACACAGGTTGCCAAATAGCTTTTCAGACTGCCCGTCAGACGGAACGTTCCAGCAGATTCGACGAGCTTGATAAAGACATCCTGAACAATATCTTCGGCTCCGACTTTGTCGTCCAACAGGTTTCCTGCCAACGTTAGCATATCCCCGGCGTACTTTTCGTAGATCGTTCGAAACGCATCTCTGCTGCCGCGTTTGAATTTCCACAAGAGTAATCTGTCTTCGAGCATCCGGGTTTCACCTTTTCTGATATCAGAACAATCGATTGTCGCTAATATAACGCCGGAGGGCTATGTTTTGCTCTAAATAAAATCACAATTATTTCCGTAGATTTTAAAAAAAGCAAGGCCGGGCTGTAAGACCCGGCCTTGTTTGACAAATCTTTGTATTTACTTGAATCTCTACTTCGGCAAATCTTCCGGCGCGACGTCCTTGACGCTCAGGTCGCCGTAGATGACCCGGTAGGTAGCTGAGCCCTGCGGCTGATACCAGAATATCGCCTTGCTGGCGTCGCCGAGCTTGACGCCGGCGCCGGTGTATTTCCACTGGCCCTGGGTTTCCAGCGTCTGGTGGAACAGCATCCCTTTTGCGAAGCTCATCCCGATTTGGGTCCCTTTTTCCTCGGATACCTGCATTGCGGTGACCTTCTGGACCAGCAGGGGCATCTGTTTCATGGTAGCCTCAGTGCCTATGGCCTCCGGGAATGTACCGTCTCCGATTATTTCGGCCCAGATTCTCAGACTCTCGATAAAATCTTCCTCGTTGGAATTGCCCAGATCAATGTTCGTCTTTTCCAGCGTATATCCGTCCGGAACGTCCATACTCACCAGCGATTCGTCCACGTCAGCATCAAATTCGAAGTTTTTCATAGTGAAGGCAAACTCCTGCCCTAACTGAGCCTCGATCCGTATCGGAAGGGCGGTTTCAGGGTCGGCCCAGATCGTCACTGCTTCGTTTTGTCCCTTGCCTACGAACCCGATTGCTTTTCGTCCGTCGATTACCTTTTCGCCGAGTTCTTTGACTTGGCCTTCCTGCAACTGCGTGATGATCTGGCGGACGAACTTGATAAAGCTTCGATGCCTGTCCCCAAGCTCTCCCGAGATATCCGCATAGGTGGCGGTTTTTCCTTCGGTGTCAAGGGCGAGTAATTTTTCATTGTCCGTGTCGATAATCATAGTCATGTTCGGCATGTTCGACATGGTCCTTCTGATTCGTGAGCCGGCGAAGATTTCGTGCTGGACCATACCTGAATCTTCGCTGCCTATAATCAGGTCGAAGACTATGGTCCTGGCATTTAGAATCGGCTCGATGACCTGCGCCCATGTCACGGACGGCGCCATGATATAATTGATGCCAATCGCCGCTACGATAATCACCGCGGCTACGGCTGCTATTCTTGTCACTGGACTTCTCATGATTGTTCTCCTTATTTTCAGAGCTTCTGTCGCTCTTGAGGTTACTTTGAGCCTTACATTCTGTTCTCGTATTACCTGGTTCATAACGTCTTTTTCAAGGTTGCTTTGGGCCAGAGCTTTGCCGTTCGTCACGAGGCGGTCGTGAAGGCCCGTCAGCTCTTGTAATTCGGCCTGACAAGCCGAGCAGTCCTTCAGGTGTTCTTCAACTGCCTGTTGTTCGGAGTCCTCAAGGAGTCCTTCGACGTATGCGACCAATAGTTCTTTTGATTCTTCGCAATTCATTGTTACACCTCATAAACTTCTGCTTGCTTTTGCTGCTGGAGTGATTCGCGCAGCATGGCATAGGCCCGTGATAATGTTTTCGTTACTGTGCCCAGCGGCATATCGAGCTGCTCTGCGATCTGGTTGCAGGAATGCCCGCCGTAGTATCGCAGCAGGATGACTTTCCTGTATGCCTCGGGCAGCTCGGCGATTGCCGATTCGAGTGCATAATCCTGAGACAGTTCGGTGCCGGAAGATTCTTCTGAGAATGAGCGGACGATTTCTCGCTGGCGTTGGATTTGTTCTTTTCTTTCGTGCTCTTTCGCGACGTTGTCGGCGATTCCGAGCAGCCAGGAAAAGAAGGAATCCGGCTTTCTGAGTTTGCCCATATTGAAATAGGCCCTTACGAGTGCCTCCTGTGCGGCTTCTTCAGCACGGTCTCTGCTGCCCAACTTGCCGGCCAGGTTGGCTAACAAGACCCCCTGATAGCGTCGCACAAGGTAGCGATAATCGTCCGGATGGCCATCCAAACATCGCTCAACATAGTATTTGTCATTCTCAGACATCTTAGCACCTCAAATTCTCAAAGAATTTCTATTCTCGCTATATAGTGCGGGATTCGACGGATTTGCGACAGAAAAAAGGGGAAAAATGATAGAAGATTGTACGATTGCCCCGGCAAGCAAAAGAAAAAAGCCGGGCTGGATGAACCCGGCTTCCCCTATCGGTGGACGCCTTTGAAGGAGGGGTCCTAAAATGACATTGAAATCTCTGGCCTTGGTTTGAGCTTGGAGTCTCGCCGCATCTTCAAACGCGGGCGAGGCCTCCGGCGCAGATTGCCTGGTGATTGTTCTATCGTTTCTCCACTTTCACAGAGCCTTCATCTACTCGGAGGGATACGGTGTGAGTGCCGCCGCTGGGCGTACCGGCCTTGGTTGTCCACTCGGCTCCCTTATCTATCCTTTTCGCCGTAGATGGACCATCAGCGGGAAATATCTTACTGGGAGCTGATAGCCGTATGCCTCCTTCTTCAATCTGTACGTTGATCGAGCAGCTTTCGGGCACGTTGTCGGCATAATCCACGACCACTTGGCCCTCATGCAGCTTGAGGTCAAGATTGCCCCTCACATTGTCACAATCAATCGTCCCGCTCTCCCTATCCACCTGACATTTGGCGAATGTGCCCCTGCTGATTTTAATGTTACCATCTTCGCCGCGTACGATGCACGTACAATTTTCGGCCTTGGTTTCATCGTAGCTTATCGTCACATCGCCGTCCTCGAGCGAAATGTCACAGTTGCCGCTGATATCATCGCAATGGATATTCCCATCCTCTTTCTTGATATTGAGATTGGTTAAACGACACTTCTTGATGTTGACGTTCCCATCCTCAGAAACAAGACGAACATCCGCCATGACATTTTCGCACAGGATATCCCCGTTTTCGGTGCCGATTTCGATCTGTCCTTCGAGGTTCCTAATCTGAATATTGCCATCCTCTTTATGCAGCGTTATACTTGTATTGCGGGGAAGGGTAATTTGTAAATCCATCTGATGTGAGTGGTTAGGGGGGATATTACGAGGATAAACAGCTTTCAAAGCCAGCTTCTTGCTGCCGGCTGTTGTGTCCAGGGATACTTTCCTGGACAGATCCCTTGCCGCCTCTATTGAGGGGGCCCTGATCGTTAAGATGGAGTTGACCAGACATTGGCCCGTCTCCGAACCCTGAATGGTGATGGTGCCGTCTTCGTTAGTGATATCCAGCACCGATCCGGGCGCCAGCGGAGTGGCCATCGTCTCGATACGCTTGATGACGGAGCTATTGCCTTGCCTTT
>Ga0268282_1001341_pt1 | contig 10881 bp, 9 predicted proteins | sample saktaG_12_FD_190133 | JGI IMG/M metagenome (GOLD analysis project Ga0268282, IMG submission 190133) | Saline water microbial communities from Sakinaw Lake, British Columbia, Canada - sak_2011_5_24_120m | ecosystem: Environmental > Aquatic > Non-marine Saline and Alkaline > Saline ...
CGTAAGGTTTCAGACACTCGGAGACTTGATAAAAGCCGTAGGCCTTCCGGAAGAAAAACTGTGCCAATATTGCTGGACAGGCAAATGCCCGTCAAACGCGGCAGAAAAACAAAAAGTGAAGACAGTGTAGAGAGAATAATGATAAGTTGTATGAGGGGTTGGGGGAGTTTCGTCTCCTTTAATACCGTAGGGGCGCACCCGTGTGTGCGCCTTTATAATATGGATAAAGAAAGATGATACCGTGACCTCCTTAGAAATGACACTTCGCGTACATACAAAGAAGAAGTGGCTCAAGTGATTTACGCTAAAATTAAGGGATATTTTTTGTTAATGAACGCTTTAATAAAAAATATCGCCGGTAAAATATAAATATAAACGGCAGGACAATAACAGCACAACAGGAGGTACTGCAATGAATGATAAAAACGGACAGCCAAAAAAAATCTCAAAAGTAAATACTAAACAGCAGATGCTGGACGCGTATAACGTGCTTTTGAAACAGCTCGAGGAAAAAGAAAAAACGGAATTAAAGCCGGAAGAAAAGAAGGAAAAAATCAAAAATGAAAAAGTAATAAAAAACGCGGATGTTTTATCCACGGAAGGTGTGGTAAAAGGCGCCGCGAATTTAAAAATGGAAATAGGCAGAATGCTTGCCGGGCTTTCAGACAGATTGGAAGAGGAAACGGATAAATATATTAAAATAAAAGAGGCTATTGAGATCAAAGAAAAAGAGCTGGAGGAGATATATGAGATAGAGAAAGAAGCGAAGACTTTATCCGCTTTACTCGAGGCTCAGTCTCAAAAACGCGAAGAATTTGAAAATGAAATTCACGCTAAGAAAATGAATTTAGAGTCCGAGATAAAAGAGAAATTTGAAGAATGGGAAAAAGAAAAGAAAACGTATGAATCAAAAATAAAAGAAGAAAAAAGCGAAGACGAGAAGGTGAAAAAGAGAGAAAAAGAAGAATATGACTACTTTTTAAAACGCCAACAGCAAGCGATAAAGGACAAATTTGAAGACGAAAAAGCGAATCAGGAGAAAGAGCTTCTTCTCGCGAAAGAAGAAATAGAAAAAGAGTTTGATGAAAGAGAGGAACAGATTTCTCGGAAAGAGGAAGAGTTGAAGGAGTTACGTAAAAAAGTATCCGGATTTCAGGCAGAGATAAACGCGGCAGTTACGGCATCCGTAAGCGAGATAAAAGAAAAGTTAACCGCGGAAGCGCGAAATAGAGAAGAATTGTCCAAAAGAGCGTTTGAAGGTGAACGCAATGTTCTTCTCTCTAAGATTGAGTCTTTCGAAAAAACAACAAAAGAGCAGAAATCGCAAATCGATAACCTTATGACACAGTTGGAGAAAGCTTATCAAAAGGTGCAGGATATTGCCATTAAATCTGTCGGAGGATTTTCAGATTTCAGCTTAATGAATAAGTTTCAAAACCAGAACATAGAACAAACAAAAAAACAGTCTTTTGAAAGATGAAGAAAATAGATACCGTAGCTTGACAAGAATGTAAATATAAACCATACTTTATATATGCAAGGTAAAAATAAAACACTAGTTAGATATCTCGATAAGGCAATTGCCGATCTGATAAAAAAGAGGTATTCATGTCTTATCTTAGGTCCGCGTCAAGCAGGCAAAACTACTCTTGTAAATGAATGCTTAAAAGGTGTTGTCAATACCGCGGAATATTTACTACAGGATCCTTCTTTGAGAATAGAGTTGGAAAGAGATCCATCCCGGTTAATTAATCAAGTACGCGCGCTTAAAGACAATTCTTATGTTTTCATTGATGAAGCGCAGAAAGTTCCCGCGTTATTTGACGCGGTTCAAGTTTTGATTGATAGTAAGAATGCGCAGTTTATCCTTACAGGTTCATCCGCAAGAAAATTAAAAAGACATGGTATGAATCTCTTACCGGGAAGAATAAAACTCTATCATTTAAATCCTTTACTGTGGGGAGAATTGGGTTTAATTAAGGAATGTACCATAGCCGAACTTTTGATTAAGAATGTTAATCGGAATGTGCCTTATTCGTTCGAAGATTCACTTATTTATGGAACATTACCCGGAATCGTGAGTTTACCGCGGGAAGATAGGTCGGATTTTCTAAGAGCTTACGCGGAAATATATTTGGAAGAAGAAATTCGAGCAGAGTCCTTAAGCCGAAAAATCGGCGCTTTTTCACGATTTCTTGAAATTGCGGCTGTCGAGTCAGGAACAAGCCCCAATTTGTGCAAACTTTCAAATGAATCAGGAGTTAGCCAGCCGACAATTAAAGAATTTTACAATATACTTGAGGATACCCTAGTTATTGAAAGAGTGGAGCCTTATCTGAAAAGTGCTCGTAAACGGATTCTTTCTTCATCACGTTACTATTTTTTTGATTTGGGTGTAAGAAATGTTTTGGCGCGGTTTCCTCTTGCTTCCAATTTGGTGAACACACAGAAGGGTGTACTTTTTGAGCACGCGGTTATGCTTGAGATAATACGAAGAGTGACAGTTTTGAACAAAAACTATAAAGTATGCTATTGGCGCACTTCCTCTGGAGCGGAAGTTGATTGTGTTATTGATATGGGTTCTTGTGTTATCCCAATCGAGATTAAAAGCTCGTCTTTTGTCGCGCAATCGGAACTAAAAGGATTAAGAAACTTCTTGAGTGACTATAAGAAGGTGGCAAAACACGGGTATGTTATAACAATGGGAGGCAAAAAAGAAGTTTTGGCGGAAAACATTACAGCCTTACCGTGGTTTTGTCTATAGTCCATAACACGAACCGGATATGATCGAAAACGAGAATATAACTTGTGCGTTGCATTGCACAAACTATGACAACTTTGTGCAATACAAAGGTAAGACAACATGAGGTTTAAATAGTGACAGGAACCTATTTACCTATTCGTTTGTTTGCCAGCCCGAGAAATAGGGTAGGGGGATTTGTTATGCGGGCAATCTCTGAGTTTGTAATAATAGGAAAATCCCAAAAACTTGACAAAAGACAAAAATAAGTGTACAATTTGTGTATTGTACTGCACAAATTATCATAAGTTTGTGCAGTACATTGTGGGGTTGTATGGAAAAACACATAATTAAACAGATTCTGTTAGAACAGAAAGAAGAAATAACTAGGCTTTTTAATAGCGAAGTTATTAGTAGGGAAGCCGTGCCCATGGCAAGGGCAAAAGAGATTCTTAACACGGATCTAATCAAGGCCATTATGGGAATAAGAAGATGCGGAAAATCAACTTTGAGTCACCAGCTCTTGAAAGATAAAAATTATGGTTATATCAATTTTGATGATGAAAGGTTCATCAGCGCTGAATCAAAAGATCTTAACGATTTTCTTGAAACTTTAGAAGAGTTAAACCCGGATCTTAAGTACATATTATTAGATGAAATACAAAACGTAAAAGGATGGGAACTCTTTGTTAACAGGTTAAGGAGAAAAGGTTATAATGTCATTGTTACAGGAAGCAATTCCAAACTTTTAAGCAAAGAATTGGCTACTCATTTAACCGGAAGGCATCTTAGCGTAGAGCTCTTCCCTTTTTCTTTTAGAGAATTTTTAAGATTCAAAGATATCAGCGTATCCAAAAATGATTTGTATATTACCAAAAAAAAAGCGGAACTAAAGAGAGTCCTTGAAGAATACATACAGACAGGCGGGATGCCGGAATTATTTAAAGTGGAAACAAAAAAGGATTACCTCAGGGGGCTGTTTGATAAAATAATATCGCAAGATATAATTTTCAGATATAAAATCAAATACGTGAAAGCATTGCGTGAGATAGCACTATATGCCGTTTCAAATTTTTCATCACGGTTTACGTATCATAAAATAAAAAACATTTTTGAAATAAAAAGTGTCCATACCATCAAAAACTATTTAAATTATTTAGAAGAAACATATTTAATCTTTCAGCTAAATCCTTTCTCGTTTAAGATCAAGGAACAAATTAACCAGCCCAGAAAATTTTATTGTGTTGATACGGGATTTATAAATTCGCTTGTACCTAAAACTACTTTTGATTATGGAAAATTAATCGAGAACTTAGTGTTCATAGAACTCCTTAGGCAGGGGAAAGAGGTATATTTTTATTCTCAACCTAATTATGAAGTGGATTTCCTGATAAAAGAAGGACTTGAAATAAAAAAATTAATTCAAGTATGTTTTTCTATAACGGATGAAAATACTAAAAAACGAGAAGTAAAATCCTTATTAAAAGCGTCTGATAGATTAAAATGTGATGATTTGGTTGTTGTAACATGGGATACATATGCCGAAGAATTAGTGCAATCTAAAAAAATAAAGTTTATTCCTTTATGGCAATGGCTGTTTAACAAAATGTGAGATGAGACTATAGAATCCGTGACTGATTCATAAATCCAAGAATATTCCGGACGAGGACGTAATATGGTGAAAAGAGAAAAACTCAAAAGGACTTTTGGAAAATTTGAAAAAGCGTTTGAGAAATTCGATAGAATAACTCAATCCCAACATTTGTTTGATTTTTTGAACCACGATTTGATCGTTGAAGTGGCGATTATACGGTTTGAATCCACTTTTGAAAGTATGTGGAAAACATTAAAAGAGTATTTAAGAGAAGAGGGCGTAGAATGCTCAACTCCCCTAAAATGTTTCAAAGAAGCCTTCAAAACGGGTGTTGTAGAGGAACAATATGAAAGCCTTTTCCCCGAAATGATAGAAAAAAGAAATCTCATAGTTCATGTTTATGATTCTGAGCAGGCAGAGGGTATCTACGAATTCATAAAAAGAGAAGACGTGTTTTCAGCCATAAAAAGCGTTTATGAACAGCTAAAAAGACTTTCAATTTGACAATACGAGAATCTGCTAAATAGTATAAATTTATGGATATACTGAAAAAAAGAGAAACATGGATAAAAAAGTAAAAAATATCGATAAAATTAAAAAAATTCTGAAAAATAACCATAATGTTAAATACGCATTCTTGTTTGGCTCCATTATTAAAAGGCCTTTACCTGAAAGCGATGTGGATATTTTAATAGGCGGTGAATTGGATTTTTCCGAAAGAACGGATTTAGCCCTGGAGATAGAACTTATATTAAAAAGGAAAGTGGATATTGTTTTGGTAAATCAAGCGGCACCTGAGTTGGTTCTTAAGGCTTTTTCTCTTGGGATAGCTCTTTGCGCGAGAGAAAAAGAAGAGATGAAGGAAGATTATTTCAGAAACTTACGTTTGCATGAAGACGGAAAAAATTTACAAAAATTAAAGATCTCGCGAATAAAACGGAGGCATGAGCATGGTTGACAAAAATGTGATAGTATCCAGACTTGAACAAATTGATAAGCATCTAAAAAAAATTTCTGCGTATAAAAGCTTGTCTTATGAGGAATTCGAAGCGAATTCAACCGCGCGGGATATTGTAGAATATAATTTGTTCCAAATAATAAATCACATACTCGATATGATCGAACATATTGTTGTGGACGAAGACTACGGTTTTCCCCAAAGCTCATATGAGGCCGCGGTAATTCTTTTTGAAAAGAAAATTATTGATACCGAAGATTTGTCCTTACTAAAAAAAATGATAGGCTTCAGAAATGTTATCGGGCATGATTATATTTCAATCGATAAGCAGATTGTTTATTCGATTTTAACCGAAAAAGAAAACGATATAAAAAAAATAAACGGTCAAATAACAAAGAAATTTTTATAATTTGGGAGTTTAAATAGGCCCAGACACCTATTTACCTATTCGTTTGTTTGCCAGCCCGAGAAATAGGTGTCCCTATTTTGTCAAAAAAGATTAAGGCTACCAAGATCGGCCAATGGCGAGTTAAACCGAAAGACCTTGAAGCGTTTATTAGGTCTCGCAGGAATTATTAGGACATTTCGGATTGCCGGAAGAGAGGTGTGATTTGAATAAACGAGAATTAGTTAAAGAATTTGTGCATAAACTGCGTATTCCGGACTGTCGTCCCCACCTATTCCGGTAACTTGTCCCCACTAATTCCGAAAAGTCGTCCCCAGTGATTCCGGTAACTTGTCCCCACCTGATGTGAGCAAATCGACCCCAAAAATTCATGTTAATAATTTTTGTTATCTAAAATAAGTTTTTCTGATACAGTTTGGTTTTTGTAACCAAACCCAAGGAGGAACTCAGATGGCAAGAAAAAAGAAACGATGGGAGCTAAGTATGCGAAAAATCAGGGAAATATTGAGATTGGGGCTTAAACACAAAAAAGGTCTTCGAGAAATATCCCGGAGTTGTTCAATCGCGCACAAGACCGCGGGTAAATATCTTAAAGAGGCAAAAAGACGATCTATTGGTTATGAAGAGATCAAACAGATGGATAATTCTCAGCTTAAACAATTATTGGGAACTAATGGTCCCACCAAAGGCGGATTATCCCGGCCGCGACCCGACTGGAAATATATACATCAAGAGCTCAAGAAAAAAAGCGTAACTTTACAACTGTTATGGGAGGAGTACAAAGAAATCCATTCTGACGGTTACCAGCGCACCCAGTTCTGCGACTTATATTCCAGGTGGAAGAAAACACTGAAGATAAGTCTGCGGCAAACGCATAAAGCGGGCGAGAAAACATTCGTAGACTATGCCGGGCAGACGATACCTATAGTCGACAGGCATACTGGTAATGTACAAGAAGCTCAAATATTTGTATCAGTTCTGGGAGCCAGCAATTACACTTATTCCGAAGCTACCTGGGATCAGAGCCTGCCTAATTGGATTGGGTCACATGTGAGAAGTTATGAATATTTTGAAGGAGTAACTCGAGTAACTGTGCCGGACAATTTAAAAGCGGGAGTATCCAAGTCGTGCAAATACGAGCCGGACATAAATCCAACATATCATGATATGGCAGTACATTATGGCACGGTTATTATGCCGGCACGGGCGTATAAGCCCAAGGATAAAGCTAAAGTCGAAACGGGAGTTTTGGTGGTTGAAAGATGGATCCTGGCGTCATTGAGAAACAGGACGTTTTTCAGTCTGACAGAACTTAACACGGCGATACGTGAACTTTTGGAAGTATTGAACAACAAGCCATTCAAAAAACTTGATGGTACGAGGAAATCATGTTTTGAGCAAATTGAAAAGAAAGAACTTTTGCCGTTGCCGGAAAATCGTTATGAATTTGCCGAATGGAAAAAAGTTAGACCCAATATTGACTATCATGTGGGAGTAGAAGGTCACTATTACAGCGTGCCTTATCAGCTACGTCATAAACAGCTTGAAACCAGATATACGGCGCGTACGGTGGAAATATTCCATAACAGCAATCGTGTTGCCAGTCATTTAAGGGATGATTCTAAAGGTAAACATACGACAGTCAAAGAACATATGCCGGAAAGTCATCGTGCTTATTTGGAATGGACGCCCACAAGGTTGATAAAATGGGCTCGGAAGACAGGAGAATCTACCGCCGAGCTGGTAGAAGCCATATTAGACGCGCGCAAATATCCTGAACAGGCGTACCGATCGTGTTTGGGCATATTGAGACTTGGCAAATACTACCCGGCAGAGAGACTTGAAGCCGCATGCAGGAGAGCTGTGATCATAAAAGGCTACAGTTACAAGAGTGTAAGCTCCATATTAAAAACGGGGCTGGATAAGCAGCATTCGCGCCGTGAAATACTGGGATTTGTCATCAAACACAATAATATCCGAGGTGGAGAATATTTTGTATCAACAAACAAGAAGGAGGTAACACAATGTTAAGGAATCCTACGCTGGAGAAATTAATTGGGCTAAGACTTCATGGTATGGCCGAATCTTTGCGGGAACAAATTAACAAGAAAGAATATAGCGAACTTATGTTTGAAGAACGGCTGGGAATTATGATTGATCGTGAAATGCTTGAGAGACAAAATCGGATGTTAAAAACACGATTGGCTCAGTCCAAACTAAAACTGCGGGCATGCGTGGAAGATATCGATTACAAGGCAAGAAGAGGATTGGATAAATCATTGATCAAGTTGTTGGCGACAGGTAAATGGATGCAAGAATGTCTGAACGTTTTAATAACCGGTCCATGCGGAGTTGGTAAAAGCTTCATAGCTTGCGCTCTTGGTCATCGTGCTTGTATGAACGGTTTGAAAGTTTTTTACGTAAGGTCAATACGATTAACTGAGGATCTTATTCTTGCCAGAGGCGATGGTCGATATCCTAAACTTTTGAATAAATTGTCAAAGATGGATTTATTGATCATAGATGATTGGGGATTATCCACGTTGAGCGATCAGGAAGCTCGGGATTTTTTGGAAATATTCGAAGATCGGCACAATGTACATTCAACGATTATCACCAGCCAGTTGCCTGTAGACAACTGGCACGAGACGATAAAGAACCCTACATTGGCGGATGCCATACTGGATAGGATAATTCACAACTCGTACAAGATAAAACTTGAGGGTGAATCAATGCGTAAAAAAAGAGGCTTAATGTGAAAGCGGATAAGTTATCCACATATTCACAGGACAAGTAAAAAGAAAAAGAAGCAAAAAGAAAAAGCTACTACTGCTACGATCTTTGATATAAAATAACATTGGCGTCGCTTCGCTCCGACAGGTGGATACAACGACCGGAATCACTGGGGACTAAAAACCGGAATGGGTGGGGACAAGAACCGGAATACGCACATTCATCGCGCAAAAAAACTATTCAGAACTTATAAGGATGATACCCCAGCCGATATGAATCCATCTACAACGGTTCATTTGTTGGTGGAAGAATTAAATAACTTATCAAAGGGATCAAGTTTTAATATTTAACTTTAGCTTGTTTTCTGCAGAGATAAGAGCGTTTTAGTGTCAGAGCTTGAAAAGAGGAGTGGTTTGCACGGAACTTATATTGGCAGTATTGAACGTAGTGAACGAAATATCAGTTTAATGAATGTAAGTAAGATCGCAAAGGCTTTAGTGGTATCAGGCGACTCCTTGATTAAAAAATAAAAGAGCTAAGTGGGGCTTCGAAATGTGAAGTTACCCCGCAACGGCGGACGGTTCTTTGGTGGAGGTAAGAATGAAATTACAATATCTTGGGGATTCAAAAGATAGCTTCAAGTGGGATTATCATGACTATCTCGTTGATGAGCTGGGTTATTTAAACTTCAACATTGTACCTATGATGACTCTCGACGATAAAAGCAATGATGGGAAAACTCCTCCATGGATATTTCCTGCGAGAAAAGAAATCATCGAATTTTGTAAAAAACTACGAGAGAAAAGAAATATTGACCTTATTCGTGAATTGCCAACACAAACAGGCTCAAGATACAAGCTTGACATTTATGAGCCAAAAACATATCTAACAAATCAAATTAGAATGAACTATTTTGATGGTTTTCGGGGCATTGAAGATCAGGTGATTTTTCTTGATCCAGATACGGGTTTTGAACCAGAAAAATCATTTAGCGAAAAACATGTTCGTTATTCAGATATAACACGTATTTTAAGCCATGTGTCAGAGCGTTCTATCATATCTGTGTTTCAGCATTTCCGACGCATATCTTTTAAAGAAGATTTTGCAAGAATCCGACAAAGGTTATCAGGCTGTTATTCTACTGCGTTTTATTGGCATTCATTGATGTTTGTGGCTATCAGCAGATCAAAAAAAGTAATTGAAAAAGTTTTTGACATCAATATGAGATATTCCGGAAATTATCCTAATGAGCTGACGGTTATTCCGAGAGGAAAAGAGGAAGATCTTACGAAATAGATGAAAAAGAGCGTTTTAAGGTCAGGGCTTGACATTTGACAGATCAGATTTTGTCAAAGGTCAACAGGCTGACCAAGAATAGCCTTTTTGAGCAATAGCGTTGTTGTAACTTCTTTATTTATAATGCCTGATTTTTGAAAATCTTACTTCTCGGTCAGCCTGTCAAGCCCTGACCCTACTGATCTTTTTGGGCTTCTTTTTCGAAATTATTGGATTTTAGGTGAGGGGTGGGGCTTGGTGGTTTAGTAGCATTCACGAAAGTTCAACCTCGTAGGATGGATAGAGCTCTGGCCGTACGAGGATGAACTTTCTTCCTCGTTAGAAATTAGAAAATCGGCTTGATTGGCTTGCGTATGCGGAGAATATGTGGTATATTCTCCGCAAGAGGTGCGGATAATATGAAATACATTCATCAGCAAGATATTTGGCCCCAATTTATATGGAATCATGAAAAGATTGCCTCAATTTTGGGGATCGTGCGTAACCGCCAAGGGCGAATGATCGGTCGCATGGAGGCATTGGGATTTACTCTGCGTTCGGAGGCTATCCTTCAGACTCTTACACTTGATGTTATAAAGAGTAGTGAGATCGAGGGAGATATTCTTGACCCGAAGCAGGTGCGTTCATCTATCGCACGGAAAATGGGGATGGACATCGGAGGGCTTGTTTCTTCTGACCGTCATGTTGACGGTGTTGTGGAGATGATTCTGGATGCCACCCAGAATTTTGATAAGCCCCTTACGGAAGACCGGTTGTTTGGTTGGCACGCAAGTTTGTTTCCGAGCGGGCGTAGCGGGATGCAAAAAATTGTTACCGGTGTTTGGCGCAATGATCGCTATGGTCCGATGATGGTTGTTTCCGGTACTGTGGGACATGAACGCGTGCATTTTGAAGCACCGGCAGCCGGTCGGCTTAAAAGTGAAATGAAAAGTTTTTTAAGTTGGTTTAATGAAACAATGGATGTAGACCCCGTGCTCAAAGCGAGTATCGCGCATTTATGGTTCGTGACGGTGCATCCTTTTGAGGACGGAAATGGGCGCATTGCGCGGGCGGTCGCGGATATGCAGCTTGCGCGCGCGGACGGTAGTCAAGAACGTTTTTACAGTATGTCTGTTCAGATCCGTCAGGAACGTAATGCTTATTATGATGTTCTT
>Ga0268282_1001352_pt1 | contig 10823 bp, 6 predicted proteins | sample saktaG_12_FD_190133 | JGI IMG/M metagenome (GOLD analysis project Ga0268282, IMG submission 190133) | Saline water microbial communities from Sakinaw Lake, British Columbia, Canada - sak_2011_5_24_120m | ecosystem: Environmental > Aquatic > Non-marine Saline and Alkaline > Saline ...
AACGAGAAAAGAAAAACATAGAAAAAAATCCAGAAAAATATAAAAAAATAAGTAAAGAATATAGTAAAAAAAACAAAGAAAAAATAGACAAAAAAGCCAAAGATTGGTATGAAAATCATAAAAACGATGAAGAATTTAAAAATAAGAGAAAAATAAGAACAAAAGAAAGATATTATAAAGATCATGAAGAAACAAAAAGAAAAAGTAGAGAGATATATAAAAAACGAACAGATAAACAAATTAAAAAAGGGATAGAAACTAGAAAAAAATGGTACAAAAAGAACGAAGAAAAAATAAAAAAGAGAGAGAAAAAATATAGAAAAGAGAACAGAGATAAAATAAACGAATCTTTAAGAAAACATGCAAATTCTCATCCACAATATCGAGTTAAGAAATCAATAGCTCAAGGGATAAGGGGAAAGTTAAAAAGAAGATTAAGTAGTAAAAACAATAAAAGAACATTTAAAGATATACTTCCATATACTATTGATGATTTAATGATACATTTAGAAAGTAAATTCAAACCAGAAATGAATTGGAAAAATTATGGAAGGAAGTGGCATATAGATCATGTTGTACCAGATTCTTGGTTTAAATATAAAAGTATAAAAGACGAAGGTTTTAAAAAGAGTTGGGCGTTAGAAAACTTACAGCCTATGTTGGCTGAAGAAAATTGGAAAAAAAATAATAAATTTGCAGGATAATTGAAACGTAATAAGGAGTTATAAAAATGTCACCGTCTTACAGTTCCATATATCGTCTACCTTATATCTATTCATCGGAACCGATTACAGAACCGATGGAAAGAATTCGTTATACAACAATAGATAAACAATTAGAAGCTTTGTTTACTTTTCTTGGAGACGGAATAATTTCTGGTTGGGAAATAACTCTTAACACAGATGATTCTGATAGAAAATCTATAATAATTACTCCTGGAAGTGGAGTAGTAATGAATATGGCTTCCGCTACAAATGCTGATTCAATTATAGAAAGTTTTGATTATAGCGAAGAACAAGATACTGTATATTATATTTATATTCAAGCTACTTCTAGCACTCCTCATACTGCATTTGGACAAATAACTTCATCCACAGTTCTTCAAGAAACTTCTGATTTTTTACTTCTTGGAAAAGTAACAATAAACACAAATGGAAAAATAAAAGACATTGATACATCAAGTGATTCTGGAAGAGTTGAGCTTGCTTTATTAAGATATTTATTAGAAAGTATTTCAAATCATATTCACAGTGGAGCACCTGGAGAACCAGATAAAATTGACTTATCAAATCATGTTAAAGGAATTCTTTCAGCAGCAAATATTGAAGATTTATCCGCTTCAAAAGTGACTAGTGGAACATTTAATAAATCAAGATTTTCTATGAGTCATGATGATTTAAGTGATATAGGAACATTAAAACATACTGAACTTGATGGACTTATTGAGAAGTTTCAAAATGTAAATAAAACATTATTTGGTGATTTAATGACTAGTAATCTTCTACAGTTAATATTGTCTTTAAAACATGTATGGAGCGATATGGATGATTATTTTAAAAACTTTATATCAATCATACCTGGAATAGGAAATAATCAATTATCTAGTTCAGATTCATTTATTGATGTTAATAACACAAATGCAGAAATAGACTATACAAATCATAGAATTCGAGGAAGATATGTTCCTTCTATGGAATCAAATCAACATGTTATTAAAACAAATAGAGATTTTACAATAAACGATATTGGCGGTTCTACTTACGATGAAAATTATGTATCAATCACAGGAGATAATCCAACAACAGTTACTCTTGTTCAGTCCAGCGTTACTACGACTTTACATGATAAAGAATTAGTTGACGATGAACCAACTGGACATTCATATGAACAAGGTGAAATAAAAAACAACGGAGAAGTAACTGCAATAACTCCAATAAGTGAATCAAATTTTTCTATATATTCAGCAAATGTTTCAACTGTAAATAACAGAAGAGGAACTTCTTCTTCTGACGATATGGTTACTTTTACTGTAGATGAAGAGTATAAACATGGAGGATTAAGGGATTTTATTGTTAATAGTGGTTCTGCAAATACAATATGGACAACTGGAATAGATATGACAACAGATAATACTGTGTATTTTGCTCTTACACAGGTTAGTTATATTAGAAACAGAACTACCAATTTAGTAGAAGATTATAGTAACTTTGATACTTTTGAAAATGATTTTGATGAAGAATGGGCACCAGATATAAGTCTAGATCTTATTGTAGAAGTAACAATTGGTAGTAATAGATATTTTTATAAATATGATCCACCTTCTGCTACTTATTTTATTAGTAATAGAGATAACAGTCTTTTTGCTTCTGTTACTCAAACTGCAACTTCTACTCTTCCAGCTAAAACTACTATATCTGCTACTTTAACATCTGGTAATTTAGATTATCTTGTAGGTCATGCAATAAAAGGTGGCGGAATAAGCACAGAAACTTTAATGACTGACGCAGAAGTTACAGCTGCTGTTAGTGGAAGTTTATCGGAACCTACATTTTCTACTGCAATACAAAATGTTACTGGACTTTATTTATATTCAAAAAACGATAGTGCTGGTTCTAATAATTATTCATTTAATTATTCTTTTGATGATGACGGAAGTTATGCTTCTGCAAATATTTATTTCCCTCAAGGTCAAAGAAATACTTTATCTAAATTATCAACAGAAGACAATCCTACAGATATGGATACTGCATATGTTTCAACAAGTTTGACAAATTATTTAGAATCTTCTATGATTGTAGATATTGAAAAAATAACTTTAGGTGTTACTGACGCATATCGTTCTGATGTAGATAAAAATAAAGTTGAAGATATGGTAGCTAATTTTGGAACTTCTGTTAATTTTAATTCTTTTTCTTGGAGCGGTTCTACTGCATCTGCTGCTTCTGACCCTGTTTTATATTTTCAAATTAAAAGAACAAGCACTGCAAATGGAGAAGATCCTGATACTGATTATAATAGTGATATTATTTATTCAAATAATGCTGCTGGCTTAGCTTCTAGAAGTTTATTTACTAGTGCAGAAATTAGAAGTTCTGGTGCTGATTTTCCATCAACTTTTCAAGAAGTAAAAAGTATTGTTGTTAAAGCAGTTTTACTTCCTTCTACAGACGGATTATCAACTCCAACATTAAATAGTATTACAATGAATTATACTTCCAATACAATAGAAGGCGATATTGTCGTATCTACTGAAACACAGTGGGAGAATTATAGAAGCAAAAACAATATAGCATTTGCTACAGAATCTTCTGTTGATTATGCAACAATGGATTTGTCTGCAACAACTTCTTCTGCTGCTGTTGGAAAAATTCAAAATGTTATTTATGGAACAAACGGATATGTAATGGAATCAAGCGAAGGAATATGGGGAACAGTTCTTAAAACATATACTGGTTCTTCTACTTTACCAATGACTGTTAATCAAGAAATTAATAGTTTAAGTGCAGGAATTGCGGGATATGTTACAAGTGTTAAGAAATTAGGAACTGGAAACATATTGCTTTTAGATCAAGATTCAAGTAGAATAATTGAAGTTGATGAAAATTATAATCTTCAAAGAATTATTGGTTCTGAACGAGCATACAAAAACGAGATTACAACAGCTCCATATTTAGTTAAAGCTTTATATAATGGAGATCATGGCGATTATGGGATTTTATATTTAGTTTTTAGTCACGAATTAGAAGCTTGGAATGAAAGTTATGGACAAAATCTTTCTGATTATACTATTCAAGGTGTAGATCTTAGTAAAATATCTATAACATATAAAGCAGTAACAACTACATTTAGCGGTTGTACGCCCATAGCCTGCGATAGAGGCGTTTTATCACTTGTTTTGGACCAAGAGGCAAGTAATTTTATAAACGCTGTTACAACGCCTTTCATCAAGGTTATTTATAAATCAGATTCAGACGATACTTCAAATCCTGCTGTTTTATTTACTGCTGATGTTGTTCCTTATGGGAACGATATTTTAGCAATAACAAAGTTATCATATGATTTGATTTATTTGCCTATTAGAGGAATTGTTGCGTTTGATGTTGATGATGACGATATCTTTTATATTTTAAAAAAAGCAAAACCATATAGTTATGATACATCTAATGTGGATCCTTGGTATGTTGCTTTTGACTCTAAAAATTATTGGAGCGGATGGGTAGAGACATCTGGAGCTTATTCTGGAACAACAACTTCTGTAATTCCTGTTTCTACTTTTAGAAATAATCCTGATTCTACTTGGGAACCAGATTATTTTTTAAATAATATTTATAAATATAGAGGAACTATTCAGAAAAAAGATGATTATTTATTAACAACAATAAGCGGTGAAGAGAATGATGAGGAAGAAAGAATAGGAGTATTAGTTTTTAAAAAACTTTCTACTGGAGTTTATGACACTCCAACCGAAGTAAATGTAGGAGATGATGTATACCCAATGGCAGCTAGATTTGATCCAGATACATATGATAGCACTGAAAAAATATATGGAAAAATATATATTGCTTTAAGTAATCTTACAACTTCTTCTGTTTCTACAAGTAAATCTAAAGTTGTTAAATATAGTGAAGCAACAGGTTTACAAGAAGCAAGATGGGGATTAAAACAAGATGGAGAATATGCGATTTCAGTAAATGATGTTTTTCCATTAGAATATTCATCGGATGAGGTGATCGTATCAACGTGATAATTAATGTTGAAAATAAAAAAATAAAGTCTATTACAATTGGAAATGTTATTTCTAAAAAGGGTGAAATTTGTCTTCCTGACAATATTGGATCAAAAGAAATATCGTATTATATAGAAACTGGGTTTTTTTCTAACTTAAAGAAAGAATATTGTATAAACGAAATGAATCCAGATTTTGAATTTGAATTGTTAATGCTTTAAAAAAATTACTAATTAATTCCAGGAAGAATTTGCATTATGTTTCTATCTAAAGTTTTGAAATCTGGTTTTACACTCATCGAACTATTAATTGTGGTTGCAATTATTGCTATCTTAGCCGCAATAGCAGTTCCAAATTTTCTTGAAGCTCAAGTTCGAGCTAAAGTTTCTAGAGTTCTTGCCGATGAAAGAACCTTAATTACGGCACTAGAATCTTTTGCGGTTGATAACAAAGGAGGATATCCAAAGTCTGATGCTTATACTTCTGACAGACGAGGAACCGCAGTAAATCCAGGATATAATACTTTAACTTCTCCAGTTTCTTTTATTGCTTCTATCCCAGATGATCCTTTTAGTCAAAAGAAACCAAGATATGGTTTTTCTTTCATTCGTTTATATACTGGAAATGTAATGGATGCGGCGGATGGAAGACGAACATTTTATATATTAGTTAGCGTAGGTCCAGATCAAACCCCTATGTTAAGCACTGATTTAGGAAACAGGGGAGATGAAATTATAAAATCTGTAAAAAATGGGAAACCTGGATCATGGGGGATTCCTTATGACCCAACAAATGGTTCAGTAAGTGCTGGAGGAGTTTTTTCAGGAACAGCTGAGAAATTTTCAGTTGCAAGAAATCAAGATTCAGCTCTTTAAAAGTTTTAAAAATAGGAGATTTATATTATGTTTTTATTAAAATTTATAAAATCTGGTTTTACTTTAATTGAACTTTTAATTGTTGTTGCAATTATTGCTATTTTAGCTGCGATAGCAATTCCAAATTTTCTTGAAGCTCAAACAAGAGCAAAAGTTGCAAGAACGAAAGCAGATATGCGAGTTGTTGTAACTGGAATTACAATGTTTTTTTCTGATACAAATTGTTTATTAGTTGATTTCTGGGACGACGACACAGCAGAAGGACAACAACGTTTAAGAGATTGGGTTGGAAATCAAAGTCAAAACAATCGTGGAGGAATAATTGGAATATATACTCCTTTGACAACTCCTGTTGCTTATCTTTCCAGTATTCCTTTAGATCCTTTCGCAATAATGCCTCCTGATTTTGGTGGTTTAATCCAAGCTGATCAACTTCCTCCATATACTTATTTTTATGTTGATCAAGAAGACAAAATAAGTGACAATAACGACACTGGTTTCAATCTTGAAAATAATGAATATCTAATTATTAGCGTAGGTCCAGATCAAACTTTAGATTATGGTCAATCAAGTAAAATACAAACTTATGATCCAACAAACGGAACAAAAAGTAGAGGTGGCATTATATATAGCAGTAAGACAATGTGGTCTTTATTTAATGCAGAATATCTTTAGAAAAGTAAAAAAAATATGAATATTGTTTGGCTTTGCTCGTTAGATCCCAGCGGTTATTCCAGCTGTGCTAGAAATTACACAAAATCATTGTATAAAAATAAAAGATGCAATATTAAGTTTATTGCAAACAATGTTGCAAGAAATATAAATACATTAGGTTTAGATAAAAAAGAATTAGATTTTTTTTCTAGTATAGCAACAAATCAAGTTAAAAAAGATGAGATTTTAATTCAACACGCAGTTCCTGATAGAATGATTTTCGGGAATAAAAAAGAAATTTTATATACAGTTTGTGAAACAAAAATACCAAAAAGATGGGTTAGTATTTGTAATAGATGTGATTTGATAATGACAGCAAGTAATTTTTGTAAAGAAAAAATGTTAGAAAGCGGTTGTAATGTTCCAATTCATGTAGTTCCTCATACATTTGATATTACAAAATGGAACATAAATATAAAACCTTTAAATATTTCAAATTTAAAGAAATATAATTTTTTAACAATAGCAGATTTCACTCCTAGAAAAAATTGTAAAATGCTTATAAAATCATTTATAAAAACATTTAGAAAGAATAAAGATGTTTCATTAACAATAAAAGCATATTATAATTCATTTGACAAACAAGATAAAATTAATTTAATAAATAGAATAAAGAAGATAGCAGATTCTACAAATATTCCTAAAGAAGAAAGACCTTGTATTTTCTTTTATGGAGAACCTATTTTAGAAAATTTATTACCAAGATTTATGATGAGTTTTGATTGTTTAGTTAGTCCTCACAGAGGAGAAGGGTATGGACTTACTTTATCTCAAATGATGTCTCTTGGAAAACCAGTTATTTCTACAAATTATTCTGGAAATTTAGATTTTATGAATGAAGAAAATAGTTATTTAATAGATACTTCTGGATTTGAACCCGTAACAGAAGAAATGATTGTTATAAATCCAAATTATGAAGATCAGAATTGGGTTATTGTTGACGAATCTTCTCTTTGCGAAAAAATGAAATATGTTTTTGAAAATCAAATAGAAGCAAAGAATAAAGGAAAAATTGCTGTTAAAAACATAAAAAAGAAAACATCTTATAAAGTAATATCGAACCAAATTCTTGATTTGTTGGAGGAGAACAGTTGAAGATACCAATTTTTGTAATGTATCATAATCAAAAAGAATGGTCAGAATTGTGTTTAGAGTATTTGCAAAAAAACACAAATAAAAACTTATATGAATTAATTTTAATTAATAATGGAAGTAGTATTAATTTAAATACAAATATAAAATATAAAAAAGTAGATTTTAAAGAACCTGTTGGAGTTTCTTTCGCATATAATGAAGCTATAGAAAAATATGCAAAAAATAGTAAATATTTTATAATATTACATAATGATGTTTTAGTTACTCCAAAATGGTTAAAAAAAATGTTAAAATGTGCGAACAATATAGATAGAGATTTTTCTGCAATTTTTCCTAGAACAAATTATGCTACTTCTGACACACCAAGCAAACATGATGAAGAAATTAAAGAAATATTTTGTAAAAATAAAATTGGAAATAAAAAATTAATCCTAAAAGAAAATATTTATGATAATTTAAGTAATACATATAATGATGGAATAGAAGGATATTGCGATAATACAACTGGAAATTTTCAAAGCGAAACAGGAAGGTATTGTGTTTCTGATGAATTATGTTGTTTTTGCACATTATTTAATTCAGAAAACTTTTTTAACAACAATATGTTTGATACAGATTTTTTAAATGTTGGTGGAGAAGCAAAACTTTTACATTATTTATCAGTAACAAAATATAATATATATCCTATACATTTGTTAGAAGTTTTTGTTCATCATAATGGAAACACAACAAGCGATATGCTTGGGCATGATTTTAAAGCAGAAGAGCAAGAAAGTGAATCTATTTTAAAGAAAAAAATACAAGAAATAGAAAAAAAAGAAATATTAAAAAAGAAACAAAATACATTTTTTTTAAAAGACAAATCAAATATGTTAGTAGTAAGAAGTATTGGAATTGGGGATATAATTATATCTTTGTTTTGTTTGAGTTTTTTAAAAAAAATTAAACCAAAAATACACATTACATATGCTACACATTTAGATTTTATGAATTTTGTGTCTAATTTTGATTGTGTTAATAAAGTTATCCCTTTTTCTGAAACGGATTTTTCAAAACAATTATATAAAGATAAATTTGATATAATATTTGATTGGTCTAATGAAAACTTAGAAAAAAAGACGCAAAGTAAACATTTACATAGATTTGATTTAATATTATCATTATTAAATAAAAATCTTGGTGACAAATCTTGGTTTAATGGAATAAAAAAAGATTCTTTAACAATTCCAAAATATTGTTTAAAAAAGAATAAAGAAATTCCAAATAGAAACAATAATTTACCACTTATTGCGATTTCTCCTTCTGGAACAACCCCTATTAGAAGTATGCCAGATGAATTATTAAGAAATATAATTAAAATAGAATCAACAAACAAACAAATAATAATTTTAGGGAAGGAGAAAATAGACATAGAATCAGAATATATGTATAATGTAATTAATTTATCTGGTAAAACAAAATTAGAAGAAATACCAGAAATTATATCATTATGTGATTATGTTTATACTACAGATTCTGGAGTTCTTCATATAGCTGGTATTTTAGAGATTCCAACTCGGTCTTTTTTCGGGTCTATTGATTCAAAATTAAGAACAGGTTTATATAAGGAAAATGAAAAAAACAAAATTTATTGTAAAAAAGAATTACCATGTGTTCCTTGTAATGATGTAGGATGTAGCGAAATATATTGTATGAAGTATACTAAGGAAGAAGTTGAAAAAATTATAAATGACTAAAAAGTTTTATTATTCAATTTCTATGAATTTTGAAACCAACTCTATAATAATAGGAGTTGACGATTCTAATTTTACAATGTTTTTTAGAACAGAAAAAAAAGTTGAACCAATAATAAAACCTACAAATTACGGATATAAAGTAACATATAAAAAATTATGGGAAGGGATTAATATTGTTTATGAATTAAGAGAAGATTCAATAAAAGAATCTATAATAATACAAAATAATAATTTTCCTTCTCAAATTTTTATTGATATTAAAACAGAAAATTGTTTTATTGCTCAAGAAAATGACAAATATATTATAGTAGATAAAGATAATACAGAAATATTTTCAATACCTTTTCCTTATGTAGTTAATAATAAATTGAACAAACATATAGATATGAAACAATTTTGTAATTTCGAAAAAGATGATAGTGATAGTTTTTTTAAATATACTTTTAATAAAAAAATAATAAAAAACTTTCCAATTATAGTAGACCCTACATTTTCTTTTAATACATCTTATTCAAGAAACTACAGTTATGTAAGAAGTGTATTTGACAAATACAACACAATGCTGTTAACTGGAGCTACTAATTTTAATAATTTTATATCAGAAGAGTTATCTTCAACTAATGGCAAAATAAACACAATGTCAGATGATGTTATTTTTGAAAGCACAATTAGTGTTATATTTCCTTGGGTAACAGAAGGTAGCGTTTCTTTTAATATGAGTAAGGGTAATAAAACAATAAGAATATCTTCTAAATTAATAGGCTCTATTGGAGGAGTAAATAGCGATATTCCTTTTGCTTATGTTGATATAGAGATTCCGTTTTCTTCTCCTGGAAATATAGAAATAAATTGTTTATTGAAAACTCCTTCTTATAATGATTTAGATTTTCCTATTTCTTATAAAAAACCGATTACTTATATGCCTAAAATTGGTATATTTAGTAATGATTATATTACTGGATCAACAAATATTTTATCTGTTAAAAACTTAACAATACAACAAGTTTCTTCTTTTAAACCAATTGAATACAGTGTTATTCCTTATGATTTAGATGCTTCAGAACAAGATTATAGAGATATGGGAAGAACTGTTAGTTTTAAAAGAACAGCAAAAAAAGTAGAAGCAAAATCTCCATATAGATTAACAACTTATTTTGATATTGATGATTCTACCGTTCCAGTTCCAACTACGTCTATTTTTACTGGAGACGAGACATCAGAAGGTGGTGGTTTTTGTTATTCTTTTGCTAATAATTTAAATGCTATTTTAAGATCAGCAATTAATAATAGAGTTAATACTCACGAATCTACAGATTTGAAGAAAAAATATATTTATATTTCTAATAGAGATATTACTTTATATAAAAGAGATAGACAAATTTCAGATACAATTGTTTTTATTCCTAGTTTAAAACCTTTCTTTTATTTTATAATGAAGAACGAAGGAACTTTACAAGATTATTGTGATAGCAATAAAATGACAATAACAGAAATGGGGGAAGGTATAAAAGATGATCACACTACACTTGATTTTATTGATGTTCCTGTTTTTTCTCAGAAATTTAATGGCTCATACAGAGTCGAATTTGATTATTCATTCGGTTATGGTAGCGGATATACTGACGAAACAGTTATAGACGAGAATAATCCAGGAATAGATATTCCTTATAAATCTAT
>Ga0268282_1001357_pt1 | contig 10793 bp, 10 predicted proteins | sample saktaG_12_FD_190133 | JGI IMG/M metagenome (GOLD analysis project Ga0268282, IMG submission 190133) | Saline water microbial communities from Sakinaw Lake, British Columbia, Canada - sak_2011_5_24_120m | ecosystem: Environmental > Aquatic > Non-marine Saline and Alkaline > Saline ...
GAGTCGAACCCACATGGATAAAATCCACACGATTTTGAATCGTGCGCGTAAGCCAATTCCGCCACCGCGGCTTACTTGCTTACCTTATCATCAAATTTATATAGTTTCAATCTTTAGGAGCTCCCCATTTGGCGTCAATTACTTTTTGAGGCCATTTTTTTTGAAGTTTTTTAAGGTCTTTGCAATCAATTTTATGTATAGAAACTCCTTTCTCTTTTGATATAAAACCTTTAATTTTGTCACCGGTCTGAGGAGAACAACATTTAGCAAAATTTATTGAAAATCCGGTTTGGTTACCTAAATATATCTTATTAATTCCTGCTTCTTTCTTCTTTCTTCTAAATGGGATTAATTTTTTAAGAATGGATAACTTTCTTTTAATAGGTGATTCATGTCTTAGGGAGATATTCTTTATTTTCTTAATTTTTTCTTCTGCAGATTTAGTTTTAACAAACTTAAGCCAGTCAGAAGAAACGGTTTCATTTTTACTTGTTATAATTTCTACTAAGTCGCCATTTTTTAAAGGACGAGATAGTTTGCTCATTTTCTTGTTTATCTTCACCTCTTTACAATGAGTACCAATCTCAGTATGAATGGCAAAAGCGAAATCAATAGCGCAAGAACCTTTTGGGAGACCAATAACTTCGCCTTTTGGCGTAAAAACAAAAATTTTGTGTTTAAAAAGCTTAAAATCCAAATATTCTGAAAGATTTTCAGAACTTTTAATTTTATCGCTTAATAATCTTAATTCCTCTGTCCAAGAAAATCTATCTTTATAAATTTTTTGAGGAATTTTTTCTTTATAAGCTAAGTGAGCTGCGATACCATATTCAGATTCATTATGCATTTGTTGGGTTTTAATCTGAAATTCTGTTATTTTATTATCTAAACAGAACACAGTAGTATGTAATGCTTTGTAACCATTTTTCTTTGGCGATGCTATATAGTCTTTAATTCTTCCAGGCAATGGATTCCATGTTTTATGAATTATCCCCAATGTTTTATAACAATCTTCAATATTTGAAACAATTATTCTGATAGCAACTAAATCATAAATTTCAGAAAAGTTCATATTATGCCTTAAAAGTTTTTCGTATAAACTAAAATAATGTTTTGCTCTTTTATGAATATCAATAAATTCTATCTTTTCATTGTTCAAAATTTTTATCAAAGCAGATTTAACCCTTTTAAGATATTTTTCTTTTTTTGTATATCTTTCTCTTACTTTTTCTACTACCCAGTTAAATTCTTTTGGATAAAGACAAGGAAAAGCTAAATCTTCAAGTTCTCCTTTCATCTCTCCCATGCCAATTCCATAAGCAAGTGGAGCAAATATTTCAATACTTTCCAGAGCCATTCTTTTCTGATGTTCTTCGGAAAATTGTTTCAGGTTTCTCATAATATCAAGCCGATCTGCTAATTTTATTAAAATAGCTCGTATATCTTTAGTAATAACAAAAAACATCTTCCTTAAGTTTTCTGATTGATAATTCAAAAGTATTTTTTGTTTTTGCCTTTTATGTATAGGAACAATTTTAATCCTCTTTTCATGGTATCGCAAAGAACTTAATTGTTTTACTTTTTTGATTAAAAATGGAACATCTTCTTTAAAATCTTTTTTTATTTTTTTCCTATTTTCTTCACTAATTTCATGTAAAATCCCAGAAATTATTATTGTGTCTTTGCTCCCCATCTTTTTCAAGATTAAACCGACTCTTAAAGAATGCTGAAAAGCAAAATCATCTTCTTTAAAATTTTCTTTAAGAATTTCTATGGCTTTATCAATCATTTTAGTGTTATCTAGTCCTTGTTTAATTTTTTCAATAAGAGGCATAATTTTATTATTTACATTCTTTGTTTGAACATTTTGTTTGTTCTTTTTTATCAACAACCATAAGAGAATTGCATTTTGGGCATATTTCTCCATTTGGCTTGTCCCATAAGGCAAAATCACATTCTGGCCATTTGTTGCAGGCATAAAATGTTTTGCCTCTTTTTGTTCTTTTTTCTACAATTTCTCCTTGCTCACATTTTGGACATTTAATGCCTAAACTCGGCCGGGCCAAAGATTTTTTATATTTGCATTTTGGGAAATTGCTGCAACCATAAAATTTTCCATATCTGCTCCATCTTATTAATAAAGGGTTTCCACACTCAGGACATATTTCATCTGTTTCTTCTGTGATATGTTTTTTTATAATTTTTTCTTCTTTTTCTTTTAGGTTTTTTTCAAATGGCTTGTAAAAATCATCCAAAACTTTTACCCAATTTTCTTCTCCTTTAGCAATCTTATCTAAGTTTTCTTCCATTTGGGATGTAAATTTTATATCAACTATTTTAGGGAAGTGTTCTGATAAGAGATTACTTACTGAAACTCCTATTTCTGTTGGCTGAAACCTTTTTTTCTCGTCTTTATTAACATAGTTTCTTCTTTGGATAACATCTAGTGTTGGAGCATAAGTTGAAGGTCTGCCAATGCCTTCTTTTTCTAAAACTTTGATTATACTGGCTTCGTTATATCTTGATGGGGGTTGAGTAAAATGCTGTGAATGATTGAGTTTTTTAAATCTTAGAACTTCATTTTCTTCAAGAGAAGGCAGTTCATTTTCTTCTGTTTTCATCTGGTATACTTTAAGGAATCCATCAAATTTTAGTGTTTGTCCATTACTTCTAAAAATATAGTTTTTAGCAGAAATATCAATTTGAGTAGAATCAAAACAAGCTTGTTTCATTTGAGAGGCAATAAATCTTTGCCAGATTAAACTATATAATTGATATTGTTGTTTTTCTAATTTTAATCTTGATTTTACATTATCTGGAGTTTCTTCTGGATTTGTTGGTCTTATTGCTTCGTGCGCTTCTTGGCTTGTTTTTGACCTTGTTTTAAATCTTCTGAAAGATCCTGCCCAATAATTCGCCCCATAATTTTTAGTGATAAATTCCTGCGCTTTAATCAGCGACTCTTCAGAAAGATTTAAAGAATCTGTTCTGTGATAAGAAATAGAACCTTTTTCATAAAGATTCTGGGCAAGGAACATTGTTTTTTTCGCTGAAAAATGGAATTTAGTCCAGGCTTGTTGCTGCAATGTACTGGTTTGGAAAGGAGGAAAGGGGTTCTTTTTGATTTCTTTCTTAATAATATTTATTATTTTGTATTCAGCATTTTCAAGATTTTTGATAATTTCTTCTGCTCCTTTTTTATTATTAATGTCTAACTTAGAGATAACCTTATCGTCTTTCTTTATTAAACTTGCTTCAAATAGCAAAGAATTTTTTTCTTCTTTTTCAAGATCAACAACAATTGTCCAATATTCTTGAGGAATAAAATCTTTAATCTCTTTTTCTTTTTCCACAATAAGTTTTAAAACTACTGATTGAACCCTTCCTGCTGATAGCCCTCTCATTATTTTTTTCCAAAGAAGAGGGGATAATTTATATCCCACCAATCTATCCAATATTCTTCTTGCTTGCTGAGCATTAACTAAATTTATATCAATATCTCGCGGATTTTTTAATGCCTTTTCTATGGCTGATTTTGTAATTTCATGAAAAACAATTCTCTTATAGTCTTTTTTTCCTTCTAATTTTAAAGCAGAAACAAGGTGCCAGGCTATTGCTTCACCTTCTCTATCCTCATCACTTCCTAAAATTACTTTCTCTGCCTTGGGTAGAAAATCTTTTAATTCCTTAACTCTTTTTCTTGCTTTGGTAGGAATAACATATTGGGGTTCAAAATTATTTTCCACATCTATGCCTAATTTACTTTTTGGCAAGTCACGAATATGCCCGTAAGAAGACAGGACTTTATATTTTGGTCCTAAAAATTTACTGATTGTTTTACATTTTGTGGGGCTCTCTACTATAATTAAATCCATATTTATTAATGTGTTAATATATTTTATTAGGTAAACTTAATTCTTTTAAAACATCATTGGCGTTTTCTACAAGTTTAGCACCTTTTTTGATTAAATCATGGCAACCACGAGAATTTATAGAATGAATTGAACCTGGAATGACAAAAACCCTTTTCCCTTGTTCTCTTGCATATTTAGCGGTGATTAAAGCGCCAGAGCCGAAATCAGCTTCAACAATTAAAACTCCTAAACTTAATCCAGAGATTATTCTATTCCTTTCAGGAAAAGAAAATTTAGTGCCTTGTGTTTCAGCAGGGTATTCAGAAATTAAACAACCTTTGTTTTCTAAAATCTTTTGGGATAATTTTAGATTTTCTCTAGGATAAATAGTTTTTTCATCAATACCTGCGCCGAGGACAGCGATTGTTCTGCCATTTGCATTAAGAGCTCCTTTATGCGCAGAAGCGTCAATTCCTCTTGCCATACCGCTTACAATTGTTAATCCAGCTTTTGATAAATCCCTAGCAATTGAAAAAGCAATATCTTCTCCGTACGATGAACATCTGCGTGTCCCAACAATAGCAAAACATTTTTCATTTCTCAATATCTCTCCTCTAGCATAAAGAGTTTTTGGGGGATTAAATATATTCTTTAATAAAATAGGATAATTTTTATCCTCTGGCTTTATAGTTTTTATTTCTTGTTCCATTAGTTAATCTTAATGTCTTTTCATTTTATTTCAACTCTTGACTTTTTTGGTGAGAATGGTATTATTATAACAGCAAAATTTCTAAAAAATTTTTAAAAATAAAAAAAAGGAGACAAAATGAAAACATTTAGAGAAAGAAAGCTTTTTAAAAAATTAGAAAACAGAAAGAACAGGATTCATTATCTTAAAGGAATTGGAGAGATTGTTCTTCCAAGAATTTATTCTTTTCGCCAGAAGGGGAATGTTATAAATCTTTTATGCGATGGAGAAAAAGTACATCCTTTTTGTAAAGATGTAACAATTGAGACCATAAAAGAATATGTTTTAAGTCATAAAGTGTTAGAAAATTATTGTGGAGCTAATGCTGGCACATGTCATCAATTTAGAAACTGTAATGAATGTAATGTTCTTCATAAAAAGTGGGCCTTAAAAAGTAAAGAAAAAGGAGAAAAGATAGTAAGGCCAAAGCCAGAAGAGATAGAAGAGGGAGGAGAAACATTAATTCCCATTGGTTCTGCTATATTTTCTAAACGGAACTATAGCGGAAAATGGCGATAATATAAAAATAGCCGGGAAAATGATAAGATATCAAATTATCAAATCCCGGCTTTTTAATTTATTCAGAGATGAACAATTTTTTAGACTCATCCCATATTTGAGAATCATTATGTTTTTCTTTCATCCAATACCACCATTCAGTCCCCCAAAGATAAAAAGTATCAATCCCTGTATTTCTTGAAAATTCTATAATATCTTTAAATCGTTCTATATTCATTGTTTTATTCTGTTCGTCTAAAGATATGAGATATGCCAATTCTGGTCCCCATGGTTCTGCTTGGAGTTCAATGCAAATGACTTTTTTATCAAATAGCTTATCAATCAACCATGCTTTTCTATTGTAAAAAACAGGAGGTATTAGGCGATAACTAACATATCTTTTTATTTCCATGAACCAAACTTTTCTATACAAGGTATGTCCAACAATATCTCCATATCTTGCTGATTTAAACCAAGTAGAATACTCTCCGGTTTCACTTATAATTAACTTTTTTTCAGGATCCAGAAATCTAACTAAATTAATCTCTTCTTCTAAAAATCTTTTATCAAAAGGAGGGCACTTCCCAAAAGGAAAAAATGGTTCATTTTCCACTTGCCAGTATTTTATTGTTTCATTGTCTTTATATCTTAAAACGATTTGTCTTATGATGTTTAATACTTTTTCTTCTTGCTCTTTTTTCTCTAAATTTTCAGCCCAATTAGGGATATGACATTCTGGCCAACGGGGTAATCTTCTTCCTATAACCAAAAGAACTTCGGCATTTCTTTTTTCGGCTTCTATTATTTGCCAATCTAAATCTTCAAAATCGTAAATTCCTTGTTCTTTTTCAATTATGTCCCAATAGGCAACAAGTTTTAAATTTTTAACTTTTAAATCGTCAAGAATTGCTGAATAATTTTCTTTCCAATCAAGATCTAATTCCTCTGAATATTTTTGGGAGAAAACAACTCCCCATGTAATTTTTTCAGCAGGTTCTGATTTTCCTATAAAAAGGAAGCCTGTTAAAAAGAGAAGAAGCGATAGAACAACCAATAAGACGATTTTTAAGATTTTTTTATATTGCCATTTCATAAAAATAAGAAAGTTAGTTTATTGTATAATACTATTATTTTGGCAGATTTTCCCATAAACCTCTGCGGCACGATAGGGTGTTCGTTTCAAAGTATTGTAATCAACTGCTATCAGTCCAAAACGGGGTTTAGATCCTTCTGCCCATTCAAAATTATCAATCAAGGACCAATGAAAATATCCTCGGACATCTACTCCCTCCTGGATTGCTTTATGAACCCATTTTAAGTGGTCAATAATGAATTGGGAACAGTACTTATCTCCAGCATCAGCTATGCCATTTTCCATAATATAAATTGGTTTTTTGTATCTTTGCAGCTCTTTTAAAACATAATAAATGCCCTTAGGATAAATTTCCCATCCCATGTCAGAAGTCATGCTATTATCAAAAGTTATGGCATTATGGTCTTTTATTTTTAATGGGAATTTGATTTTATTATGAAAATAATAGTTTAAACCAATGAAATCAGAGTATTTTCTTACTTTATTCAAAAAATATCGATTCCAAAAATATTTACTCACAGAAACAGAAAACTTATCTAAAAAAGATTTTTCTTTATATGGTTCAAAAAATATATTATGTGTAGCAATACTGATTTTTGCAGTAGGGTCAATCTTCTGAATAATTTTATGAGCCGCCTTATGAGATTTAATCATATTAGAGAGAACTCGGAATGCTTTAAAAACATTCTTTTTTCCTGGTGGCCATTTACAATCTAAATAACCTTGCCCGATATAAACCAAAGGTTCGTTAATCGTTATCCAGAAATCAACATACTCGCCTAAGGTTTTGACAACAAATTCTGCGTAGCGGGCAAAATAATCAATAACTTTTTTATTCTCCCATCCTCCTTCTTTAACTAACCATAGGGGGTTTGTAAAATGATGTAATGTGACAAAAGGATTAAGATCACGTTTATTTAAAGCCAAAAGAACTTTTTTATAGTGCTCAATTTCTTTTAAGTCCCATTTTCCTTTTTCTGGTTCAATCCGTGACCATTCAATTGAAAAACGATGTGCGTTATTATGTAAAATATTTTTTGCTAAATCAAAATCTTCTTCATATCTATGATAATGATCACAGGATAGACCAGCGTCTTTCCATTTTGTCCAATCACAATTGTTAATTCCGCCTTCAACTTGATAAGCAGAGGTAGCAGTGCCCCATAGGAAATTTTTCGGAAATTTTAATATCATTATTATAATTTTAGAAATAAAAAATAATAAGCCCTAAACAGATTAAACAAATACTTATAACTTTTTGAATAATTATTTTTTTATTAAATCTTTCCTCTGAAATATTAGGAAATCTTTTAGTTAGAAAATATATCAAAAGAAAAAGAAAAACATATTGAACCCCCTGAAGGGCATTGATAAAAGGAAGGTAATTAATGCTTGCTAAAGCAATGGCAAGATTTTGCAATATAAACGCTCCTGCTCCCATACTTTGATTAAAGAGAAAAATAGTTCCTGTTTTTTTAGTAAAAGTTGATTTTCTGCCGAAAATTTCTTGTCTAACTTCTTTTGTAAAAAGAAAACAAATACCAGTTAAAAATCCGCCAATTCTCATCCACATAAATCCCGACCAAAATGGCTGGTTTAAATATACATTTTTAGTTAAAACAAAAGCCAAGGCAAATAAAAAAGCAGCTATTAATGAAATTTTGAAACTGTTAAGAGAGATTTTTTTCTTTTTTTCAAATGTTATTAAAAAACTGCCCAGAATCAAAAAAGAGAAGGCCATAATTTCCTTTACCCCTGAAAAAATCAATTTTCCTGAATATATAGAAATTAATATAAATGTAAATAAAGGCAACAAACCTCCAATTGCCGGAACAATTCTTGATGGTTCAAAATATTCTAGTCCAACATAAAAAAAGTATAGAGCTAAAACATAAACAATTCCTGCTAATAAGCTGACAAAGATTTGGGAGATTGCAGGAATAGAAAAACCAACAAAAGGGATTAAAACTAATGCTATTATTCCTAGTGTTCCGACATAAAAGGCATAACTTTTTGGATTAGGCGGGCCAAGTAAAAGATAGTTATCAATTAAAGAATTGATAGCCAGAATAAGATAAGCAGAAATTATAATAAATATCCAAAGCATAAAATAATATTATGTTTTTTTAGAAATTATTTTCTCTATTTCGTATGTTCCTAATCTTTTTGCTTCAATAAAACCTTGCATGCCTGCTTCGGCAAACCAACCAGAATCCATAAAGTCAGGAAGCCATTGGTCAAGATATTTTAAATCTTTTTGGCGCATAGCAGAACCTAATCTAAGAAGCCACTCTTCATTAAAATCTTCTTGAGAGCCAACAGTTGGAGCAAGGATAATTGGTAATCCTAACGCTGTATAAAAAGAGAGTTCGCTTGGTTTTGTCCAAAGAATATCTGTTTTTCTTAAAACTTGGTTAAACTTTTTGAAATAATCCCTTATATTTTCCTCATAAATTATCTCAATATTTTTATTCAGGCTAGATTCAAGCCCTAATCTTTTTATATTCTCTAAGAAATATTTATTAACTTCTTCTCTAATCCCTGCTATCAAAAATATCTTAATTTCCCCCTTTTTTATTTTTAAGGACAAGTTTTTTAAAATTTTTATTGCAATTTCCTTTTGAACACCAGCTCCTCCAACTGCAAAAGTTATTGCAAATGGATGATTTGATTTTTTAGGCAAACTTCCTAAAAATGCTTTTATTAAAGGTTTATATTTCCTTTGATATCTTTTTTTAGTATCCAGATTTAAAATACGATAAGCTAAATCTTTTGAAGAATTTTTAATATTTTCCTTGGGAAGGGGATACCCAATTAAAAAAATATTTTCTTCTTTCACTCCATAAAGCATTAATCTTTCCATAACTCTAAAATTAGGAGCAAAATATTTAATTTTACTTTGGAAAGGATTTAACGGCGCCCAGGAACGGGAAATATCAGCATCGCATATTACGCAGAAAATATCTGCAGGATAATTAAAGGCCTCAGCCATAAATGCTGGGATAAAAAAGGTTGTAATTAAAGGCAAAGGGTTCTTGCTTAATTTTTTGATTAAATCTTTTCCCCATCCTTTTTTAATCAAGCCAAACACTTGTTTCAAATAAAGATTTGGGTTAGATAAGTCTCTTTTTGGATAAAAGACAAGAATTCTTTGAAATTTATCAAAAATACTAAAACCAAATTCGCCTATAATAGGAACTTTTTTAAATCTGGAAATAAATTCGTAAAATCTTTTTGAACTATCCCAGATAACTTTATCTTTTTTAGGGATGCCTTTATAATCGTTTGCGCTGATTATCTTTTTATTAGGAGCTAAATCTGTTAATGGATAAGCTGTTCGTTGATGTCCATATCCCATATTAACATCAATAATCCAAGCTTTTCCTTCCTCATTTTTTTTAGGCATAATTTATTAATCTTAAGGATTCTAAACTTTGTTTTATAATTTTTTTAAGATCTTGTTCTTCTTGCTCTGTGAATTTTTCTAAAACATATTTTTTTGTATCTCTATGTTTTAATTTTTTATCTCTAATCCCAATTCTTAATCTTGTAAAATCTTTTGTTCTTAATTCTTTTATTATTGATTCTACCCCCTTGTGTCCGGCTGACCCTCTTCTTTCTGAAATTTTCATTGTTCCAAAAATTAAATCAATATCATCATGCACAACAATAATATCAGAACTTTTTATTTTATAAAAACTGATAAGTCCTTTTACAGATATACCAGAATTATTCATAGATGTTTGGGGTTTTGCTAAAAGAATGGTTTTCTTTTTAACTATCCCATCAGAAATTAAAGAATTGAATTTTTTTGAAAATTCAAAATTAGAAAAATTGTTTTCATTTTGAAATTTGTCTAAAATTCGGAATCCGATATTATGCCGAGTTTTTTTATATTTAGTTCCTGGGTTTCCCAAGCCAACAATTAAAATTACCATTTTTTTATTATAACTTTATTATAATTTTTTTACAAAAAATATTCTTGCGAAAGCGGGAATATTCTGCTACAATAATTATATTATGAAACAGGTATTATTATTTTGTTGGGAAATTATTAAGATTGTTATATTGGCTTTATTAATAGTGATTCCTATTCGCTATTTTATTTTTCAACCATTTGTTATTAAAGGAAATTCAATGGAACCGAATTTCCATCAAGGAGATTATTTAATTGTTGATGAAATAAGTTATAGGTTTAATGAGCCTAAAAGAGGAGATGTTATAGTTTTTCGCTATCCTCGCGATACCTCGCAAAGATTTATTAAAAGAATTATTGGCTTGCCAGGAGAAACAGTCAAAATGGAACAGGGGGAAATAAATATTATTAATGGCGTTGAAAATAGGACCTTGAATGAATCAGAATATGGATTAAAAGAAAATTATACAGATAATCTTACATTATCCCTTAAGGAAAATGAATATTTTGTTTTAGGAGACAATAGAACTGCTTCTTTTGATTCAAGAAAGTGGGGAGCATTATCTGGAAATTATATTATTGGAAAAGTTATTTTAAAGACATGGTTTCCAAGCATCACATCCAGTATCTCAAATCCATTGTCTATATTCTCTAAATAATAATATTTATGAAATTTCAATCACC
>Ga0268282_1001358_pt1 | contig 10781 bp, 18 predicted proteins | sample saktaG_12_FD_190133 | JGI IMG/M metagenome (GOLD analysis project Ga0268282, IMG submission 190133) | Saline water microbial communities from Sakinaw Lake, British Columbia, Canada - sak_2011_5_24_120m | ecosystem: Environmental > Aquatic > Non-marine Saline and Alkaline > Saline ...
ACCGAGATGGACATTCTCCACGAGATTGCCACTGAGGGCATAGGGGTTCTCAAGACCGAGCTGCCCGGCTTTAGGAGAGACATAAAAGACGCATTAGGCAGCACAATGCTTCCCCCGGGCAAGAGTGCCGGGGAGCGAAAAGAGAGAACGACAAAATTGAGGCAGGCAGTTGAAAAGGACAAGAACATAGAAGAGATAGGGCGCCGGCTCTTCTTCGGAGAAGGTTGATGCCATGCGGAGCAAGGGGTAAAATTAGCATAGTCACTTTATCGATAGGGAGATTAATATGAGTCCAGGGCCTTCGTTTCCAAAGTTACTGCCAGTACCTCCCAGCCCAATAAAGCCACTGAGGGAGATACTGAGGCAAGGTCGCCAGCAGGTGGGAAAGGCCAGTGAGGATATCCGCTCCATTGCCGCCGATATGCGGGGAGCCACCACCATAGCTCCCCAGGTGGCAGATAAAGCCCCCCCGGGTCAAAAGATGACCCCTATCACCCAAGAGCCAGAAGCTGTCCCCCAGCAAGAAGACATAGCCACGGCCTGCGTTGGCTGCGCGATCGGACATTACGCGGGAGCAGCAAAACTGCTTAATGAGGCGTTTAGATTTAGAGATGATGGCATAGAAAGCAACCAGGTTATAGATGACATTGCTGGTGCCATTGGAGAATTAAACGCCATGGAGCGGGTTGATTTGACACCAGAGAGATTGCAGAGGACTCCTGACTGGGAGAGAGCGATAGCTGATGAAGCCTTGAGGGAAAGCCGCAAATTAAGGCATAGACTGGAAGGCATAGGTAGCATGAAGGAAATTGAAAAGGCTGCCGCTGACACTGAAAGCTACTATAAGAAGCTTAACCGGCAGTGGTATAAGGGAAGGTTCTCGCACTTGGGGAAGGAGAAGGTAGAAGCCATAGAAAAGAGAATCAGCACCGAGGATAAGGAGAGGATTAAGAAGAGGGCTGAGGAGATAATCGAGGAGGTGTAGCTATGGGACTATCTGATGAAGAGGTAGAAAGAATCGCCAGCGCCGTTGTGGAGAAGGCCAGTGAGGATGTCGGCATTCGGGATGTTATTATAGGTTCGGCCATGGGTAAGGGCGCCATTCCCCTCTATGGCAGAGAAACCCGCAAAGAGCCGTGCTCCTGCTGCCTCATTGACCCTGAGGGGCCAAACGCCCCGGAGAATCGCATGTGTACTACTAGCTCCGCTATAGGTACGCTTAAAGACAGCGAGGAGAGAGATTGGTGCTCGGAGATAAAGATTGTCGCGGATGGAAGATGCGCCAGGGCAAGGGCAATCAAAGAGGCGGCTAGAGAGTGTAAGGAGAAACATCCGAGCGACACTGAAGCGTTCTTCCAATGCTACATTCCGGCATTCAGCAAAATTACCAAGGGGAGTAACCCGGGTCCTCCTGAACATGAATTAACCCCTATAGCTATTAAGGAAGGCACTCACCCATATCGTGCTCCAGATGGTATCCCCATAAATGTGTGGCCTGTGCGAGCTTCAACTGGCGAGGGATATTCGCTCTATGATAGGACGGAAGGAGTATGGTTTGGGCAGAGAAGAAAAACTTATCAAGAAGCAGTAGAAGCAGCGGATAGGGAAAATCGTCGGTTATGGGAAGCTCACAAGGCTTTGCATCCCCAGGCGTAAAAAGGGGATTAGTTTGTGGAGGTGAAAACGTGAAAGGCGGAGTTACAAAAAAAATTGAGGATACAATCAAAGCCCTCGACCAGGGGCAGCTGAAAAAGGCACTTTACCTCACTGAAGCAGCTGGCCTTGAAAATCATCATCAGTTTATTGAGCAGGCAGCACGCACCTGCCTTGCAAATAGAGATGATAAGGAGGCCTGCGCGATGGCTATCAAGGAAGCAAAGGATAAGGTCCAGGAAACGGTTACTCTCCCCATCGATGACACCAGCCTTGAGGGGTTGGAAGAATATCTATCTCCTGAGAAACCACCGGAGCAACCCCCAGAAACTCAACCTGCAGCTGAGAAAACTGATGAGGAGCTATGGGAAGCCTGCCAAGAGTGCCACGTGGCTGCGGCCGCCGCAAGGTTCGCCGAGATCTGCGCTGAGCACCCAGAGGAAGCTGGCGCCAGCTGCAAGCTGATATCAGAGAAGCTAGAGGATGAAAACACCGAGCCGGCTGACTGGATAAAGGCGATGGTTGAAACCGCCGAGCAGGCCCAGGGCGAAGCAAAAGAACAAATGGTGGCTGCCGTTACTGAGCTTACCAAGTACCTGGAGAGGCAAAATAGCCCATTCCTCAAGGAACTCGATAAGGGTGAATTGAAATCTAAACAAGAAACTTGACACCACACAACCCTAGTGCGATAATTAATAATAAACGGGGGCGCAAAAAGCCCCCGTTTATTATTTTGCTGCTTGGTCGATAGCAGAGAAAATATCCCTATAAATGGGAAATACTCAGAAAGGAGGAAGACATTGGCTGGTATCACATTAGCCCAAGCGGGCGAAGCTATCGTCTATCCCGCAGTACCCTGGTCCAAAAGGCTGTTCTCCCTGAAGGTCCGGAGCTTCCCCAAAGGCTCCGTGCCACGCCACCTGGTCTCGTTCCTGTTCAAGAAGGGTGGTGTCCCTGCTGCCTGCGCTAGGGAAACCGAGGGTAAGTCCGGTGCAGCAAGAGTCCACGCTATGAATAGTTGCGTGAGTGCCGCGTTGAGAAAGTAGTAAGCAGAGACATAGCAAGCCAAAGGAAAGGGGGAGGGTTTTAAGCCCTCCCCCTTTTTTGTGTTACAATCTATCTAGTGAAAGTCCTTAAAATCATTCTGCGAGAGACGCCCACCGGCTTACCGCCAACACCAAAGCAGTCAGCCCAGCGGGAGAAGTTTGCCCAAGTAGCTAAAGAGGTTGCCGAGGAAATGAAAGGAACGAAACTCAGAGGGGCAGCTAAAATACAGGCGATGAACCGATTTATGAGCGAGAGGCTCAAAAGCTAATCTTTTTCTTCGGGTGCCGGCATGACCATAGAGGGGAGATTTAGCAGGGTAATCTCCGGATGATAGGTAACCCGCTTAAGTTCCACTTCACCTTTTGGATTTCGCTTCGACGTGTCTATAATGACGTGAGCGAATCGCCAAGCGCCACCCTGGACCTGCTCATACTCCGAACACCGGAAGGTAAAATCCTTCTTCTGTGTAAAAACTACTACCTCATATTTTAATCGGGTAATATAGATCTCAGGGATTTTAATCTCTTCATCGGGTCCTGCTTGCCACTGGTTCTGCTTGGATAGATTTACTTGCTCTTCCATCATGCCACCCCCCTCGCTATCAGTTTGGCCGCCAGCTTTTTCTTATGGCCGCTCGAGCTGAGTCCAGCCTCTTTACACATCTTCTTAAGTTCTTCCAGGGTGTAGTTCCTGGCAAACTCAATGACATCAGCTAATATCGGCTCTGTGATGCCCTCCGGGAAGAGCTCCCCCACCTCAGCCTCAAGACGTTCCTCAGTTGTCGGCTCCTCCACCAGGACCCTCAGCGGATTCCCCATCCGTCTTACTGGCCGGTGGGCGTTTTCATCTTCATTGACCTCGGACATGAGATTATTGAGTTCCGTGGCGTCCCCTCCATTGTTATTAATATTGTCTATTAGGTCAGCCAGACCCTTTTTGTTAAGTTTAACTGTAGCTGGCATGTCACTTTCCCCCAACTCGCGATTTGCTCCAGGATCCTTTTTGTGACTCTATTATAACACATACTTGACAAAGCTCAAATACATAGGTATAATGTTTCTGTTAGGTAAAAAATGGAAACAGAACTCGAGAACCTCAAACTAATATTAACTTCTCCCAGGGAGCGGGCTCCAGGGACGATAGTCTCTTATCTTCAGACTGCCCGTACATTTCTCACCTTTTTCGGTGATGGCGGTCCACCGACCGACAAGGACTACCGGCGCTTTTTCATCCGTAGAAGGGAAAAGGGTATTTCCGAGAGAACCCTGGCCAAGGAATTTGTCCAGCTCAATAAGTTGGCAATCGCTAATAATTGGCCCTGGCCCTTCACCGCGGACGATAGACCCGTAGCAGAAGAAGAACCCTTTGCCCCGGCGTTTACGCCGGAGGAGATCCAGACGCTCATCCTAGCCCGGGACAAATACTCCAAGGGCGAGGCGTTTTACCTGGCGGTCTCAACAGCCTGGGGACTGAGGCGCGAGGAGATGATCAGGATTAGAAAGAGGGACTATAATGAACTCACCATTAAGATTAAGACAGCAAAACACGGCCGGCGGGTAGAGCATCTCATCCCCGACGAAATCAACCCGATACTCCAAGGTTTTCACCCGAAGCTCACCGATGTCAACTCTCTCTCTTATATGTTTTACCGTATCCTCAAGAAAGCCGGCATCGATAGAAGAAAAGGATACGGATGGCACTCCATAAGGCGGATTTTAAGGACCGCCTTAGAGTGGAGCCTGGCCGAGAACCGGCTGCCCCTCTCCCTCGTTGCTGACTATATGGGCTGGTCTAAAACCCAGAAGGGCATTGTCTACGGCGGGTCTCCAATGCTGGGCCTCTACTTTCATCCAGAGGCAATGTCCAGCGACCCCCATGCTATTGAGCGCAAGATGCTGGAAGTTCACCCATTCCTGAAGTTCTGGAAATCAGCTCCACAAACTATTGATGGCCAGTCACCGGAACATTCAGAGACACCACAGGCCACCTAGACTTCAGCTCTAGCGTAGTATTCCTCAATTGACACGGCTACACGCCGTGTCTTTTTTTAAGCCAACTCGGTGATGAGCTGGCTATTGTGCTAATTTTCTAGCTTCAATATCAATATATCAATTTTATAAAATTCATAAAATTCATATCAAAACTACTTGACAAATTCATATTGATATGGTAATCTATATTGAAGCTATATACATAGGTATTATGATACTGTTGAATGTAGCCCGAACCTTTACAAAATACGGCTACCATAGCTAGGCCACCAGTCTAGCCATCGGGACAGTTACCGCCGTTATACGGGTGCTGAATAGTTAGACCTCCACCTATAATGTAGGTGGCTACGAAAGGCAACGGTAAGCCGTCTATAATGCCCCTTGTGTGCGGTTGGGTGTGCCATACGCTAAATCTAAAACAGGAGAGATTAAAGCTATGGGAGATACACCCAGTTACATCAAGTCACTACTTTTGCCCAACGGCAAAAAGCCCACTGGCAGGCGTGTATGGTCACTTGACCTAGAGAGCATTTGGCTACCGTTCTTCACGGCCACCAACCTTCAGAGTGATACCGCCATACCGCTAGATGCACTAGGCGCACCCCTGCGCCTCGCCTATGCCCAAGACGGGACTGTTAAATTTAGCAAATCTGGCAGGCCAGTGGTAAGGGTAGCCAAGCCTATCGCCGATAGCGTCAAGCTGGTAAGGGAGAATTTTGCGGCCAACCTTGTGGCCTATGCCGAAGGCGTGGCGCAGGACAACCCGAAAGGCTATGAAGCACTCCAAAAGAGAGCCTCTAAAGCTGGCCAGCCGATTGTTACCGCCGATAGAGCCAATATGGACAAGGCTATCGCCGAAGCTATGGAGAAGTCCGTTGCCGAAGCAAAGGCCGAAGCCACCGAAGCCACCACCACCCCCCCACAAGGCGAGAGAGTCGCCGTTACAGCGTAACTATTCTAGCGTATGGCACGCCCCACCGCACACAAGACCGAAAGAGAGGTATAAAATGGCTAGTTCTAAATGGAATACGCCTAGCCGTCAAACTCACCTTGTTAACCTCTTTTTAGACAGTGGGGGTTTTTGCGTTTTTGGTCATAAGCCTTGCCCCAATCCAGAGCACCATTACCTAAACTTTATTGAAGGCTTAATAGCCGATTGGAAGGTGGATGACAGGGCGCAGGATAGAGCCGAATGGGAAGCCGAAAGGCAACGGCTACATAGTCTAGGGGAAAGACGCTACCCCTTGCGTGGCCAGTTTAGTAACATCAGTCAAGACATCTTTTTTGGCAACCAGCCTCTATACTACCTTGTCGGGCTGGCCGTTAGCGGTGTTACACTTTCACCCTTTGCAAAGGTTAGAATATCCAGTTCCTATGTAAACCTATACATTGAGCTTGGGCAAAGCCTAAAGGGTGTTAGTAAAAACCGAAAGCGCAAGGCCATTAGATACGGCAAGCCTTTGCCCCCCGAATATAAAAAGAGAGTTGAGCAAGTTTGTAGAGAAGCGGTAAGGCACTACTTGAGCCACTAGGCAAAAAAGGGAGAGACACCCCGTTACTGGGGTGTCTTTTTGCTTAAAACCCGCCCGTTAAGGGCGGTTTGTTTTACCCCCCTCCCCCTATGAAGGGGAAGGGGGGGCTTTTTTTATCCCCAATTATCCCCCCTGCACGCAGGAGAAAGGAGATTGAAGCCGTGAAACATAGGCTCTTCTGGTTCTACAGAAGCCTACTCTGTCTCCTCAAAGGACACGATGATGGGGCTGCCTTTTTTAACCCTATCACCGGCGACCGAGACTTGGGCTTTATTTGTTTTAGGTGCGGAAGACCCAAGCTGACGGGCTGGGCTGCAACCACAAGAAATAACAAAAGGTAAGAAAGGAGGGCAAAGCTATGGGCGAGAAGTTCCCGACAGGGCGTCTCATTATGACCGCCGGTGTCGCCGAGCTGGGGGCCGCTAACGAATCCTTCGCCAAGTTCGTGCGGAAGAGCCTCCAGCGCCACTCGGATGGCGACTGGGGCGACTTGAGCGCCGAGGACGTGGTAGAAAACGAGTATGCCCTGGGCAAGCAGCTGAGGCTGCTGTCAGCATACGAGCACAACGGCCTGCCGAAAATCTGGATTATCACCGAGGCCGACCGGTCAGCAACTACGGTACTTTACCCCGAAGAATATTAAAGCAGAAAGGAGGTGATTTATGCCTTTCATTGTGACGGCCGATATCCGCTTGCTGATAGGAGACGACCAAGCCAAAACTGAGGAGCAGGCCAAGGTGGCTGCCATCGAGCAGCTCAGCGATTACCTCAGAAACCACAGCTGGCCGGAACTCCTTAAGGTGCAGCGGGTTGAAGATGGTAAAACCGTGTACCGCAAGGAACTCGAGGAGGGCGATATCGTCAGCTGCCCGAAGTGCGGGAGCGATGACATTGACTGCGACGATATGCCCAGCCACGCCAGGTGCAACTCCTGCGGCCAGGAGATGAAAACCAAGACAGTGCTTATCTGGTACGAGTAACAGCAAACCGTAGCAGAAAGAAGGTGACCTATGGCCAAAAACGAGGAAGTAGTCTTCATCCTCACCCGGGAAGATGTATTGCTTCGCGCCAAAGAGATGGGCATACCGGCGGACGAGATTACCGACGACATCTTCTATCAGGTGAAGAAAGGCGTGGAGTGGGGGCTAGAATGCTGGTCTGAGGTAATGAAAGAAGCCATAAACATGGCATTAAAGGGATAACTATACCCAGAAAGGAGAGATGTTGATGCTCTTCTACAAGATGGGCAACGGTAAGCTTATAGCGGTTGCACGCAGAGGAACTGGCCGGAGAGAAATCAAGGCACTCCAGAGGGAAGAATGGGCTAGGCGCCAGGGTGGGATTTGCGCCGTTATTAGCTACACGGAGGTACACGCAATCTACTTCGCTACTAAAGAAAAGAAAGGAGGTGACCGATGAGCAGGATATTTGTCTATGACGGGAGAGAGTTTCCCGACCATGACCCCGACGCAACCGTAGAAGATGTCAAGAAGAGGATGTCCGACTTCTTCCCCGAACTGGCCAACGCCGAAGTCAAGGAGGCCAAGCGCGGTGATGATACTCTCTATGAGTTCGTCAGAAAGGTTGGTACCAAGGGATAGTGGAGCCTAAAGATTTAATTAAAATCCTGAAGGCGGTCCCTGAAACCCGCCTCCGGATTTTTCCCCTGGCCCACGAGCTGGTTGGCGAAAACGGGGAGATTGACCCAGAAAAGGTGGCCTTCCACCAAAAAGAGCTTACGGAAGCGGTCGAAGAGGCGAAGGCTTACTCTGCGTCGACAAACGAGGCGGTCAGATGCCTGAAAGAGATGGCCCAATCCTAACCCTGGCCAACAAGCTCACTTCGCTGGGGGTGCCGTCAATAAGCATACTCATCGCCTGGCTTGACAACGCGGAGGACTTCGCTGCTTTTCTTAACCTGGTCGATGAGTTTCTTCCGGAGAGAAGGCCTGAAATCCTCTCCGAGACAAGCCCGGGCGCCCAGATATCCGTCTTCGCCGATTATTTTGCGGACCGGTACTTTCCCCTTGACGACTACGTCAGGTATGGCGATGCCGGTGAGTACGAGGAGCTTACCTACCGCATCCCGCTGACAGTCCAGGGGATATCTTACGACGACTACCACGAGATATCCTCGGACTACCGTGCGGGAATACAGCTGATTGCCTACCTTATACGCAACCCCTACGAAGATTTTGAGGAGGCGAACGTATCATTGGCCGAAGCCTGCCAGGAGCACGTTTCCCAGGAGCTTATCAAGCGCGCCGCCGCCATCCAGCTCGAGCCGGAGGAGGCGCACAAGCTTCTCAACGACACCCCATATGAGCAGCTGGCGCACTGGACTGACAGGCTCCACTGCTGCACCAATAACTTCTTCCTGGATACCGACTACGAGATGCTGATGCAAAGCGTCCTCGGCTGGGACAGGGAAGATGTGGAGGATCTGACGAGGCAATGGCATCAGGCGGAGGACACGGAAAACAGGCTTACTGAATTTGTTGAATGGCTTGAGGCCGACCTCCCGGGTCGGTTCGAGGAAATAGTGAATTTTGTTTTAGAAAGGAGGGCAGATGGTTAAAGAGCTGACGGAGGAACTACAAGGCTACCAGTGGGAGATGCCCATTGGCCTTGAGATTCCTCCGGACAAGATCAGGGCCAGGCTTGATCTCTACCAGGACTCGATTATTTTCTACCTGGTAGACGGTAGAACAATCAAGACCAAGATGGTTTCGGCCCGTGATATAACCATGGCATTGCTCAGGGAAGTGCCGATGTCATCAGGGCTTTTGCCCCGGAACACGCTCTGGTGGCGGCAGAATAAAAACGGTCCCGAATTCGCTCTTTGGCGCCCGCCCGCGGTCTGGAAAGCAGCCCTGATGCTGGAGGCGTTCAAGCCCCCCAGGAGATTTAAGCTGCCGCTGCCAGGGCTCATCTTCATCTGCTCACCGGGCAGGCAGCCCAGAATTTACGCTGCCAAGAAAAGACCGGCGTCGCCGCGGGACGTTATCTACCATGCCCCTTTGTTCAACGTCTTCAGCAGCGGCGACACCTGCGCCGGCACCCACAAGTTCCCTCCGAATGTCAGCGAGATACCCGAGTCTTTCTTCACCAGCTTTTTCACCAGAGAAGCTCAGTTCAACGACAGGTCGAAGAAATACCCCAAAGACCTGCTGCAGCTGTGGGAGGAGCTGGACGGGAAGGCAAAATACCCACTGAGGGACCTGGTGCGAATAGGAACGATAAAGGACATCTTGTAGTGAAACCAGTAGGCTACCTGTTAAACACCAAAGAGGGGCTAACCGGCAACGCCGGCCTTTACTACGACTACATCTTCGCCGAGACCGGCGTTTTCATACGCGCCCGGAACCCGCTGCTCAGGGCAACTCTGTGTGTAAGCCCCGCGGAGATAAAGGGGCTTGCCCCCCTCTACGAGGAGCTAGAGCTCGTCCATGGCAAGATCCCCCGCGCTCTTTATGACCTGGCGCTATCGGCGCTGGTGGCCAGCTGCCCGCTGGAGCGGTACCTGGCGGTAACCTGGGACGGCCAGTACCACCTCATCACCCCCGAGCAGAGCGGCAAGCCGGCGGAGGTTAAATACGAGCGGGTTAGTTCAACCTTAATGGACATTCACGGCCACGGCACCATGGGTGCGTTTTTCAGCGGCGTCGACGATGCCGACGAGCAGGGGCTAGGCCTCTATATGGTGGTGGGGAAACTCGACACGCTTCTGCCCGAGGTTGAGATGAGGATAGGTGTATACGGCTACTTCGCCCCGGTCACTATGGGGGATATCTTCGATGTATAGGCTGGACAATAGGTTTGCCGACAGACCCTTCGCCGTGACAATAGTCGGCTGCGGCGGCACCGGCGGCTTTGCCGCCGAGAGTATCTGCCGGCTCCTGCCCCAGCAGGCCAAGCTGGTGCTGATAGACCTCGACCGGGTAGAGGAGCGGAACCTCACCCGGCAATGCTTTTACAGGGAGGACCTGGGGAAGTTCAAGAGCGAGGTCCTGGCGCAGCGGCTGGCCCGGAAATTCGACCGGCTCATAGGGTACAGCACCCTGCCGGTGCGCATGGCGGAGATCCCCACCCCCGGGTTAATCATCGGGTGCGTGGATAACGGCCCCGCCCGGCAAGACATCCACGCGCTAATCAGAAGCGGCCGATACTCATACCCGGGGCCCTCGTTGTGGTGGGTAGACGCCGGCAACGGGGATGACTTCGGCCAGGTGCTCATCGGCAACAGCGAAACTATCGCCGCCTGCACACCGGAGCAGGACGTTTATCACTCACTCCCCCTGCCCACAATCCAGCGGCCAGACCTATTGAACCAGGCGCCGCGCGGCCGGGACTGCGCCGCAATCGCCGAGGAGCAGGGGCCGACCATCAACCTGGCCATGGCTGCCCTGTTGGTAGAAGTTGTGCACCGTCTCATCGCCGGCACCTGCAGTTGGGTGCAGCTCTACCTTGATTTAAAGGCCGGTACGCTAACGAGCGTCCCGGCTACACCAGCATCGATAAAGTCCATCTGGGGACAAAAGCGAGAGAAAGGAGGCAAA
>Ga0268282_1001373_pt1 | contig 10730 bp, 4 predicted proteins | sample saktaG_12_FD_190133 | JGI IMG/M metagenome (GOLD analysis project Ga0268282, IMG submission 190133) | Saline water microbial communities from Sakinaw Lake, British Columbia, Canada - sak_2011_5_24_120m | ecosystem: Environmental > Aquatic > Non-marine Saline and Alkaline > Saline ...
TTCTTGAAAAGTATAAGATATGCGATGGCAAAATAATAGATACAGGCGTAAGAACTTTTCAAGTGCCTCAGGACAGGCAAAAGAAAAGTCTAGCACTAAAAAGAGGATTGGCAAGAAGAAGCCGCAAGACAATTAGAAGAAAAGCTCGAAGGTTAAAAAGCCTTGTAAAACTCGCAAGGGAATTCAATTTAATCACAGGCGATTTTAACCATGACAATGTCCTTAAACCCAAAAAAGGTGATAAAGAAAAAAAATGGGATATATGGTTTATAAGAAAAGAAGCTCTTGAAAGAAAGCTTACTGATAAAGAATTTTTCAGAGTGCTTTATCATATCGCTAAACATAGAGGTTTCTATTTTCACACAAAATCTGAAGAGCTTAAAAAAGAGGAAAAAGGATCTGAAACAGGTAAGGTAAAAGCGGGGCTTATCAGAATTAGAAACAAATTTGAGGATAGTAACTGGAAAACCGTCGGTCAGATGTTCTGGGAGGAATTTAATCAGATAAATACGGAAAATAAAAGAAAAAGAAATGCTAAAGATAAATATCAAAATTCAATACCCCGGTTATTATTAAAAGAGGAAATCAAGGCAATATTCAAAAGACAAAAGGAATTACGCAATCCGAAAGCCAAAGAAAAATTCAAACTAAGATACATTGATGAAATTTTGATGAATGAAGAATCAATAGACGAGTATAGACTTCAAAAAATGATGAACAAGTGCGAATTCATCAAGGATGAATTATGTGCGCCTAAAGAAAGTTATACAGCAGAAAGATTTACCTTATTCAACAGGCTCAATACTTTAGAGTTGGTTGACACTAATAATAAAGACAGGCATTTAGCACTCGATGATACTCAGAGAAATAAAATAGAAGCACTTTCGTATAAAAACACAAAAGTTACATTTGCTAAGATAAGAACAGAATTAGGACTTCAGGACGATTTGCATATAAGATTTAATCTTTGCTCATATAGTGAGAAAAATCCTGAATACAACAAAAGGATTGAATGTGAAATTAAAAAAGGCCAATTACAATTCGATCAGAAACATAAAGTCCCAATCGTACATATTAATTCTGGCGAGATTAGAGCACTTGACAGGGAAATAAAGAAGATATTCCACAGTAAAAAACTTTGGCCAAATTCAAAAAAGATTCACGTTTATTATTCAGATATTAGAAAGCAATTGAACCTTTCAGATGATTTCCGATTTGCAGATATAATAAGAGGATATACAAAATCAGTGTCAGAATTAGGTAGTGAGGCCAAATACATTAAACAATTTGAGAAAGATACTTTTGTAGAGCTTAAAGGTTATCATAAAATTAAAAAGGCAGTTGTAGAGCACGATAGTGAAAACAAATGGGCCGAATTGGCCGCTGATACGAACAGTCTGGACATTATCGCCGAGGCGCTTGTCTATCACAAGAGCGACAAAACAAGAACGGAATATCTGGAACAAAATGGCTTTGTTGATAAGGACATAATAGATGCGGTACTGACGATCAACATGAAGCAACTCGCTAATTATTCAATAGAGGCAATACGAAAATTGTTAGTTTTCATAGAGAAGGGTGATTTATTTAACGATGCGAAGGAAAAAGCCGGTTTTGGAAAGATTGAGTATGAAAAGCAACCAATACTGAAACCCTACAACGATTTTTTCGAAAATAATCCCGTTGTTGCAAGGGTAATATCTCAGACAAGAAAAATCGTAAATGCCATTGTGCGAAAGTATAATAGTAAATATCCAATTGACCAGATTCATATAGAAATAGCTACAGAATTGGCAAGCAGCGAACAAAGGAAAATTAAAATTCAGCAGGGCCAAAACAGATACCGGGAAGATAAAGAAGCCGCATCAGAACGATGCAGAGAAGCTGGAATTGACCCTGAAGAAGGTCAGAACCTTTTAATGTTCAGACTAGCTGAGCAGCAGAATTATTTCTGTCCTTATACGGGTACGAAAATCACATTGTATCCGACGGGCGCAGCCAATGAAGTTTATATCAGAGACTGTGAGATAGACCATGTTATACCGATGAGCAGGTCATTTAATGACAGTTTAAATAACAAGGTGTTATGCACACAAAAGGCAAATCAGGATAAAAGGGACAGGATACCTTTTGAATGGTTTGAAGAAATGTATGGCAAGGATTGCCGAAAGTGGGCAGAGTATGAATATACTGTAAAAAAGATGTATGGTATGCCTTATCCAAAAAGAATAAATCTACTCAGAAAAAGCTGGACTGATAAAGACAAAGAAAAGTTCTTGAGTAGAAATCTCAATGATACTCGCTACGCCGAAAAACATATTGCCAATTATCTTCGAAAACATTTTGATTTTTCAAAATCCCTCAGAGACGACATAAAAGATGTGAACAGAATACAAGTGCGCAGCGGTGGGATTACGGCTTTTCTGCGTCACATGTGGGGGCTGAATAAAAACAGAAGTGAAAATGATTTGCACCACGCAATTGATGCTTTGGTTGTTGCCTGTTCGACTTATGGTCATGTATATCTGGTATCAAATTTATCCAAGGCAATAGAGAGGAAGGGTAAGAACTGGTATAAACACTTTGGTCGTGATAAGTTTAAACCTTGGACCAATATAAGAGATGACATTCAAGATGCTGTTGATAACGTCTTTGTGTCTCGAATGCCAAGGCACACTGTTACTGCTTCTGCACACAAAGATACGATAATCAGCAAAGGAAAAGCAAATAAGAAGAGAATTATTGAAATCAATTCCGGATATGCCGAGATGGGGGATATGGTTCGTGCGGATATGTTTGTTGATAAAGATGGGAAAAATTATATTGTTCCGATATACACAATTGATATTTTCAGCAATAAACCGCTACCGGAAAAATACCTGAACAAAAATAATGCTTCTTATGACCAGTGGCCAAGCATAAATGAGGGAAAGCTTAAATTTAGATTTTCTTTATTCAAGGATGATTTAATAAGCATTAATAATCAAATGTATTATGTCGATTATACACGAGCTACCAGAAGTAAAATTAGCATCAAGAAAGTTGATGGCTCACTCATAAACAAAATGAAAGGAGAAAAAACTAAGGAAACAGGATACAGAAATGTAGAATTAAAAAAATACTCCGTTGATATGTTAGGTAAATATAAGGAGATAAAACAGGAAAAAAGGCTTAGTAATAGATTTGAGCACCAAAATAAAGCCTTACAAAATTAAAAAAATGGTAATTTGATGATTATTTTCAGCAAGAAAACTCCGTTTTTTTACATTAAATATTCACACAAATTCTTTCTCGCCAGAGAGTTACATATCTACTATTATAGCAGATATGAAAATGAGAGCAAGTTATAACGGGACCAGGCCCAGCTTGTTATCAGGAACTATTATAGCAGATATGAAAATGAGAGCAAGTTATAACTCGAACCACTGCGTCCGCTGGAATATCGCGATTATAGCAGATATGAAAATGAGAGCAAGTTATAACCGTTTCGATGCCGGTTCAAAGAATGGAGCAATTATAGCAGATATGAAAATGAGAGCAAGTTATAACTGAAATTAACGAATCAAAACAGGAGATCATATTATAGCAGATATGAAAATGAGAGCAAGTTATAACCGACCAGAGCAATACAATCACAAGCTCTGCATTATAGCAGATATGAAAATGAGAGCAAGTTATAACATCCTTATGCTTGCTATCCATTTCTTTTTAATTATAGCAGATATGAAAATGAGAGCAAGTTATAACTCTTAGCCGCCAATGTTGAAATAGCGATACATTATAGCAGATATGAAAATGAGAGCAAGTTATAACGCTCAGCCAGTCGTAAACAATAGTGAATTCATTATAGCAGATATGAAAATGAGAGCAAGTTATAACTCGTGGAGGTGTTTTATCCGGATGCGAATTATTATAGCAGATATGAAAATGAGAGCAAGTTATAACACGCTAGTCGGTTTATGTAAGCTTGAATATATTATAGCAGATATGAAAATGAGAGCAAGTTATAACGGAAGCGATGCACCGGTCTTAACATTCCAAATTATAGCAGATATGAAAATGAGAGCAAGTTATAACCGAAGCGCGTTTGAGAGCATGTACATCCCGATTATAGCAGATATGAAAATGAGAGCAAGTTATAACGGGTGACGTAGTCGTCATCGTGTTCGTTTTATTATAGCAGATATGAAAATGAGAGCAAGTTATAACATCTTTTCTTCAGTCTCCTTAACGAGAGACATTATAGCAGATATGAAAATGAGAGCAAGTTATAACAGCTGAGAGACTTTGCGGCATAAACAAACCATTATAGCAGATATGAAAATGAGAGCAAGTTATAACGGTCCAATCCTGACATCCTTTCGCGGCAATATTATAGCAGATATGAAAATGAGAGCAAGTTATAACTGGCCGGCTGCATCATAAGCTATGCGAACAATTATAGCAGATATGAAAATGAGAGCAAGTTATAACTTGGATTGATCTACTACAAATTGAACCAGATTATAGCAGATATGAAAATGAGAGCAAGTTATAACCATCCGTTATCGAGGCCAAGGCCGCCTTTATTATAGCAGATATGAAAATGAGAGCAAGTTATAACCGATTCCCTCGTATCGTTCGATCGTATAAGATTATAGCAGATATGAAAATGAGAGCAAGTTATAACACTCCACGAGCTGGTCGTCCCGAACGATCAAATTATAGCAGATATGAAAATGAGAGCAAGTTATAACATCAGGATCAATATTAAAAAGATTAAGCGTATTATAGCAGATATGAAAATGAGAGCAAGTTATAACGCCAAACAGAGGAGCCGGCCGGCCCCGATATTATAGCAGATATGAAAATGAGAGCAAGTTATAACTGATCGCTCATTGCTTTGAGTAATTCTAAAATTATAGCAGATATGAAAATGAGAGCAAGTTATAACAATCATATCGTCAAGCATAATCTTGACATTATTATAGCAGATATGAAAATGAGAGCAAGTTATAACACCTGTTGCAATGCGCCAGGGTGCCCGACAGGATTGTGGCGGTTTAGGCCAAAAGGAATAAGGGGTCAAGTATTAATTTTTCTGATTGCATTGACCTGTCTGAGAGGAAATAGGGAGTCAGGCAAAAACTGGGGACAGCCGTTGTAATTGATTATTTTCTATTGACTATTGACTAATTTAGGAAAACAAGGGAAAACAGGGACAGCCGTTGTGATTTACGATTTGTGATTTTCTATTTGCGATTTACGATTTAAGAAATACGACTTGAAATCTGCGTTCATCAGCGTTAATCTGCGGTTTAGGGGAAATTAGAGCAGCCTTTTTCATTGATTATCCATTCGACTACGCTCAGGACAAGCTTACTATTGATTATTTAGATTCTTAGAGAATAAAATCATGCCGGATTATAAACGAGGATTTCGTACGGGCGGGACCTATGGTATAAAAGAGGTGAGAACGAATTTATGCGAGCGGGTTTTTAAATTGATTATTTCGTCGAAGGAAGGCTTTTGATGATGAGAATTTTACTTAGACAGTGTTACTTAAATTTTAATAGTTGACTGTCATTAGTTTTTACGCCGTCCTGTTCCTGAGCCTAATCGGTCTCATTCGTAGCGGCGCCACGGGACTTGTCGTCCGGTGCTCGTCCGGAGAGGCCCTCCAAAGAGGTGTTCAATCCTTCCCGGATCTCGTCCAGCTTTTCCCGCGAACCTGTTGCCTCGGGCAAAGCGGCGTTGGGTTCGTCGATCACGCGTGGCGTCATGAATACGAACATCTCGCTGTTCGCCAGATTGACCTCGGCATGCCGGAAAAGTCCCCCGATCAGCGGCACATCCCCGAGCAGTGGAAGCTTGTGCTCGATCATACTTTCCTTTTGAAACAGGATGCCGCCGAGCAGAAGCGTTTGGCCGTCCCGCACGATCATGTTGGTCGTGGTCTCCATTACGGTCCTGACGGGCTGATCGTTTACAAGATCTGAGGTCAACTGGGAAATCTCGACGTTGACAATCATATCTACATTGTCTTCGGGGGTGATACTCGGTCGGGCCCGCAGTTCCATACCGACCCTGTCGAAGTTAATGTTTTGGCTGGTGGTCTGCTGCGTTATTGATTCGCTGCCCCGGAACGCCACTTCGCTGCCCTTGAAGAAATTCGCCTGCTCATTGTCCTTGGTCCAGAGTGTTTGCTGATTCAGAACCTTGGCGTTGGTTGTCTTAATAAGGAAGTCAATCAAGGCGTAAATGTCGGTTCCGACGCCAAGCACTGATCCCGATCCTGTGGCGTTCACGCCACTACTGGACGATATGGTCCCGGCTGCCGAGCCATGCGTTCCGATATTAGTCAAATTGCTCAGTGCCGTGATTGCATTTTCGCCTAACGTCCCAAACGCCTGAGGATTCGTCGATAGCTCGATCCCGAGAGACGTCACTTTGGAATGCTCAACCTCCACGATTATCGCCTCGATCACCACCTGCTTGCCCGGCACATCCAGTGAATCAATCAGTTTTCTTATGGCGTCCATGAACTCCGGCGGAGCCAGGACCATGATCGACTTGGTATGCGGTTCGGGCACAAAGCGGACCCGCCCAATGACGTTGCTGATTGGCATTTCCGCGTTGACGCCCATGCTGCTGCGGGCCCCGATACCCGACCAGGGCGGCGTATACTCGTTATTGCCCGCCTGGGCGTCGTTGTTCGAGCCGGCATTGTTGTTGCTATCGCCCGTACTATCCATCGCGGACTCCCCGGTCAGTCCCTGGGCCGTGAGACGAATCCGCGCCTGCTGCCCCGGTTCGACGAACAACGCATTAAGACGCTCGGTAAGATCCTCGGGATCGGCGTACTTTAGCTCGATAACTTCCGGGACCTCGCCCATTTCCTGGCTGTCAAGCTCTTTTATGAGGTCCTCAATCACATCGTACGCCCCGGCGACGTTGCTTATGACGATGATTTTCTTGGTGCTCGGTACTTCTTCGAACGTCAACTGTCCATAGAGCGGCCCGACGATTTTCTTCTTTTCTTCTTCGTCGCCGTAGCCGTAGTAGTAACGGCGGAAAAAGTCGCTTGTGCTGCTCGATTGTTCGCTGAAGAGTGTTGTGAGCAGGTCCGCTATCTGCACGGGGTCGGAATTGCGCAGCGTAAAGATCCTCGGCTTGACCTGGTCCAGATCGAGCGGAATGTCCCATTCCTCTATCTGGACGGCAATCTTGAGCATGTTCTCCGGTGAGGCGATCACCGTTATCTGGTTCATCGTTGAGAATGATATGACTCTAACCGTGTCCTGAGTTTCAACATTACGTGAGCTTCGGTTATAACCGCTATTACTATAGCCATAACTATAAGAATAACCGGCTTCCTGCTCGTAAAGACCTTCGATGTTCTCCTTGACCTTGTCAGGGTCGGCATATTTCAACTTAAAAACCTTTGTTTCAAACATACCCGTGGGGACGTCTATTTCGGCAATCAGTTTCTTGACCATCACGCGCATCTCTTCCCTGCCGAAGATCATGATCTGCCTTGCCTGGGTCAATGGCAGAACAAGAACGCTCGCCTGCAATTCCGTCCCCGGCATCTGCTGTATCGCCTCGTTAAGGCGCAGCGCCACCTCGGAAACATTGGCGTATCCCAGCGTGATTGTTTCGTGTTCTCTGGAGATCGTCTGTTCCTTGTCGAGTTTCTCTATCCACTCGGCAATCTTCTTCATATCTTCAGCCGATGCCCTTGCAATGATCCATCTGCGATTGGGCTCCGGGATGAGTACGATCGGCACCTGACCGGTCCCGGTCACAGGCGATGAGCCTCCTCTGGAACTGCCGTAACTGGAACTGCTGCTTCGGCCGTAAGAGCTGCTTCCACCAGACCTGTTTCGATCTCGACCGGAACTGCTTCCTCCCGTGCCGTCGAAGCTCAGAAGCATCCTCAGCACCTGGACGATCTCCGCCGGATCGCCGTAATAAATCTCAAAAGTATCCTGCTGGGTCTGCTCGGCTTCGGGCACATCGAACTGTTCAATGATCCCTTCGAGACGCATCAGATTCTGGACCGTATCAACCACAAACAGAGTGCGGGTGTTCTGGTCGGCAGTTACAAGGCCGGCATCGGTGAGCAGGGGGGTGACGATCTCAGCCATTTGGGCAGATCCGTAGTTCTTCAATCTAAAGAACCTCTGAACGACCTGATTCTTGTTCTTGATTGTTGAAAGCGGATAATCGACCAGGATTGTAGGAACGTCCTTGTCCAGCTTGTCAATCCACCCGGCGATTTGCTCCATGTCCTCAGCCGTCGCCTTTGCGATAATCCAGTTGTAAGTCGTCTCGGGGATAAGCATGGCCGGCGTCCGGCTGGTCCCAATGGTGACCGTCGTCGCTGTCCCCCCGGTCTTACTCTTACTCGGGTTCTTGTCCTTGGAGTTGCTGCCGGATGAACTGCTGCCCACGGGAGGACCAGGTCTTGGTTTTGGCTCTGAAGGGCCCAGGCCGGGCACGCCTGAACTGCTGCTGGCGCCGCTGCTCAGCAATGTCTTCAACAAGGCGACTATTTCCGATGGGTCGCCATACTGTATTTCGAATATCCGGGTATCGAGTTGAGCCACCTCGACCACGTCGTACTGTTCGATAAGCAAGCCGATACGCATCAGATTCTTGACCGTATCGATCACCGCCAGACTGCTGGTGTTCTCGTTGGCGCTTACATAGCCATACTCGCCAATCAACGGCAGAAGAATTTGGCCCATCTGTGAAGCACTGTAGTTATTCAGCTTGAAGAACTTCTGGACGATCTGATCCTTGTTCTCAATCATAGCCAGAGGGTAATCAGAAGCTATCGTGGGGACCTCGCCGAGTTTGGCCTGTGCTATAGGTTTGAGGAAAATCGCGTTGTCGGCAAACTCCGCAACACAGCCCTTCATGCGCAGGGCGGCATAGATCATCGAGAGAGCCTCGCTTCTCGGCAGCCTATCCGGTGCGAAAATAGTCACTTTCAGTTTCTTCGATTCATCATCCGGAATAATGGTCTTGCCCGTCCAGTCTGCCAGTTTCTTCAAGATATCCTTCATAGGGACATCGTTAAGGTTCAGGGCTTCCATCGGCTCATTTGAGTCCGCCGATTTCTCCGACCCATCGCTTGCGGCAACCACGCTCTCGGGCTCGTTAGCATCAGGTGATCTGGCGGGCTCGTTTGCGTCGAAGGTCACCATAGGCTCGTTTGCATCACCAGGCTCTCTTGTCTCGCCGGGCTTGTTAGGCTCGGCTGCGGCGACTTCAGCCGGCTGCTCCGGCTGTTCGGGCATAGGCGAATAGAAACCGATCCTCCAGACGATAAGCACCACTGCAATGCCGACCAATATTAATACTATTGATTTTGACCGTTCCATTTTATTCACCTCAATATGAATCTAAACCACTCTTATTGCCTGTCATCCGGCCTGCTCCGTCTTCTGCCGCTTCCATCAGAACTCCGGTTGCCGTGTCCGTCGGGGAGGGAAAGAAACCATATTTCTCACTGAACTTAGCTTCAACCTTTTGCTTTTCTTCATCCGACATCTGGTCCTATCGCTTCATGACATTCTCCATTTCCTCTCTCATTTTGGCCCTGTCTTCTCCAGAGAGATGGGGTCCGCTTTTCATGCCGGTGCTTCCTCCTTCCGGACCGCGCATCGGCGGTGCTTCGGACCGAACGGTAACTATATTGGCGCGTTTTCCTCCCGTCTCACCCGGCTTGGGCGACGGTCTCTCAGGTCCGGACCTCGAGCCGCCCTGGGCCGGAGAACCCTCAGCATCAATTGGACAAAAGACTTTTTTCTCCCCTTCCCATTCGGTTGTGACTGAAGCGGCGTCGATGGCTACAATCTTTGCGTCCCTGATCCTGGCGCCGACCTTATACCATTTACCATCTATATATGCCTCGTCGCCGAATATGCCCAGCACAGCCTTCACGGGATGCTCCTTTAGTGACGGCCAAAAGAGATTCTCCTTCTTCAAATCCTCCGTGATTAGCTTGGACTTGGTTACCTGGCTCTCCACGATGTTGGGGTCCGGTTTGTTCCTGGCGGTGGCCTGCTTGACGATGCGCTCCGCCCTGGCCGAAGCAATGAAAAAGCCCGTTACCTTAGCCACGGTCAGAACGCCCGATAGCACCGCAATCGCAAGCAATACTACGGGAACAAATTCCCGCTTGTTTTGCACGAGATCCCTTATACGATCAAGCGTCATGATCCACCTTTCTTCTTCGGCAGACTGGCGAATGTCGAGATTGTCAGATCCAGTTGCACCTGCTGTCGTTTGTTTGGGTTAACTTATATTATGAACTCCTCGATCCTGCCAAGTACGGATTCTCATTCAGCCCGGCAAGCAAATCGAGCATCTGCTGTTAATAAAATCATGAAAATTACCACAACAAGCCAAATATATGCTCTGTTTGCCATTTTTCGAGCTTCAAAGAAGAGTTGCCATCTTAGTTGAGCGGAGAACCTCCTTAATCTCACTATTAATTGTAGTGCCATATTTTATGAAAAAGTAACGGTTTTTCTCGGACTATCTTCTGAGTGCGCATCTTTTTGACTGCTTTTTTTGCAGAAGTACATCATTCGCTTGTTAAGCGATGAAAGCATTTCACCTACACAATAGATTAGACGCCAAAAGCACGAATTCGTTACGTGAATTCTTCAAAATAAACAGAAAACTTTGCTCGTTCTCAACCCGCGGCTTCTTCTTCTGCCTTTTCCTTGTTCTGC
>Ga0268282_1001377_pt1 | contig 10710 bp, 9 predicted proteins | sample saktaG_12_FD_190133 | JGI IMG/M metagenome (GOLD analysis project Ga0268282, IMG submission 190133) | Saline water microbial communities from Sakinaw Lake, British Columbia, Canada - sak_2011_5_24_120m | ecosystem: Environmental > Aquatic > Non-marine Saline and Alkaline > Saline ...
CTTCTGGATGAACCCTCTCTGGGCCTAGCTCCATTATTAGTAAAACAAATTTTCCAAATTATCCGTGAAATTAATGATCAGGGTATATCAATATTATTGGTAGAGCAAAATGCCCGCAAAGCATTAAGTATTGCTGACAGGGGATATGTGCTGGAAACCGGAAATATTACTATTAGCGGATTAGCTTCCGATTTAAAGAGTAATCAAAAAGTCCAGGAGGCCTACCTGGGAGGGGCTGCCCTTAAGAAGAGAAAATGAAGTAATTAGCGTAGAGCGTATAGCGCATAACGTATAGTATTTACATTGGTGAGTGATAAGTAATAAGCAATAAATAGCGAAATACAAAAAGCATAAAACCATAATTCAAAATTAAAAAGTTATTCTAGTAAGGTATCATTTTTGTAGGGGGCGGATTTATCCGCCCCGTCTTTTTTTAGTTACTTTAAGAGCAGGCTTGATTAATCAATCCTCCATATCAAATTTTTAATTATTCACCAACAATCTTTTCTCTACTGGATAATTTTTTTCTATCTCCAGTTTCTCTTTCTCCATGTAAATATGTAATACGAATATAAAATTATTGAAAAATGTTGCTATTTTTGATATATTAAGCATAAAATAGTATATAGTATTATAGCGGATAGCGTAGAGCGTTTAGCATAGAGTTAAGAAAGAAGAAGGCATAATAAAAAGAAAAGAATATAAAAAACATATAGTATATAGTAAAATGCAGTAATATGTGACAATTAATAAATTACAATTTTTCACGAGTGCAGGCCCGCCAGTCTCTGAATTATAAAAGAAGGGCACGATGCATTGTGCCCCTACACTTGAATCTTGTTTTCTTTAACGCGATACACAATATGCGATACTAAATACTATCGAATAATTCAATTGGTGAATTGGTCAATCGGTAAATTGGCCAATTAATTAACTGGTAAACTGGCAACCGGTCAACTATATCGCAATACGAGATACGAAAAAAATACAAAGGACAAATATATTATGATTAAAAATGAGAATATAAAAGAGAAAAAGTTATTTTTTGATAACGAACTTCCTGGCTTAAAGGAAAGTTTGATAAAGATGGCAAATTTAGTCGAAGAAGCAATTGATATGGCTATAAAGTCTTTAGTTGAGCAGGATTTGGATTTAGCTGCAAAGGTAATCGAGAATGATGATGTAATTGATAAAATGGAATTAGATATAGAAGAACAATGTTTACAGATGATTGCTCTACGTCATCCTATTGCTAAAAATTTAAGAATTATCGGTTGCGGTTATAAGACCGTATCTGATTTAGAAAGAGTAGCAGATCATGCCGTAGCCATAGCCAGGGCCAGCCAGTATTTATCTACCAAATCGATGGTAAAACCCCTAATAGACATTCCTCGTATGGCTGAAATTGCTCAGAATATGTTGAAAGATGGCTTAAATGCCTATTTCAACGGAGATGTAAAATTAGCTAAGGAAGTATGGGCAAAAGATAGGACGGTTGACGATTTGGATAAGCAAATATTACGTGAACTTTTAACTTTTATGATGGAAGATCCCCATACTATCAGCAGGGCGATTCATTTAATCTTTGTTTCTAATAATATTGCACGGATTGCTGACCACGCTACAAATTTAGCAGAAAGAGTAGTATATATTGCTAATGGAGAAAGAATAAAAGGTTATTTCAAAAACAATAAAGAAGAATAGAACATTAAGGTTTAAAATTAACTAAATGATTGTTTATATTTTTTATTTGAACAATCAAAAACTAAAAGATATAAAAGGTTATAATTTATGGAAACAATCAAAAACAATTTAGAGATAATAAACAAAAAAATAAAAAAAGCAGCCTTAAAGGTGAATAGAAACCCCGAAGAAATAAAATTAGTGGCAGTAACTAAAACTGCTACTACAGAGCAAATAGAAGAAGCTATAAATGCAGGAGTAAAAATAATTGGTGAAAACAGAGTCCAGGATGCTAAAAAAAAATATCAAATTTTTACTGCCGATGTAGAGTGGCATCTTATAGGACATCTGCAGACTAATAAGGCAAAATACGCTGTAGAAATATTTAATTGTATTCACTCTGTAGATAGTATAAAATTAGCCCAAGAAATAGATAAGCGTTCTTTGCAATTTGGGAAGATAATGGATGTTTTAGTTGAGGTGAATGTTTCCGGGGAAGAAACTAAATATGGGATTAAATCGGAAGAAGTAGAGACTTTTCTAAAAGAAATTTCTGAATTTCCCAGAATAAGGATCAGAGGCTTAATGACTATTGCCCCAATAGTAGAAGACAAAGAAGAAGTACGGCCATATTTCAGGAAACTCAGGGAATTATCCGAAAAAATAAAGAGTAAAAATATAGAAAATATTAAAATGGACTATCTTTCCATGGGTATGACTGAAGATTTTGAGATAGCTATTGAAGAAGGTGCTAATATGGTTAGAATCGGCAGGGGAATATTCGGGTTTCATTAACCATTAATTTAAACGAAAAGGATAAATTAATAAAAGCGGAAGGAAAATATTATCTATGTTTTTACTGATTCAAATAATTAACACAGTTTTCAGACTTTACAGTTATTTAATTTTAGCGAGGATATTTTTAACCTGGATACCCGTAGACCCCCATAACCCTGTGGTGCAATTTATCTATAGAGTTACCGAACCTATTTTAGCACCCTTCAGGATTATATTACCTTTAGGAGGCATGGGTTTAGATCTTTCTCCGATAATTGTCTTTTTTTTACTGAATTTGCTTCAGAGAGCAATAATTAATATACTTGTAAGTATAGCTATTTGAACAATATAAAATAAATCTAATAGAAATATTAAATTAGGGAGGATATTTGAATGAGAATTACACCAATGGACATTGAACAACAAGAATTTTCCAGGTCATTCAGGGGTTACAACGAAGAAGAAGTAGATGATTTCTTAGATAAGATAGTGAAAGACTACGAAGAATTAATCAATGAAAACGTAAGACTTAATGAAGAAATAGAAAAGATGCAAGAAAAATTAAAAGAGTTTAGCGAGATTGAAGAAACTTTGAGGAGCGCTTTACTAAATGCCCAAAAGTCTGCCGAAGAAATGAAGGGCAGGGTAGAAAGTGAAGCAAAAATAATCATAGAAAAAGCAGAGATGGACGCTAATACGGTAAAACAACAGATCTTACAAAGAGAAGATCTGGCGAAAAATGGAATCGATAACCTGCGGAGATATAAGTTTACATTTAAAGAAAAGTTTAAATCAATGTTGAACTTATACTTAAAGATGATTGAAAATGAGGAATTTGAGGAAGAAGGAAATTACGAGGTTAAAGAAGAAAATATTTCTAAAGAAAAGGTAAGGAAAGAAGTTTCCGAAGAGAAAGTAAAAAAAAGAGTTTCTGAAGAAAAAATAGGTGAATTAGAAGGATTCGCCGTAAAAAAAGATTATAAAATTGAAGAAACAGAAGATGAGCAATGATATCAATGATTGTTTTAAAATTACGGGGAATGATGTTAAAATTAAAGTTAAAATTGTTCCCGGTTCATCCAAGAATAAAATCATCGGAGCATATAATAACGCTTTAAAAATTTCTATCGCCGCCCCGCCGGTCGAAGGAAAAGCCAATAAAAAATGTATTGCCTATTTAGCTAAGTATTTCGATGTGGCGAAGTCAAAAATTGAAATAATTTCGGGTCAAACCGGTAAAAATAAACTTATTAAGATTTACGATATCAGCCAGGAAGAATTTTTAGATAAAATAGAAAAAATTAGTTAAGAATTTAGAATTCAGTAGCCAGGAGTCAGAAGCCAGAATTTATCAGAGAATAACGGTCCTTTGACGAGTTTTCAATTTTCGTTAGGAGGCGGATTTATCCGCCCACTGTATTTTTGGGATAATTTTATTTAGCGGGTTCGATAAATCGAACCCCTACTTAGACAAGCGAGATGCCTGTCCTATGGTTTTTATATCGATCATTAAGGGCGTATGCAATACGCCCTTACTTTTTTCAAGCCCGCAACTTATTACTCATTACTCGTCACTTATTACTGTATTTTATTCGATACGAGATACTTATTTGTTATCTCGTTTTCACTTGCTGCCCGCACAACTATACGCTATACGCTCCACGCTCTACGCTACATAAAATATTGACACAAACCAATTTAATATGCTATTATTACGAATATTAAAAATAGAATAGCTGTTTATTTAATTTGAGGAAAAGTAGGTAGATATAATTTGGCAGCGAGTAGGGACAGTGGGAGCCTGTAAATTCTTTCTATCCAAAATCACCTTAATATTTCTAATCGAAATTGTTTTAAAAGTAGATTAGGGCGGTGAACATCGTTAAAAACCGGAGTATATTTATTTGTTTAAATATATTTACTCCTTGAGTTCATTATCGTAAGGTAATGATAAAAATTGGATGGTACCACAAGAACTTTTAACCTCTTGTCCTTTTACGCGGCAAGGGGTTTTTGTTATATTAGATAAATTATAAAGCGCGAGGAGTGATTCAAATGGAATACAAAGATACCTTAAATTTACCAAAAACAAAATTTAAAATGAAAGCGAATTTAGCCCAGGAAGAGCCCAAATTATTAGAATTTTGGGAAGAACAGGAAACATATAAGAAAGTACTGGAAAAAAAGAAAAACCTGGAAAAATACATCTTACATGACGGACCTCCCTATGCAAATGGCAATATACATATCGGGACCGCCTATAATAAGATATTAAAAGATATAATTCCCAAGTATAAATCGATGAAAGGGTATAATTCCCACTATGTTCCGGGGTGGGATACCCACGGCTTACCTATAGAGTTTCAGGTTACCAAAGATATGAAGGTTGACTTAAGTGAGGTAAACCCGGTTGAACTTAGGAAGAAGTGTACAGAGTATGCCAAACTTTATATTAACGTGCAAAGGGAAGAGTTTAAGCGATTAGGGGTAATGGCAGAATGGGAAAACCCCTATCTAACCCTTAACCCTGCTTATGAGGCAGAACAGATAGAAATATTTAAAAAGATGTTTTCCAAAGGATATATCTACAAAGGATTAAAACCGGTATACTGGTGTGCTAATTGTGAAACAGCTCTGGCAGCAGCGGAGATAGAATATCACGACAAAGAATCTTCCTCTATATATGTTAAATTCTTGGTAAAAGATAGTTTGGGAAAAATATTCCCGGAGATCAAAGAAGAAGAAACCCATGTACTTATCTGGACTACTACCCCCTGGACTATTCCCGGCAATATGGCCGTTGCCTTAAATTCTGAGATTGAATACAGTTTGGTTAATACAGAAAAAGGGAATCTCTTGTTGGCGTCCGCCCTGGTAGAAAAAGTAATGAAAGAAACTAAAATTGTTGATTATAAGGTTATCGGAAAAGCAAAAGGTAAATTATTTGAGGGTTTAAAATGTAAACATCCTATCTTTGACCGAGACTCGCTAATGATATTAGGAGACCATGTTTTATTGGATGAAGGGACCGGTTGTGTACATACCGCTCCCGGACATGGACAGGAGGATTATGAGATAGGAATAAAATATAAAATTCCTATATTTACTACCCTTGATAGCCAGGGAAAATTTAACCAGGAAGGCGGAAAGTTTAAAGGATTAACTTATAAAGAGGGGAATATTGCTGTAATAGAAGAATTAACCAAGAATGGAGCTTTATTGAAGGTTGGTAAAATAATGCATTCTTATCCTCACTGTTGGCGTTGTAAAAAACCGGTAGTATTTCGGGCGACCGAACAATGGTTTGTTAACATCGAGGCTTTTCGTGATTTAGCCCTAAAGGAAATAGAAAAGGTCCAATTTGTTCCTGCCTGGGGCAAGGAAAAAATGAAAGGTATGGTGGAAAACAGAACCGACTGGTGCATTTCCCGCCAAAGGGTATGGGGAGTGCCCCTCCCGGTTTTCTACTGTAAAGGATGCGGAGAAATTATAGTAAATGAAGAAACTATAAATTCGGTTAAAAAATTATTCCTGGAAAAAGGGTCAGATTCCTGGTTTGCTCTGTCTGCCCAAGAAATTCTACCCAAAGATTATCAGTGCCCTCACTGCAAGGGTAAAGATTTTGAAAAAGAGAAAGACATAATGGATGTATGGTTTGACTCCGGATGCAGTCATGCGGCAGTACTTAAGACGAGAGATGAACTCCATTGGCCGGCGGAATTATACCTGGAAGGGACAGATCAGCATAGAGGCTGGTTCCAAACCTCACTGCTGACTTCGGTGGCTGCTTTTGAAAAAGCACCTTATAAAACAATTCTGACTCATGGTTTCATTGTCGATGCAGAAGGCAGGAAAATGTCCAAATCCGTTGGTAATGTCATTGCTCCTCAAGAGATTATTGAAAAATATGGAGCAGATATATTGAGATTATGGGTGGCTTCTTCTGATTACCGCACAGATATCAGAATCTCTTCTACGATATTAGATCAATTGGTGGAAATATACCGGAGGGTTAGAAATACCGCCCGGTTTATCCTGGGAAATTTATCCGACTTTAATCCTGATACAGATGTAGTTTCCTATGATAAACTTAGTGAATTAGACAGATTAGTTTTGAGTAATTTTCAAAGTTTGGTGAAAAGAGTAAATGAGTGCTATGATAAGTTTGAATTTCATTCCTTCTATCATGAGATTCATAACTTCTGTGCTGTCGATTTGAGTTCATTTTACCTTGACATAATTAAAGATAGGCTATATACCGCATTTGCCGATTCCGAAGAACGTCGGGCAGCTCAAACAGTATTGTATCAGATAATAAATGATTTGGTTAAACTGATTGCACCGGTATTAAGTTTTACCGCAGAGGAAATCTGGCAGCACTTAAGAGAAATTGAAAAAGGCGAAGAAAGTGTTTTTCTTGCCCTCTGGCCGGAAGTAAATGAAAATTATAGGGATAGAAATTTAGAAAAAAAATGGGGCAGCATCTTAAAAATTAGAAAAGATGTTCTAAAAGCCTTAGAAATAAAAAGAGGGGAAGGTTTTATCGGTAATTCTTTAGAAGCGCAGGTAAATATTTATACCGAAGATAAAGAAGTTTATGATTACTTAATCTCTTTTAAGGAACAGCTGGAAAGCATATTTATTGTTTCTAAAACCGATATAGTTCGCGGAGAAGGGGAAAAAGGTTTTTCTTCTAAATGCTATATGGGCGTTGAATTTCCAGATATTAAAATACTGATAACCAGGGCACCGGGTAAGAAATGTGAAAGGTGCTGGTGTTACAGTGAGACAGTAGGAGAAGACCAAAAATACCCGACGATTTGTGAAAAATGTGCTAAAGTAATACATAATCATTTTGAGGAGTAAAAAAATACTATGGGATTTATACTTTTTGTCCTATTTATTATATTGCTTGATCAGGCAAGTAAATTGTACATTCAGTACAGCATGCATATTGGAGAGTCTATAGCGGTAATTGAAGGGATATTTCATATTACTTATATAGAGAATCCTCGAACCTCCTTTGGTCTTTTTGAATATAATTCCTCGTTCTTTGTAATAGCGGTGGTAATTTCCGTAATTTTGGTTATTTTAATCTACAAAAAAATTATTTTTAAGAAAGACCCTTTTATGTACATCCCTTTAACGCTTGTCCTGGGTGGTGCAATAGGCAACCTCATTGATCGGGTGAGAGTTGATGGCAGAGTAATAGATTTTATAGATTTTAGAATCTGGCCGGTTTTTAATTTTGCCGATTCGGTGATAGTGTGCGGAATGTTGATATTATTGATTCATGTTTTGTTTCATGCCCCGGAAAAAGAAGATGAGGGAGAAAAAGGAGAAGGGGAAAAATGGGAAGAAGAGGAAGATAATATAATGAATATTAAAAAATATAAAGAACAAGATGGGGAGTGAGGTTTAATGTATAGAATTTTATTTACTATTGGTTCATTTTCCATCTATTCTTACGGATTGATGATTGCTTTAGCTTTTATTACAGCCATTCTTTTAGCAATGAAAGAAGCAAAAAAAAGTGGAGAAGACCCGGAAAGAGTTTTAGATATAAGTCTGTATGTCATTTTAGGTGCCCTAATAGGGGGTAGATTGGGATATGTTTTAACCTATCTTGATTACTATATGAAAGACCCGGTGAAAATATTGTATTTCAGGCAGGGCGGATTAAGTTTTTTAGGGGGATTCTTAGTAGCTTATTTCCTGTGCTGGCTGTATGTTAAAAGAACCAAGATTTCATTTTGGAAATATGCGGATATCGGCGCTCCCTCCATTGCTATCGGAATAGGTATCGGTAGGATAGGCTGTTTATTAAATGGTTGTTGCTTTGGCGTAGTATCAGAAAATTACGGCATTAAGTTTCCTTCTTTACATATGCCCCCGGTGTATTTACAGCAATTAAATGATGGATTGATTGCCTCCGGAAGTTCCTGTACTCTCCCGGTAATTCCTACCCAAATCTACACTTCTTTATATGGCTTTCTAATATTTTTTATCCTTCACTGGATGAAAAAATACAAGAAATATGATGGATTCCTTATGCTGAGTTTTTTCATATTATATTCAATTTCCCGCTTTACCGTAGAGTTTTTCAGATTTTACGAAAATAATTACAAAGTATTTAATTTATTAACTATTACCCAGACTATTTTGATAGGCGTTGTGTTGGTTTCCCTGGTGTCAATGAATATTTTGAAGAAAAAAAGCATAACTAGTCATTAGTGAATAGTGAATAGTATTTAGTAACAAAGCGAAAAACGAAAAGCCTAAAGCGCAAAACCAAAACTAAAAACTTAAAATTAAAGATATATTTTAGTTTATCTGAGGGCAAAAATATTAGGTTTAAACATACTAACCTCAAGAGCAAAAATAAGTTTTGAATTTTGAATTGTGGTTTTTAGCTTTGCGCTTTAAATTTTTAGTTTAATTGGGATTTTATTTATGATAGAAAAAGAAAAGAGCTTAATATTCACAGGCGAAGATAAAATCAGAATTGACCTCTATTTAACCCATGAAGAGATATATCCTTCCCGATCCCAGATAAGAAATTTAATCACCCAAGGTAAAATAAAAGTAAATAACCATCCGGTTAAACCAAGCTATATCTTGAAAAATGGGGACGTGATAGATTTAAGTCTGCCCGAAAATAAAGAATTAGAGATTAAGGCAGAGGCCATCCCCTTAGATATAATCTATGAAGATGAATATCTGGTGGTGGTTAATAAACCGACAGATATGATCGTTCACCCTGCAGGGAGGATTCGTTCCGGCACCCTGGTGAATGCCCTGCTTTATCATTGCCAGAATTCCTTATCGGGGATAGGCGGAGTGATTAGGCCAGGTATTGTTCACCGTCTGGATAAAAATACTTCCGGTCTGATGGTAGTGGCAAAAAATGATTTTGCACATTTTGACCTGTCAAAGCAGATAAAGGAACACCAGGTAACTAAAAAATATCTCACCTTGGTCCACGGTAATATGAAAAATGATTCCGGAATTATCGATGCGCCGATAGGCCGGAGTCTGAAGAACAGGAAAAAAATGGCAGTGACAGTGGAAGGGAAAAGCAGAGAAGCGATAACCCATTTTAAAGTGTTAAAAAGATTTTCCGGCTATACTTTGGTCGAAGCAACTCTTCGTACGGGTAGGACTCATCAGATAAGAGTACATCTGGCTTTTATCGGCCATCCCATTGTTGCTGACCAGCTATACGGCCACAAAAGACAGGGATTAAATATCAACAGGCAGGCTTTGCATTCTCATGTTTTAGGTTTTGTACATCCCTCATCTAAAAAATATATGGAATTTTCTACCCCTTTACCTCAAGATATGCAGAAAATAATTGATTATTTAGAAGAGGGTGGAAAATAGAAAAATATCAGAGTTATTTTTGAGAGACCTTCTCCATGCTCCTGATTTCTTCCGGATCTACTTTTATCCAAAGACTCTTTTCTTGAGAATAAATAACCATTCCCGGCTTGGCATTTTTAGGTTTTTTTACATACTTCTTAAAAGTATAATCAACCAATACTTTATCAGCTTTTTTAGCTTTACTAAAATAAGCGGCTAAATTTGCAGCCTGAATTAAGGTGTCAAGCGGAAGAGATTGTTTACTCCCTTTATTTTTAATGATAACATGAGACCCCTGAATGTTTTTTGCATGAAGCCAGGTGTCATTGCCGGAAGCCAATTTAAAGGTTAAAAAATCATTTTGCAAGTTGCTTTTCCCTACATAGATTTCCCAGCCATCTTTAGAGATATATTTAACCGGGGCTAATCTATTTGTTTCATTTTTTGTTTTTTTAAGAGGAGCAGTTGTCTTCTTTGCCCATCCTAATTTCGTTAGGTTATTATAAATTTTGAGCAGATTCGGAAGAGAATTGCTTTCTTGTTCATATAATTTCTGAAGCTCGGTCAGCCGTGCAAGCTTTTGCCCATGGTTCTTTAACTGCTCGAAAATTATCTGGAAACTATCTTTTGTTTTCCGGTATTTTTTGAAATAAAAACGGGCGTTCTCTAAAGGGGTGAATCTTTCGTTTAGCGGGATGGTTATACTTTCCTGCCGGGGAGAATAATAGTTAATGACATTAATTTCCCGGTCTCCTCTTTTAATACCGGAAAGATTTGCCTTTATCAGTTCACCGCTTATCTTGTAGTTTTCACAATTTTTCACTTCTTCAAGTTTTTTTTGGCAATCATTTATCTTGTTATTTATTTTCAACATATTTTTTCTGATTA
>Ga0268282_1001387_pt1 | contig 10663 bp, 9 predicted proteins | sample saktaG_12_FD_190133 | JGI IMG/M metagenome (GOLD analysis project Ga0268282, IMG submission 190133) | Saline water microbial communities from Sakinaw Lake, British Columbia, Canada - sak_2011_5_24_120m | ecosystem: Environmental > Aquatic > Non-marine Saline and Alkaline > Saline ...
AAAAACTTAAGGAATTAGAAAAAGAAACAATCCTTTCAGAGTTTAAAGAAAAAGAAGGAAAAGTAATAAGTGGAATTATTCAAAGAATTGAAAGAAATAATATCTATGTTGATATAGGAAAAGCTTTTGGAGTTCTTTATGCTAATGAAGGGATACCAAGAGAACATTATCAAGTTGGAGAAAGAAAAAAATTCTATATTCTTCGTTTAGAAGAAAAGGGACGAGGACCAACAATTTTACTTTCTAGATCTCATCCAAAATTTGTTTCTGAACTCTTCGAGATGGAAGTTCCTGAAATAAATGAAGGTGTAGTAGAGATAAAATCTATAGCTCGCGAACCAGGAAGTCGAACAAAAATCGCAGTAGATTCTAATGATGAAAGTATAGATCCAGTGGGAGCTTGCGTGGGACAAAAAGGAACCAGGGTAACTACTATTATTGATGAACTGAATGGTGAAAAGATAGATATTATTCCTTATTCTGAAGAACCAACTAAGTATGTCTCAGCTGCCTTGGGTCCAGCTAAAATTGAGGAAGCTGAAATCATTTCTGAAAAAAGAGAGGTAAGGGTGTTTGTTCCATCTGATCAAACTTCTTTAGCTATTGGTAAAAATGGTCAAAATGTACGCTTAGCAGCAAAACTTACTGGTTGGAAAATTGATATTCGTTCCGTTCTCGCACCAGAAGAAATAATCGAAGGAGGAATAGCGGAAACCAAAAAAGAAGAGGTTAATAAAAAACCAGAAAAAAAACCTAAAGCTAAATAATAAATTTGTAACTATGAAAGTAAAAATTAATTCTTTACTAAAATCAAAAATTGAAATAATTGTTTCCCTTGACAAAAAGGATGTTTTACCGTTTAAAGAAATTGCTTTAAAAGATCTCAATGAAGATCTTAAAATTGACGGATATCGTCCCGGCAAAGCACCTTTATCAATTGCAGAAAATCATTTACCAGCTTTAAAAGTGTATGAAAAAGCAGCAAGTTTAGCTATTGAAAAATTTTATCCAGAAATTATTAAGGAGGAAAAAATTCAAGCAATTGGATATCCAAATATTAATATCACTAAGATAATTCCTGACCAAGAAGTAGAATTTAAAGCTGAAATATCTATTATCCCTAAGTTAGATCTACCTGACTATAAAAAAATTGCGGAAGGCATGCAAAAAGAAAAAAAGAATCTTTCAATAGATAAGAAAGAAATCGAAGAAGCTTTACAATGGCTACAAAATTCTCGTGCTGTTTTAGAAAAAATAGAGCGTCCATCTAAAGAAGAAGATATTGTTACCATTGATTATCAAATTAAAGAAAAGGGAAATTTAATTAATAATGGTGAAGATAAAAATTATACTTTCATTTTAGGAAAAGGAAATTTTATTCCAGGATTTGAAAAAAATTTAATAGGAATGAAGTCTGGAGAAAATAAAATTTTCAATGTGACAGTTCCTCAATCTTGGGCTCAAAAAGACCTACAAGGCAAAAAACTTTCTGTCGAAATTTCTCTTAAAGAAATCAAAAAGAAAAAACTTCTTCCTTTAGACGATAAATTTGCTCAGGAATTGGGAAAATTTAAAAATCTAGATGAGTTGAAAGAAAATATCTCAAAAGGTCTTAAAATGGAAAAAGAAGAAAAAGAAAAAGAAAGATGGCATTTAGCTATATTAGATAAGATAATAGACGGCACAAAAGCAGATATTCCTGAAATACTTATTCAATCTGAGGTTGAAAAAATGTTGGAAGAATTAAAAGTTCAGCTTGAAAGAATTCAACTAACTTTTGAAAAATACCTCGAACAGATTAAAAAAACAGAAGAGCAATTAAAAAAAGATCTTCAAACATTAGCAAAAAAAAGAGTATTTTCAGCTTTAGTTTTGAGAGAGATTGGTCTCTCAGAAAAAATCGAAGTATCTGAAGATGAAATAAAAGAAAAAGTTAATAATATCTTACAACAAATCCCTGATCCAGAGGCTAAAGAAAAAATTGACCCGGAAGATCTAAAAGAATTTGCATTAGGAATAATACGCAATGAAAAAGTATTCAAAATATTAGAAGGGCAAAAATAATAGAATTACCAGTACAAACACAATTAAACCAAGAATAGATAATGCAAAACCAATTCTGTCCCAAATATTATAAGAATACTGTAATGTTACTTCATTTTCAAACGGGATTACCATCATAAAGGAGGGGCTGACTAAATAAGGTCCATTTGCCCCTTTTACCTGCCAGCCAGGAAAATAGGTATATTTTATTAAATGAGGTATTCCTAAATAATCGGTTGAAAAAACCAAAGAATCATCTGTTACTTCTTTTATTTGAACGACAGTATCTTCTATTAATTCTCCTTTTTGAAAAACATTAGAAAAATTTTCCAAATCTTTTAATTCCTTCTGATTTTGATAAAAAACTATGGGCTGAGATAAGTCCATTTTTTTATACCAATCAATTGATTCATCTAACCATTCATCTGTCTTCGGCCTTAAATTAATATTAGGAATAACTTCGACTAAATCAGAATTAGGAATTCTATAAACCCTGAATCCTCCAACATCAGACATTTTAATAAAATGTTCGTCAGCTAACTCTTTAATTTCAAACGTATAAGCAACAAAATATTGAGCTCCAAAATATTGTAGATGCTTTACTCCATTTTCAAAATTAAAAGAAGGATATTCTAATCCAGCAATAGCTGAAGTCGGTGTTTTAGTTGTCTCGGCTTGGTTAATAAAATGAAAATAACCAGAAACAGAAGATTCAATTAATAAACCCTCAAAAGTCGGCTTATTAGTAAAAATTGGTAGGTTTTCTAAAACACGGGGAGTGCCAAATTTATCATATTCAGAACGATATTCCCACATTACTCTTCCATAAGGAAGATCTTTTAAATAATCAGAAAGATTTTTTAATTCTGGCCAAGCATCTTTGCTTTGTAAACCTTCATAATTCCATTTCATCCAAAAAGGGATATATGAGATTGTTGAAGGAAGATAGAAAATCAACATATATCCGGAAAAAACTATTAAGAAAATAAGAACAAATGATTTTTTAAAATATTGCGCCCAACTTCCTATAGCATAAGCAGCAATCATCAAGCTACCCATTAAAATAAAAGGCAAAAATCTGGCGTTCCATATACTAGAATTATTAAGAAAAAGAAATGGAATTAATGAGACACAAATTATAAAAAGAATAGGGAAGATTCTTTTATCTTTTTTAAAAAAGGCATAGATTATACCTATTATTGCAATAATCTCAAAAATTATTAAGGAAGATGGAAAAATTTCTTCAAGTTTAATTACTTTAGTCCAACTCATTTTAGATGTATAAGGAAGAAGAGCTAAAAAGGGCAACGACCAAAAAGCGGTTAGACCAAAAGCTAAACCAAAAACTTTAGCAAGATACGAAAAAACTTTTTTGGCTTGTTTTTTTATTACACTTTCCAGAAAAACAATTGTTCCAAATAAAACAGCAATGATAACAGAAAAAGGATGGGATAAAACCATTAAAGAAAGAATGAAAATATTAATAGCTAAATAACGATTTTCTTTTATCCCCTTTATTAATAAACCAATAAATAAAAAGAAGAGGGCAAAAGCAAAAGAATAAGAGAATTCCCCAGACAGAGTACTCGGGATATTGCCTCCATAAATGGAAAACTTTTCTAAGAATAAATAGCTTAGACTTAAAAGGGCCCCTAAAGAAGGGATTGGAAATTTAAAATTAAGAAATGATAGGCAAAGAAAAATGGTCAAAGGCAAAAGGAATGTTCCTAATAGTGTAATTAATTTAAAAGCAATATTTAAAGGAATAAGATAACTTAATAATATTGTTGAGTAATAAAGAAGTGGGGGATAAAAATACAGAAAAGGAAAGCCAGCATACCAATCAGGAGACCACCATTTTATTTTCGGGAAAATTTCCTGGGCATAATATACGATATAATTATGAGAGCCTGTATCTCCTCCGCCAACCATTGTGTCGGCAAATATCAAATCCCACGGAATTTGAGAAATTAAATAACCAAAAATAAAAACAAAAATTAAAATAACAAATATCTTTTGAATCTTAGAATGTTTCATAGCGATGAAATCTTATTATTAATAAATCAAAAACCATTCGCAATATATTAGAAAAATCAAAGGTTGACGAATCAGAAGAGGAAAATTCCTGTTGTACAATTACCTTATTGATTGAATAATCTAATTTTTTTGCTAAAAAAAGAATTTCTATATCCATTGCAAAACCGTTAATAATGCTAAGAGAAAATAATTTTTTTCCTTTTTCCCTGGCAAAACCTTTTAAACCACATTGTGTATCTCGATGTTTAAAACCAAACAATATTCTTAATATTAAATATAAAAAAGGTCTAAGCAGTTTCTTATAAAACCTATCATTATAAAATTTTTCACGGTAACCAATTACTATAGACCCTTTTCGTTTTAATTCTTGATATACCTTATCTATATATTGGATGTCAAAAGGTAAATCAGCGTCAGTAAAAATCAAATATTTCCCCTTAGCATTTTCAAATCCTCTGCGCAAACTATATCCTTTACCTCTATTAATTTCGTTTTCTAAATAAACGATCTTATTACCAAAAATGTCTTTTATTTCTTTTGTATCATCCTTGCTCCCATCATTAATTATAATAATCTCAGCTTGAGGAAAATATTTAAACAAAGATTTAATTGTATTAATAATCCACTTCCCTTTTTGATAAGAAGGAATAATGATAGATAATTCTTTTTCTTTCATATTAATTTATTATACTAATTTTATCTTATTTTTGAAAGACAAGGGTTTGACAAAAAATTTAAAAACTACTATATTAAATATATCTCTACAAATAAAATAAACATGAAAAATTCTTCTCAAAATCAAAATAATATGGTTCTTGTTCCTACTGTTATTGAAAAATCCGCTATCGGAGAAAGGGTTTATGATATTTATTCTCGTCTTTTAAAAGAAAGGATCGTCTTTTTAGGAGGACCAATCGATGATCCTTTAGCTAATACCATTATTGCTCAATTATTGTTTTTAGAGCATCAAGACCCTAAAAAAGATATCCTTCTTTATATAAATTCCCCTGGAGGATCAGTTACCTCTACTCTAGCGATTTACGATACCATACAATATGTTAAATGTGATGTTTCTTCACTTTGCTTGGGCATGGCTGCTTCTGGGGCTGCTGTTATTCTAGCTGCTGGTAAAAAAGGTAAACGTTTTGCCCTTCCAAATGCAGAAATTCTCCTACACCAGGTAATGGGAGAAGCTGGAGGCCAAGCTACAGAAATTGAAATTGCTGCAAAACAAATTCTTCGTGTAAAAAAACAATTAAATCAGATTTTGGCAAAACATACTGGACAACCTATCGCAAAAATATCTAAAGAAACTGACAGAGATTTTTGGCTTACTCCTGAAGAAGCGAAAAATTATGGAATTGTTGATGAAATTATAAAAAATAAAAAATAATATTATGGGATTTGAACAAATACCAAATACTCCAATAAAACCATCTAAGGAGCAACCTCCGTATCCTGGCTTGGTTCTTGAAAATGGTATATGGAGAAAACCTAATGACGAAGAAAATATTAAATCAATAGAACAAGATGAAGAAAGTGGTCATGAAACTGATAAAGAATTAAGCTTATTAGAAAAAGAATTAAAAGAATTAGATGATAAAGAATATCTTAGTCCTGATGATCTACAAGAAAAGAAAGAATTGGAAATAAAATATACCACATTAGACAAGCAGGCTAAAGAAACTCCGGAGGAAAAAAAGAAAGAAGAATCTAAGGAAGGAGAAGAAGGGAAAGGAGAGAAAGATGAGGAAAAGGATAAAGAGGAGGGAGGTAAGGAAAAAGAAAGTAAAAAAAACGAAGAAAAAGAAAAATTAGAAAAAGAGCTTATAGAGAACTACAATGATGAATTAGAGAAAATTAAAAAGATGCCAGATGATAATAAAAATCTCAAAGCAAAAAAATACCTTGAATTAATTAATGACTGGAAAGATATGGCATATTTAGATGATTATAAAGGTATCCAAGAAACCTTCTCAGAACTTAATAAATCAAAGCCATCAATACTCCTTTTCAACTATAAAAAGGCAGAAACAATTGATGAAATTGCTAGAGCTATGGCTTCAAACTATAAAGAATGGGATCTTGAAGATAAGGAAAAACTGAAAATAATAAAAAATTTCGTCAAGAAACAATCAAAAGAAAAGAATTTTTGGTATAGACCTGACGATAAAGATGAAACCCTTAAGGATATCTCAAAAATTTTAGCTTCACAAGACATTCCTTTTAAGGGCAGTATTGATAGTATTGTTAAAGATATAGAAAATCCAAATATTAAGTCAGAAACCATATCAGAAATACTAAAAATAGAAAAAGAAACCATTGAAGAAAAGAAAGAACTTCTAAAAGAAATGAAAGAAGAAATTGAAACAGGAAAGATGCCGCCTGAAGAAAAAATTAAAGAACAATTAGGAAAAATGGGCGTTTCAGAAAACATAATGAAAATTCTTGAAAACCCTGAGGCGCTATCTAAAATCTTTTATGAGGCTTCTGAAATTTCAAAAGATCCAGAAGTACAAGAAAAATTTCAAGAACTTAAAAATGCTATAGAAAAAATAATAAAAAAGAAAGAAGAAGTCCCGCCTGTTCTCAAAAATGCAAAAGATTTTATCCAAAAAGGAGCAGGAGAAAAAGATAAAGACGATAAAGAAAAAAAAGAATCTTCATGGAAAACAGCCTTTGAAACAATGGGCTGGTCAATTTTATTATTTTTAGTCCTCTTCATGTTAGCTGAATTAAAGGGCGTTGATTATCTTTCTGAGCAAGCCACAGGCAAAAAGAAAGAGAAAAAATAATAATTAACTAAAATTTAATATTATATAAAATGCAACAAAACTTTTTAAATAATCTTCCTCCAGAAATTAAAGATACAGGTACACAATTATATGACACTATCTTAGAGCGCTCATTAATGCAAGCCTATGAAGATTTAGATGATGAGAAAAAAGCAATGATGACAAAAATATTCGATTCTGGTAATGAAAAAGAGAAAAATGATTTTTTGCATAATCATCTAAAAAATCTAGAAAATATTATGATGGAAGAAACAAAAAAGATAATGGTGGAAATAAAGAAAAATAAAGATACCACAGGAATACAATAGAAGCAGAATTGAAATATCGTACAATATATTAAAGATTTAAAAACAATCCGTTTTTACGGATCGTTTTTATTTAGAGCGGGGTACGAGAATCGAACTCGTATCTCGACATTGGCAATGTCGTATATTACCACTATACTAACCCCGCATCTATTTCTATAGTAGCAATATTTTTATTTAACGTCAATTGACTTTCTTAGAAGATAGCTTTAATATAATACATGTAGAGAAACAATAAATTATGGATAAAAAGACTATTTCTGAATTAAAAAAGAAGCTAGAAAAAGAACACGCCCTTTTAAAAAAGGACTTATTGAAATTTGCTGACAAGGATAAAAAAATACCTGATGATTATGATACGAGATTCCCAAATTTTGGGGGTCGTTCTTCTTCACCTGATGAAGATGCTAACGAAACAGAAGCATACGAGAATTTATTAGCTATTGAATACGCCCTAGAACTTCGACTTAAAGACGTGAGCGAATCCTTAGAAAAGATAAAAGAAAATAATTACGGCAATTGTGAAATTTGTAAAGAGGAAATTGCATTGAATCGTCTAAACGCTAATCCTGCAGCTAAAACATGCTCAGCCTGTAACAATAAAAAAAATTAAAATAATTTTATAATTTACTATAAGTTAAAATCAAAAAGCGATGGATTTATTCCACCGCTTTTTTCTGTTTAAAATATCCTTAACAATGTTAATCTATAACGATATAGAGCTAAATTCTTTTAAATTGACTTCTTATTTTTTTACAAAAGGATTTTGTGCGCCTCTCACTTCAAAATGAAGATGGCAACAATTAGCATTTCCTGTCTGGCCCATTTTCCCTATCACATCGCCTTTGTAAACCTTATCACCTTCTTTTACTGATAATTCGTTTAAGTGGCCGTAAACAGTCGTAGTACCATTATAATGCTGGATCTTTACTAAATTTCCATAGCCATAATTATATTTTCCTGTCCCACTGGCCTCAGCTATAATTCCATCAGCAGCAGCATAAATAGGGCTGCCGCAAGAATGAATAATATCCACAGCATTATAATAATGGAAAATTCCTTTATTCCAGCCGCCAGAAGTAGGATAAAAGAAGAAATTATCTAATTCAGGCCAATCACTGATATCAATTGTCATCGGTTTAAGTCCAGAAGATACTGCTAAAGAAGTAGTTGAAGAAAGCCGTCCATTAGGAACAATGAGCTCTTGACCAATTTTAATAGATCTTTCGTCTTCTAAATCATTGAAAATAAATATTTCGTCGACTGATGCGCCGTATTTTTTAGCTATAGAAAGGAGTGTATCTCCGCTCTTGACTATATGCATTACTCCAGAAATTGGAAGAATGATAAGCTCTTGATTAGGTTTAATAATAGAACTAGATTTTAAATTATTAGCCCATAAAATTGTATTTAAATTTACGCCAAAATCTGCCGCAATTCTTCCTGGTGTATCTCCTTCCTGCACAACATAGGTAAAAGCTGTATAGCGCTGGGAAGAAGGCAATAAAAACTCAATGGGAGAATTAATACTTAAAAAACTATCACTGTTTACAATAATCAAAAAGTTCTGCTCTACAAAATTATCCTCTTCAAAACTACCTTCAATAATTTGGCTTCCATCTGCACTTAAACATTCGTGATAAGCATAAGCTGTTTTAGTAAACGAACTGCCTTCTAAAATTACAGGGCAGCCATCTTCTTTTATTAAAAACTCTTCCCCTTCTTTTTGAATAGACATTATATGAGAAGAAAGGTAGGAATTACCAAAAAATAAAGAAAGCAGGAACAGACCAACTGCTACCTTTAATAAAGACGGGGATATCAATAATTGTTTCTTTCCTAATGCCTTTTCCCAACTTCTCATCCTCTTTATCCCTTTATTAAATTGTATTTTCCAAGTAAAAATGGTGATTTAAAATCAAATGTTAATAAAAAAGCCTTTCTGAAGGCCTTATCAGTAATTCTAACAAAACTATTTTAAAAGTCAACTCCGTGATAGAAATTTTACAAGCATTTTCAAAATAAAACATTAAATCACTAAAAGCATTAACATTCTCAATACAGGATCAGCCTGATTATAAATTCTTCGTTTACTTTATTTTTATTAGGATGAATCAAATAATTTTTGTGTTGCACAATTATTTATCTGGATTTCAGAGATTATAGGGCTTGCCCCAGATAAACCAAAGTCACGTAAATGAACAATTGTTTTATTAGTTGGCATAAATACACCCTTGATCACCCCGAAAGGCACCTCACTACTTAACCATATCTCTGTCTCATGAGTATCAATAAATTTTGCTACTTGGATAGTCTTATTAGTCTCAGTCGTAAAAGTCCCGTAAGTATATTTGTTCATTGAACTATATTTATCAGGGGTCACAATAGTCGGCAAGTATGCTTTAAGCGTAGGAAATAATGTTTCTAGTAAAGGAGCATTAATACAAGTAATCCCTTCTTCCTTTTTTGCCCTGTTAGCTATTTTGATAATTTCATCTGTGTTATACTCATACCAAACCTGAAGAACAGATCCTGCGTTATCTAAAACATTGGGGTCTGTTTCTACTCCGTAGGCTCGAATTCCTTCTACAGTCTTTTCTCCAAGATAGATAGATCTTTGTGAACTCTCGTTGCCTTCTCCGTCTATAATTACCAATTCAGACCAAGCGCCTTTCTGGGGTTTTAAAAATCCTGTATAAATACTCGATTCCCAACCGCCATAAGTAAGATCTACTTCTTTTCTTTTGTTAGATAAGATGAGTATAAATACTAAGGCGACTAAAAGTATCACTGCAAGAACAATGATTAATTTCTTATATTTTTGGTTCATTTTTGTTTTTATATTAAATTATAATAACCCTTCAATTATATTTTACCACTATCATTGATTTTGTCAAAATATATTATGCTACTTAATAAACAAAAAAAATTAGGGCAAGTTTTTCTTAAAGACCAGGCAGCAATAAAAAAAATTATTCAAGCAGGAAAAATACATAAAAAAGATCAGGTCTTAGAAATTGGCCCAGGAAAAGGAATTTTAACTAAAGCTCTTATTGAAGCTGGAGCTAATGTTATAGCGGTAGAAAAAGACCCTGAACTTGTTAAATTTCTTAAAAATTATTTTAAAGATAAGCATAATCTAAAAATTATCCAGGGAGACATTCGCGATTTTCTAAAAACTAACCAATTTCATACTCAATACTCAATACTCAATACTGAATACAAAGTGCTTGGCAATATTCCTTATTACTTGACTTCTCGTCTTTTACGTTTAATTTTAGAAATTCCGGAAAAACCCTCTTTGGTAATTTTTATGGTCCAAAAAGAAGTGGCCCAAAGAATAATCAGCCAACCTTCAAAAATGAATCTTTTGGCTGTTTCTGTCCAATTTTATGCCAAACCAGAAATTATTTGTTATGTTTCTAAAAACTCTTTTTCTCCAAAACCAAAAGTGGACTCTGCTGTTATCAAATTAACTCCTTA
>Ga0268282_1001394_pt1 | contig 10618 bp, 8 predicted proteins | sample saktaG_12_FD_190133 | JGI IMG/M metagenome (GOLD analysis project Ga0268282, IMG submission 190133) | Saline water microbial communities from Sakinaw Lake, British Columbia, Canada - sak_2011_5_24_120m | ecosystem: Environmental > Aquatic > Non-marine Saline and Alkaline > Saline ...
GGATTCGGTTAAGATTCCAGTCATTGCTGCCGGTGGTATCGGCGATGCCAGAGGCTTCATAGCTGCCTTAGCTCTTGGGGCTGAGGGTGTGCTTATGGGCACTCGCTTTATGGCCAGCCAGGAGTGTCCTCTGCACCATAAGATTAAGCAGTGTTTACTACAAGCCAAGGAAACAGATACTCTAATGATTGAGCGTTCTATTGAAAATGCAGCCAGAGTGCTGAAGGCTGACTTTTCGCTGAGGCTTTTGGAAATGGAGGAGAGAGGGGCTACATTGGAAGAGTTACTGCCGCTGATAAGCGGTGAAAGGGGAAAGAGAAGCTACATTAGCGGTGATGTCAATGACGCAGTCATATTTTGCGGTCAGGTGGCAGGACTAATACATGAGATACCCAGTGTAGGAGAAATTATTGATGGGATTATTAGTGAAGCCAAGCTCATCGGGGAGCGCCTTCACAATCCAGGAATCTCAAAGTAAAAAGGATGGCAGAAATGGCAAAACGGCAGGTAATGCTTACCCTTCCCCCAGAATCAAGCTCCGAACCAATCATCTATAACCTTGGTCAGCAATTCAACATCGTAACTAATATTCGTCAGGCTGAGCTAACTGAGGATAGAGGCTGGATTGTATTGGAACTTGATGGTGAAGAGAAGGATATTGAAGCTGGAATTACCTGGGCTATATCCAGGGGGGTGAGGGTTGACCTGGTTAACAAATAACATTGTTATCTAGCAACCTACTCCCCTGACAAATAGCCAAGTTACTGGCTTGGATAGCGTGATTTCAGCCACTTTTGCTTCTGACTAAGCCGTGTCTTTTCATCAGTAGGTTGATAGCTTAGCAAGAAATTGTCTTTGAAAGAGCTAAAGGTATCATTCAGTATGGTACTTCTGGCTTCACTCATTAGATTATTAATGAAGTTCAGGTTATGAATAGTAGCCAACCTATAGGCTAAAAGCTCATTACAACTAAACAGGTGGTGCAGGTAGGCTGCTGAGAAAGTGCGACAGGTATAGCAGTTGCAATCGGGGTCAATAGGCTGCTCTATCCGGCTGTAACCAGCGTTGCGAATATTCACCCGCCCCGAGGGGGTGAAGAAGGCACCATTTCGGGCTACACGAGTAGGAAGGGCGCTGTCAAATATATCAACTCCCCTAGCTATAGCTTCAATAATATCATCAGGAGAACCTACCCCCATAAGGTAACGCGGCTTATTCTCAGGTAACAAAGCTACCGTTACCTCAGTCATGGACAGGGTTACTTTCTTGGGCTCACCAAGACTCAAGCCACCAATAGCATACCCAGAGAATCCCAGCGAGGTGAGGTATTCAGCTGACTGATGCCGAAGCTGAGGGGAAACACCCCCCTGCACAATAGCGTATAGAGCCTGGTCGTTGCGCTTCTGAGCCCTCTGGCATCTATCTGCCCACTGGTATGTTCTATTCATTGCTCTCTGTACCTTCTCAAAGCTATCATTATAGGCTGGGCACTCATCCAGAGCCATAATAATATCGGCGCCAAGAGCCTCCTGGAACTGAATAGCCAGCTCAGGGGTAATCAGGTGCTGACTCCCATCAATATGGGAGCGGAAGATAGCCCCATCATCGTTGACCTTGCGCAGTGGGGCCAGGCTAAATATCTGATAGCCGCCGCTATCAGTAAGGATGGCTCGGTCCCAAGCCATAAATTTATGTAAACCTCCCATCTGCTCAACTACAGCAATGCCCGGTCTGAGGTAGAGATGGTAGGTGTTGGCTAATACCATTGAGAACCCGATATCCTTAATGTCATCAGGGGTCAGGGTCTTAACCGCAGCCTGGCTGCCTACAGGGAGGAATACCGGTGTAGGTACCAGCCCGTGTGGTGTTATCAACTCACCAGCCCGAGCTTTACTATGAGAACAGGTTTGTATTAGGCGGAAGTTATTGAGATTATTTATTAACCCTATCCCCTTTATCCCCTTCCCCTTGATAAGGGGAAGGGGAGTTATGGTTTTTGAAGGGGCGAAGCCCCTTCAAGCTTCCCTTTTTAAAGAGGGGCTAAACCTCTCTTAGGCATTGCTTAGCGGTTAGCAGAGTTGAAATAATGGCTTGTGATTTCCTGGCCGATAAAGTAGAAGGGTCAGGCAAAAGCAGTCGCTTACAGCCCTGAGCTCATCGTGCCTCATCCAGATAGCCTTGCAGAATGAGAGCAGCAGCGATAGCGTCATGCCGGGCTTTTTTTCTGGGTTTCCTGGTATTAACCGACTGCATCAGGCGTCTGGCTGATACTGTGGTCAAACGCTCATCCCTGAACTCTACCGGAACCTCGGTGTGGTTGCGCAGCTCCTGAACAAAAGCCATTACTTTCTCAGCCTGATTACCGAGACTGCCATCCATAGAACGAGGCAGACCAACTACAATTTGCTTAACATCATGCTGGTTAATAATACTAGTAATCGCCTCTATATCTGACTCTTTGCTTTTGCAGTTGATAATAGTAAACGGGCTGGCTAATATGCCCTGGGGGTCACAGAGAGCCACCCCAATCCGCTTATCTCCGATGTCAAGGCCTAAGCTACGCGTTTACCTATACCTCCAGACTTTTTGAGGTTTTCTATCAACCTCACCCCCTTTATCCCCCCTCTCTTTGAAAGGAGAGGGGGAGGGGTTATTTTTGAAGGGGTTTCACCCCTTCAATCTTCCTGTGATAAACGATTCTTACTCAATTGGGAATAGCAAACAATAGTAAGAGTTCTACCGCTATGGCTCTTTTAGAGTATCTCTAGTAAGTTGCCGCCTTTGCCGCTTAACAGTTTGCCCTATGTAGCCACACTAGGGACACCTGTAAGTGCGCCAAACCTTACCCTTCCCACCTGGAAACTCAATTTTTTCTATATCAAACCTCAAATCAGGTTTTTCACTAACTGAAGGGCTTCGTCCAATTTATCTTTATCCTTACCACCAGCTTGAGCTAACCTGGCTTTGCCGCCACCACTGCCTCCGGCCACTTTAGCTACCTGTTTTACTATTTTCCCGGCATCATAACCCCTGGCTATCAAATCCGGGGTTACTGCGGCTAGAAAGAGAGGTTTACCCTCATAGACTGTGCCCAGAACTATCACTCCACTTTTTAGCTGTTCCCTAAGCAGGTCGCCCATTTCTCGCAGAGCCTCCAGCCGAGACGGCGGCACCCTAGCTGCCAATACCGTTACTCCGTTAACTACTTCTGCCTGAGTTAGCAGGGACTCAGCCCTAATCCTAGCTAGCTCGCTCTCCAGGGCCTGAATTCGCTTATGCTCTTGGTCTCGTTCAGCAATAAGGACATCTACCTTATCCGAAGCATTCTCCACTTCAGTGGCTAATCTACTAGCCATCTCAGTTAAAGCAGAAAGCCGCCGCTCAATAAACGCCTCAGCCCCTCTACCAGTAATGGCTTCAATACGGCGCAGCCCGGCGCCAATGCTACTTTCACCAAAGATGTGGAAGAAGCCTACCTCTCCGGTTGATGCCACATGAGTGCCACCACACAGCTCAAAGCTAATTGCTGGCTCGCCAATTTTTAATACCCGAACTATGTCACCATACTTTTCATCAAACAGGGCTATAGCCCCCTTCTCTATAGCCTGTTTATATGGGGCTTCCTCACTATATACCTTCAGGTTCTGGCGAATCTTCTCATTGACAATATGGTTTATTTCCTGTATTTCTTCTGGCATCATCGCCGTTAGGTGAGAGAAGTCAAACCTGAGTCGTTCAGGGGCTACCAGCGACCCTCTCTGCTGAACATGCTCACCTAATACTTGACGAAGGGCTAAGTGGAGTAGATGGGTAGCGGTATGATTGCGAGCGATGTCAAGCCTCCGGTCTCTATCCACCTCAGCCTCAACCTCATCCCCCACAGCCAAGCTACCCTCAGCAATACAGCCCTGATGAATAATAATATCTGGTGGAACTCGGAGGGTATTGGTAACAGAGAAACGCCCGGATGGGCTACGGATTTCACCGGTATCACCTACTTGGCCACCCATCTCCCCATAGAAGGGAGTGGTGTCTAAAATCAAGTTTGCCTCTTGCCCCTCCTGCACTGTCTGGACGGATTCATTGCCAACCAAGAGGTCAATGATGATTGACTTATGCTCAAGGCTATCATAGCCAACAAACGGTGTTTCCTTAAGTCCTATTTTAAGAGTTATAGTCTCGCCTATTTGAACCCAACCAGAGTCAAACTTCTGGGCGGCTCGGGCTCTCTCCCGCTGTTTCTCCATCTCTCTTTCAAAGCCTTCCAAATTCACTGAAAGACCACGGCCGGCAGCAATCTCTCTGGTTAGCTCTACAGGAAGGCCATAGGTATCATATAATTGGAAGGCATCCATGCCCGAAATTTCCCCTGCCCGGCTGGTTTCCCGCTCAGCCATAATATTCTCGATACGTTCCAGCCCGGTACTCAGTGTCTCACCGAATCTCTCTTCCTCATTCCTAATTACCTGCAGGATGAAGTCCTGTCGTTGCTCTATTTCTGGATAAACATGCCTCATCTGTTCAATAGTGAGCCTAGCCGTTTCAGCAAGGAATGGTTGAGCCAGTCCCAACCTCCGACCAAAGAGCACAGCGCGGCGCAACAGTCGGCGCAATACATAACCCCGACCTTCATTAGCCGGAATTACTCCATCACCGATGAGGAAGGTAATTCCACGTGAATGCTCAACTACCACCCGCATAGCCCTGTCGGCATCATCACCAGAGCCATACTTCTTCCCGGTTAGCCCGGCTATTCGTTCCAGTAGAGGAATAAAGAGGTCAGTTTCATAAACAGAGGTTTTGCCCTGCATTATGGCAGCAGTTCTCTCCAAACCCAGGCCGGTATCAATATTAGGTTTGGGTAATGGGATACGCTGTCCTTGTTTATCCTGGTTATATTGAGTAAATACCAAATTCCAAATCTCAGAAAAACGACCGCAGTCGCAATTAGGACCGCAAGAGGGTTTGCCACAGCCAAACTCCTCGCCAAAGTCGTAGTGGATTTCACTACAAGGACCACAAGGTCCGGAATCGCCGGCTGGCCCCCAGAAGTTATCCTCCTCGCCAAACCTCCATATTTTCTCCTCAGGGATGCCCAACTTTCGCCAGTAGTGGAAAGACTCATCGTCATCAAGGAAGATGGTTATCCACAGGCGCTGGGGTGGCAGTCCCAAGTGCTGGGTAACGAATTCCCACGCCCAGTTAATTGTCTCCTGCTTAAAGTAGTCGCCAATACTAAAGTTGCCCAGCATCTCAAAAAAGGTAAGATGGCTATGGTCACCTACCGATTCAATATCAGTAGTGCGAAAGCACTTTTGGCATGATGCCAAACGAGGATTAGACGGCGACACCTCGCCCAGGTAGTAAGGCTTGAACTGCACCATACCGGCGCTGGTAAGCAGTAAAGTCGGGTCACCCCGAGGTATCAACGAGGCGCTAGGAACGATGTCATGCCCCTTTCCCTCAAAAAAGCTCAGAAAGACTGCCCGAATTTCATCACTAGTCACTTATTACTCCCCCTCTACCAATAAGCAATTACATATGATTTTAGGCGTTAGCCCTACTAGCTGTCAATGAGTAGGTAGGGATAGGTTGATAAACAATCTCAGGCTTCACAAGTTGACTGAGATGGGGTAGAATGATATTCAGGATGCAAGAGACTAAAAAGCACAGGCTACCGGTTTTAGCCATAGACCTGGGTGGTACCAAGATAATTGCCGCTATTATTTCCAATGAAGGGCAGGTAATAGCCAAGGAATACTATCTCACCCTAGCTGATGAGGGAGTACAGCCGGTAATTAACAGGATATTTTCTGCGGTAGACCACCTGCTTAGTCTAAGAAATATGGGCTCATCTCAACTAGATAGCATAAGCATTGCTGCCGCTGGAGCCATAAATTTGGAGAAGGGATTAATAACCTCATCTCCAAACCTCCCCGGCTGGCATGATGTTCCACTAAGAGACATCATAGAAGAGAAATACAGGGTTAAAACCTTCCTAATTAATGATGCCAATGCGGCTGCCCTAGGCGAGCACTGCTTCGGTGCTGGGAAGGGAGTAAATAATCTTATTTACCTCACAGTAAGCACTGGTATTGGTGGTGGCATTATTATTAATGGCGAGTTATATTCTGGCTCACATGGTAGTGCTGGGGAGATAGGGCACATGACCATTGATACCAATGGGCCAAGGTGCAACTGCGGCAACATCGGCTGCTGGGAAAAGCTAGCCTCCGGCACCGCAGTGGCTAAAGAAGCAATAAGGCGCATCAGGAAAGGGGGGAAATCTTGCCTCACTGAGATGGTAGAGGGTAAGATAGAAAATATCACTGCCGAAAAGGTATCAATGGCGGCTCAGGGTGGGGATTCTCTAGCCCTGGAGGTTATTTTGAAGACAGCAACCTACCTAGGCGTAGGTATGGTAAATCTGGTTAATATCTTTAATCCAGAAATGATTATTATTGGGGGTGGGATGTCAAAGATGGGAGACCTTCTGCTTAATCCGGCTAGACAGGTAGTAAAGGAAAGAGCCTTCCAAATATCAGCTCAGGCAGTGCGTATAGTTCCTGCCCAACTTGGTGATGATGGCGGGGTGCTTGGTGCTACTGCCTTTGCTTTCCAATAAGGATTGGACTAGGAGAACAGAATGAAAGTTCGTAAAGCGGTTATTACTGCGGCTGGTTGGGGAACGAGGTTCTTACCTATTACCAAGGCTCAGCCAAAAGAGATGCTACCATTGATAAACAAACCACTAATCCAGTATTCCATAGAAGAGGCAATCAATTCAGGTATTGAGCAGATTATTATAGTAACAGCTCTGGGTAAGCGAGCTATTGAGGACTACTTTGACCGCTCCTTTGAGTTAGAAGATGTTCTAGAGCAAAAGGGGGAAATCAAGCTGCTACAGGAGATACGTGAGCTGTCTAATCTGGTTGATATTTGCTACATCAGGCAAAAGGAACAATTAGGGCTTGGTCATGCTGTCCTAACGGCAAAAGGCATTGTTGGTGAAGAGCCTTTTGCCGTCTTACTCCCCGACGATATTATTGATGGTAAGGTGCCTGTCTTAAAGCAGATGATAGGGGTTTATGAGCAATATAAAACTAATATCATAGGCGTTGAGCACATCAGTAGTAAGGACACTACAAAGTATGGCATTATTGAGCCAAGGAGGATTTCAGGTCGTATATACCAGGTTCTGAGCCTTGCCGAGAAGCCAGAGCCGGCACAAGCCCCGTCTGACCTAGGAGTAGTGGGTAGGTATATCCTCATGCCCCAGATATTTGATGTCCTTGAGGTTACTCCGCCGGGTAAAAATCAGGAGATTCAGCTTACAGATGCCTTGCAGTTGCTGCTGAGGCAACAAGCAATATACGCTTATGAGTTTGAGGGAGTGCGATATGATACTGGCACCCCCCTGGGCTGGCTGGAAGCAACAATAGCTGTTGCCTTAAAGCATCCTGATATTGGGCAGGAGCTGAGGGAATATTTACGTCAATTCCTCTAAGTCTAATAAATGAGCAGCCTTAACCGGTAAGTTGAGGCAAGAGTTGCCATCGGTTAAATTCAGCTAGGAATAAATTGTGTCGTATGTTTTTAATCACTTAGATTTAATTAAACAAGCCGTCAGCCGGTTTCCTTTTGGGCTCATTACTGATGTTGATGGCACTATAAGTCAAACTGCCCCCACCCCCCAGCAAGCAAAGATTTCTCCACTATGCCATTATTATCTTTCCAATCTCTGCCATCATCTGGCTCTGGTAGCGGCTATCTCAGGGAGACCGGCTATGGAAGTCAAAAATATGATAAAAATTGATGGTATGGTCTATATCGGCAATCATGGTCTAGAGCGCTGGGCTGGAGGTCGTTCCGAATTCTCCAAAGATGTTCAAGATTATTCTGGGGTAATTAAAACGGTAATTGAGGAATTAACCCCGCTGCTTTCTATTGAAGGGATTAGTATTGAGAATAAGGGGGTAACGGCTACTATTCACTATCGTCTTTGCCATGAGCCTCAGTTAGCGAAGAGGCGTATCTTGGCGGCAATAGAGGATTCCTCCCAAGCCAAGAGATTACGGATTATACAGGAGAGGATGGCAGTTGACCTTCTGCCACTGGTGGAGGTAAACAAGGGCACGGCTGTATTGGACTTAATCCGGGAGTATAATTTGCAAGGTGGTATCTGTCTAGGCGATGACCTTACCGACGTTGATGCCTTCAGGGCTATACATGCCGCTTGCCATGATTTAGATTTTCAGGGTTTTGCTATTGGCATCACCAGTCAGGAAATACCGAAAAAGCTAGTGGAGGAAGCAGATTTTATCCTGGAGGGGGTAAATGATGTAGAGCGCTTTCTCAAGTGGCTTTCTCAGACCGCTCTTGAACCAAGTTAACAGTATCCTCTAGTAAGTGCAAAAGCCAGTCAGTCACATCATGTTCTTCAATTGACTTTTTCAAGCTAATGGCACGCTTATTTCTCTCGTCAGGGGACATAGTTAGTGCAGTATATAGGGCTTGAGTCGTCCCTTCTAAGTCAGCTGGTGCCACAGTCAAAGCATCTGGTCCTAATTGCTCACAGGCACCAATTGTTTCCGATAGTATCAGGACTCCATCACGATTATTAACTGTGGGTCCCTCCTTGGCTACCAGGTTCATCCCATCAATAACAGCATTTACCAAAAGCACATCATAGAGGCGCATGCCGGCTATAGCTTGTATGTAATTGTTCTCATAAAAGAAATCGATGGGGTGCCATTCTTCGGTTCCATACTTCTTATTTATAGCTTCTATAAGTTGAGTGACTTCCTCCGTATACCTTTGATACGGCTTCAGGTGGGTTCTAGTGGGGACTAGGAAGGCAATGAATTTGACCTTTCCCTGAAATTGGGGGTATTGTTCCAGCAGCCTATCAAAGGCTCTAAAACCACGAATGATATTTTTACTAGGCTCAGCCCTATCCACGCGGACTATGGTTTGCTCCCCACAAAGAGGGCGCAATTTTCCCTCATACTCCTGTAATCTGGCTGAGGAAACCATCTTCTTAAGGCTGGTGACATCAATTGATATAGGGTAGGCTTTAACCTGGGCAATATGCTCATTTATACGAACGGTTTGTTTCCTGTAATCTATCTCAGCCTGGTCAATAAATGATTCACAGCAGTGAAGGAAGCTACGCACATCTCTCCCGGTTTGCAAGCCTACAATATCGGTGGTGCATAAACTCTCAAGGATTGCCTGTCGCATAAACTTTGGCAATAGTTGCCAGTAGCTTGGTGATGGCCAAGGGATATGAATGAAGTGATAGATTACTAAGTTTGGTATCTGTCTCCGAATATAAGCACCGGCTAAATAGAGGTGATAGTCGTTTAACATTACTATTGGTGATGTTTCATTTCTGGTTGCCTCATCAATAATTGCCTGAGCGAAGGCTTGATTCACCGGAACATAGCCATTTTCCCAGGCATCATAAACTACATGGTCTATATTGGGTGTCCGGGATGAACTCCACATGTAGTGTTGAAGGAACCACAGAAGGGGATTGCAAATGACATTATAAAATTTATGGTATGTATTTCTGGGGCTAACCACGAAATGAAGATACAGGTTCTCACCAACCGAGGGCACTTTAAAACGCCCTCCTTGTGCTTTTCGGGCTACCTGTCTATCCCCTTCCCCCATAGCGCTAGCAATCCAGTCAAGCTCTACATACTTACTGAGGCTACTAAGGGCAGTGACTACACCACCACTACCACGGCGGGCTTGAAGTTGCCTATCCTCAGTAAGATGGTATTCAATAGGTCCACGGTTGCTAGCCAGAATCAGCCGCCTTGGTGATAGTCTCTGGTTACATAGCTCTTCCAGTTGGGCGCTACTGCTCTCTTGGCTTGTTGCCATTTTGCCTCCCTGCCCGTTCTGATTCTAAAGCTTGATGCTAAAACAAATGGTCTTTATTCACCCCATACCCAACATTCTTGCTATTTTCATGTAACTCTCCGAAAATTCAGGTTCACGGCTCATATGAGGGTTCCTGGGCAATTTGGAGCCATATTTCTCAACATGTCTAAGTCCCACCAGTAAATCTTCAAGTTTATGCGTAGGAACAGTAAAGATAATTTCGTCATCTCCGGCTAAGGCAGAATAGCGGTCGCCACGACAGGGTATGCTTACCTGGCATTTCCCACTCTTTATTACCGGCACAACAGCATAAACACAAGCGGCATGGCTGGACAAACTACACTTAAGGTCATGACCATCTTTGTATTCTCTGCCTAAGAGCAGTAAACTCAACTGAGCTGAGTTACAGTAGAGCATAACCAAATCAGGCTCAAAATTAACTGTGGTCAATGGAGCTGATACTACACCTGTGTAACTACCAACTTCCAAGCGAGGGAAATCGCTGGCATAATTGCTACCGGCTGCTAAATCCTTGACATCCTGTGGGAAGCGGTTATATCCCTCCAGGAAATACTGCGGAGGTCGTGCCCAGCCATAACCTACAACCGGTTCAAAGCACCACATATCCTCCTTAAACATTGCAATCGTCTTGCCCTCCTTGCGCGACATAGCATAGCCCTGGCAAAGGGGGACATGGTAGCCAAAATCCCTCAGGGGTCTTTCC
>Ga0268282_1001402_pt1 | contig 10588 bp, 11 predicted proteins | sample saktaG_12_FD_190133 | JGI IMG/M metagenome (GOLD analysis project Ga0268282, IMG submission 190133) | Saline water microbial communities from Sakinaw Lake, British Columbia, Canada - sak_2011_5_24_120m | ecosystem: Environmental > Aquatic > Non-marine Saline and Alkaline > Saline ...
TACATAATTGCGGATTATGTCCGACATCGACTTTCTCGGCTCAACAATCCACACAGATGCAACAATCCTTAAGTCGGTTTTGTGACCATCCCAACCGCAGCAAGCTGCGGGGTATTCATTTTAAAATGAACTTGGACTCTCTCAGATCGAAGCGGATCTGGAAGCGCGGGCTCAGTACCTGCAGGCCGAGGACTACGAGCGAGCGCGTGAGGTGACTGCTCGAATATCCGGATTATTCACGCGAAGCGGTCTTTACGACGACGTGAGACAGCTGAATGCGGAGCTTCTCCAATACGAGGAACATCCATCGACTATGAACTGGATCGGCAGAGCCAATCTAGAACAGGCAAACTACCCGGAGGCAGAAATTTGGTACCAGCGTTCTCTCGACGTGGAAGGTGACTCGTTTTCACACGCGTCTGCCGTCGCTCTACACGAGCTGAGCAGGATCGCTCTTCTCCGCGGAGAGTACGATGAAGCGCGCAAGAAGTCCGAGGGAGTCCAGAAGATTATGCAACAGGTCGGGGACCGCGCGGGCGAGGCATCAACCTGGCACAACTTGGCCACGATCGACCTAGCTCGGGGTGAGTACGAAGCTGCGTGCCAGAAGTTAGAGAAGGCTCTGGATATAAGGCAGCAGATCGGAGACCGAGCAGGCGAGGCCGCAACCTTGCACCAGCTTGCCACGATCGATCTGAGACGAGGCGAGTACGACTCGGCGTTCCAGAAGTTCGAGACTGCACTGGGGATCGAGAAGCGGATCGGAGACCGAGCGGGCGAGGCCGCAACCTTCTTCCAACTGGGTCAACTGACGGCAGAGCTGGGTCAGCTGGCAGGAGGTGTACGGCTGGTAGCCCTCTGTTACCTGATAGACGCTTCAATTGGCCACGGTGATGCACAAAGCGATTTTCAATCTTTGTCGGGAATGGCCTCTAAGCTCAACTACACCCAGGAACAGTTCGAGGCCATGCTTCGGGAAGTGGCCGAATCCTACCAGCGCGACCGGGGCCGAAGCCTGATCGATGCCGCCTTCGGCGAAGACTGATTCTGCGCGCCCCGACTTGCGATGGGCAAAGAACGATTTACCCACAAAAACGAGATCAAATCCATGAAGAAAATCACACATTTCGGCACAGGCGATCGCCATGGCCTTCGGGAGCGGCGAAAAATCCAGAAATCACTGAAGATGCACAGGCGAGCCGGGGACAAGGAAGGCGAGGCAAAGGATTGGTTTCGCCTGGGTGAGATCGACCTGGAACTGGACAGGCGCGAAAAGGCCCGCGAGAGCTTCCAGAAATGTCTTGGGATCTTGCAACAGATCGGAGAAGAGAGTGACGTGGCCGCCGTTCTCTACTTTCTGGCCATGTTCGATATAGAGGAGGCAAAATACGAGGCCGCCAGGAAGAAGCTTGAAAAGTCGCTGGCGATCTCTGAAAAGATCGGCGACCATGAGAGCGAATCTCTGGCCTGGCAGACGCTGGCCTCGGTCGATTTTCGTCTGGAGAGGCACGAGGTGGCACGCGAGGAGGGCCAAAGAGCTCTGAAAATCGCTCAGCAGATCGGCGACAAATTGCGAGAGGCTTCGATCTGGCACCAGATGGCATCGATCGACCTCGACCGTGGCGAGTACGAAGAGGCGCGCCAGAAGTCCCTCACATCCCTGGAAATCTGGAAAGAGATCGATGGTAGGACTGGCGAGGCAGAAGCATGGCGCGATCTGGGCTTGATCGCCCAGAAACTTGGCAACGCTCAATCTGCCCTGGTGAATTTCCGAAACGCGTTGGAGATCAAGCGAGAGATCGACGACGAGGCTGGCGAGGCCTCAATCTGGAGTCGAATCGGCGCCATTTACAAAGATCAAGAAGATTATGATGCTGCAGTCAAGTGTTTTCAGAAGGCGTTGGAGATCTTTCTGGAGATCGGAGATGCAGATGGGATCGGATCGATTTTTGGTCAGCTCGGAATCACGGCATCAAAGCGCGGCCGCACCGCAGAGGGACTGCGCCTGGTCACTCTGGGCGCCATGATACTGGGCCCAACCGAGAGCGACAACTTCGATATAGTGGAATCCTGGGCCAACGGCCTGGCTTCAGAGCTAAACTACGCCCAGGAGCAGTTCGACGCTATGAGCCAGGAATTGGTCGAAGCTTACCAAAAAGACAACGGATGGAGCCTGGTCGACGCGGCCTTCGCCGACATGGAACCGCGATCGGCGCCGGAGCCTGACAAAGTTTAAAGATGATCCCTCCCAATCCCTTTTCTGCCTATGAAGAAAATTATGTATTCCAGCACCAACGGCCACCCCGAGCTCCTCGACTTCAAGGGCGCGCTCCTCCGAGGCCAGGCCCCGGACAAGGGGCTCTACGTCCCAGAGGAGATCCCGAGGCTATCGAAGGAGGAGCTTTTGAGCTTCTCAGAGATGGAGTACCCTGAGATCGCGCTATCTGTGATGCGCCCCTATTTGGGAGACCTCATCCCCGAGGACGACCTCGTCGCGATCCTACTGGACGCCTACGACTTTCCGGTTCCCCTCGAAAAGGTCTACGACGAGAAACACATTATGAGGCTCGACAAGGGCCCCACCTTCTCCTTCAAGGACTTCGCCGCGCGGCTGATGGGCAGACTCATGCAGTACTTCCTCCGGCAGGAGGGGAGCAACATGGTGATCCTCACCGCCACCTCCGGAGACACCGGAAGCGCCGTCGCCCACGCCTTCTACGACCTTGAGAACATCAAAGTCGTCGTCCTCTTCCCCGAGAAGGAGGTCACGGGCCGGCAGAGAAAGCAGATGACCACCCTCGGCAAGAACGTCCACGTGATGGCCGTCGACGGCAAGTTCGACGACTGCCAGGCGATGGTGAAGCAGGCCTTCGTCGACCCGGACTTCGCCGACCTCAACCTCTCGTCGGCAAACTCCATCAACGTCGGAAGGCTGATCCCCCAGTCGATCTACTACTTCTACGCCTGGTCCCGGACCGCGGCCCCAACCAGCGAGATCGTCTTCTCCGTTCCCTGCGGCAACTTCGGAAACGTCATGGCAGGCCTCATCGCCATGAGGATGGGCCTTCCAGTGAGACGGTTCGTCGTCGCGACGAACGAGAACGACGAGTTTCCAAAATTCATGGAGACCGGCGACTATCGGCCGATCCGCCCCTCGGTCAAGTGCATCTCCAACGCCATGAACGTCGGCCACCCGAGCAACCTCGCGAGAATCTTCTGGCTCTACGAAGGCTCGATGGACGAGAACGGGACGGTCGTCAAAGCCCCGGATATCGAGGCTATGAGGCGGGAGATCTTCGCAGTCTCCGTCACCGACGCGGAGACGAGAAAGACGATATCCGACGCCTACAACCGGTACGATACCCTACTGGAGCCCCACGGAGCCGTCGGCTGGGCAGGCCTTGAAAGGTACCTGAAGGAGGTCGAGGACTGGAGGCCCTGCATCTCTCTTGAGACCGCCGACCCCGCCAAGTTCCCCGAGGAGGTCGTGAGGGCCGTGGGGCTTGAGCCGCCGGTCCCAGAGGCTATGGCCCGTCTCGACGATATGGATGAGCGGTTCGACCTGGTGGCCGGAGAGTACCAGGCCTTCAAGGCCCAGCTTTTGAAGCTATTCCCCTGATCGGGAGACGAGTTGAATGACGGATGAAGGACTGGAGATCATCTTCGACGACATCGGAAGCTATCCCCTGCCGGCGGGGATGAGCCGGGAGAGGCTGCCCCAGGGCGATTCGTACCTGGAACTGGTGAGGGACGCCATCGTCCAGAAGATCGAGGCCGGAGTCGAGCGGCCCACCTACCCCCAGTTCAGGGACATGATCAAGATGTTCATGGACCCGATCGAGGACCCTCAAAAGTCTGAGAGCCCTTACGTTGTAAAGGCGGAGTCTGCTCGGATCCTGGAGCTTGAGGCGCTGGAGACTATGGGAAAAGAGATGGAACGGGAGGGAAAGAGGCTCCGGGCGAGGGTCTGTGTCACCGGCCCCGTCGAGCTGTACCTCGCCCGCTTCGGTGCGACCGACTACGTGGACATCCTTGAAAACCTCGCAACAAGCGTCGCTAGGTTTCTGGAAGAGGCAAAAAAGAGTCGCCACTTTGAGGTCTCCGTCGCGTCGCTGGACGAGCCGAGCCTCGGGATCAGCCCGAGCGTCATCTTCGATGACGACCATATCTCAAAAGCCCTGGAGATCGCGGCCAGCCCCTGCGAGAGGATCGATTGCGAGGTCCACCTCCACTCGCCCTTGATGGCGGAGCTCTGCTCCGGCGTCCCTGGGATCAACGTGATCGGGGTTGAGTCCGCCGCAAACCCCGACTACCTGAAGCTCGTCGACAGGAAGGTGCTGGAGGAGCACGACGCCTACATCAGGGCTGGGATCGCCAGGACCGACATAAACGCCCTAGTGGCGAGGATGAACGACCGCCTGGAGACGAACCTCTGGAGAGAGCCCGAGAGGCTGGAGAGGGAGGTTTTCGCGGCCGAGTCCGTCGAGTTGATGGAGCAAAGGCTCGCCGAGGCCCACCGGCTCTTCGGGGACAGGGTCAGGTACGCGGGCCCCGACTGCGGCCTTGGTTCCTGGCCGAGCCAGAAGATGGCCGCGAGCCACCTTGCCAGCTGCGCGAGGGCGATCGCCTTCTTCAGATCCAGGCCGGATCGTTAGAGGAACGACGCCCTGCTCAATTTCGATACGCTTGGGGTCTGTTCGGGCGAGGGAATCGATCTCGCCAGCCTCTTTTTCAGATCTTCGAATTTTCCTCAGCTGCGGGCTTATCGGAAGTCTCCCGGAGAACAGCCGACATAATTTCCCTGGCTCGAGGGTTTACGTAAATATTTTCTAAAATACGTTTTCGTTCTGATCGGCCGAGATACGGGAACATAAGATAACCACTATGTATAAATATTTTAAGATCATTCTATGCATCATGAGATTGAGGGTTGTGAGCTCGAAAGAGGAGATTCCAGAGCTGAACTCCAACGAGCAGATGATCCACCTGGCCTTCAGGCCATCGAATATGGACGTGATGACGCTGATACAGAGATGCCCGAGAATCCGGGCCGTCCAGACACCCCCCTCCTACTACCGGACCATGTCCAAGGCCGCCCGGCAGTTCCTGGAGATCCAGGGGGTGGAGCTGTTGAGAGGTGACGTCTGGGGTCACAGAAAAGACATCGATGAGTACTACGAGATCGATGAGAGCGTCATAGAGAGATTATCAAAACTGATGTCAGAGGGGCGCAAAATCGACGAGATCATAACTTTGCTAAAAAGAGAGACAAAGCTCTCTGAAGATTTGATAAAGTACATCCTGAAGACCAGCGTCATGATCTGACGTGCCTTTTCCCATAAGGCCGTCTCCGTCATCAGACTGGACGCTTTCGTTGGTGCCTTCGGCCCGCCGAGCTGGCACCGTCACGATTTTATCCGATAAGACAGGACTCGGACCCGAAGATCTGAACGGCGAGGTATATCGGTGATGTCGTCTGGGAGGGAAGGACCAGATCGGTCACAGAGACCTGGACGCCGTCCCGAAGACGCGGGATGGCCTCACCCTTGAGGGACTATGGCTGCTCCAGTCAAAAAATATACATTCGATGAAACATATTTAAGCGGCTAGTTCCCCGAAGCTCGGCATCGCGGAATCTCGGCAGCAGGTGATAATCATGACAAAGGTAGTGCTCAACTTCAAGACCTACGCGGAGGCTACGGGCATGGCGGCCCTGGAGCTCTCCAGGATTTGCGAGGAGGCGGCAGAGCGGTACGATGTGGAGATGGTGGTGGTGCCCCAGACCGCAGACATCCGCCTGATCTCGGAGAACGTCTCGATCCCGATCTACGCCCAGCACGTCGACGGCGTCGGGTTTGGTGGCTACACCGGCCACATCACAGCTACCTCGATCAAGGCCGCAGGAGCCAGCGGAACCCTCATAAACCATTCGGAAAGAAGGCTGAAGCTCGCCGAGATCGAGGCGGCCCTATCGGCCTGCAAGGCGAAGGGGCTTGCAACGATCGTCTGTACTAACAACATAGCCACCACCAGGGCGGCCGCCGCCCTCAAGCCAGACTTCGTGGCGGTGGAGCCCCCAGAGCTCATAGGGAGCGGGATTCCCGTATCCAAGGCCGACCCCGGAGTCGTCACAGGTTCGGTGGAGGCCGTGAAGAAGATCGAGCCCGAAGTTGGGGTTCTCTGCGGTGCGGGCATCAGCCGAGGCGAGGACCTGTTGGCTGCCCTGGAGTTGGGGTCCGTGGGCGTCCTTCTCGCCTCGGGGATAATCAAGGCCAAAGATCAAAAGAAGGCTCTGGAGGACCTCCTCTCCGGGATCCGGAGGTGATCCCGATGATATGCGTCAGGGTCCGAGTGTCCGGCAGGGTTCAGGGCGTGGGCTACAGGCACTTCACCACGATCCACGCGACGGAATTGGAGGTGAAGGGCTGGGTTCGAAACCTTCCCGGGGGCGGGGTCGAGGCCCTCCTCCAGGGAGAGAAGCAGAAGGTGGGTGAGCTTTTGAACCAGATGAAGACGGGACCGGCCCAGGCCCTGGTCTCCGGCATGGATATATCTGATATCCAGTGCCAGGAGATTGAAGACTTCAAGGTGGTCTATTAAGCTATCGAGGAGAGATGATCCTTTGCTGACGGTCAACAGATACAAATGCGGTTACTGCGGGGCCTGCGTGGGGGTCTGTCCTGCCGCCGCCCTGGAGCTGGTGGATACCTGGATTGAGGTGAACGACGACTGCACGAAATGCGGCAGGTGCACCAAGATCTGCCCCTTGGGCGCGCTGGAGCTGGTGAAAGAGGCGGAGATATGAAGTGCGATCTTGTGGTGGTGGGAGCAGGACCTGCCGGGTCGATGACCGCGAAGGTTGCGGCCGAGGCGGGCCTCGACGTGGTCATGCTGGAGAAGAGGCAGGAGATCGGCGACCCCGTCCGATGCGCTGAGGGCGTGAGCAAGGCCGCTCTGAAGAAGCTGGTGGAACTGGACCCGGTCTGGATCTCGGCCGAGGTGAAGGGGGCCAGGATCCGCGCTCCCGACGGAACGGAGATCGTGATATCCGAGGACAGGGCCGGAGCCGAGGTGGGCTATGTTCTCGAGAGGAAGGTCTTCGACCGCGCCCTCGCCCTGGATGCGGCCGAGGCCGGGGCCAAGGTGATGGTCAAGACGAGAGCGCTCGGGCTTCTCTGGGAGAAAGGCGTTCCATCGGGAATTTCGGCCCAGTTCGTGGGCGAGAGCCTCAAGATCGAGGCGCCTCTGATCATAGGCGCCGACGGCGTCGAGTCGAAGGTCGGACGGTGGGCAGGGATCGACACGGCCTTGAAGCCGAAGGACATCGAAACTTGCGCCCAGTTTCTCGTCCAGGACGAGAAGATCGACGAGGAGTACTGCGAGTTCTACCTCGGAAACGAGATCGCCCCCGGAGGCTACGTCTGGTCCTTCCCCAAGGGCCAATCCATCGCCAACCTGGGGATCGGGGTTCTCGGGTCGAAGGCAAACTCGGGAATGCCCATAAGATTGCTGAGGGAGTTTGTGAAAAAGAACTTCCCCGAGGGGAAGGTTCTGGAGATGATGGTGGGAGGAGTTCCCATCTCCGGGCCCATCGAGACTACCACCGCCGACGGCGTGATCCTCGTCGGGGACGCCGCGAGGCAGTCTGACCCCATAACCGGCGGCGGCATCATAAACGCCATGCGGGCCGGAGTGATGGCAGGAGAGATCGCCGCAGATCAGGTTCCCAAAGGGGAGGTCGGCAAGGGGGAGCTTATGATCTACGAGAAGCGGTGGAGGGAGACGATCGGAAAGCAGATCTCAAGGAACTTCGCCGTCAAGGAGTTCTTCGTCGACCTCACCGACGATGACCTTAACCGGCTGACCCACTCCCTGGACGGCGTCAATGTAGCCGAGCTGGACCTGAAGGGGCTTCTCAAGGTTCTGCTCAGACAGAATCCGAAGCTTCTCTTGAAGCTCCGGCATCTGATAGTTTAGTCACCTGATAGTTTAGGCAGACGGTCGAGGTCGAACTCGATCTTCACGCAGTCCCGGTCGGCCCCGACGGAGACGACGGTGGTGTGGAAGACGTATTTGAGGGTGCGGTGCCCGCCCGGCACCCTCACCCCGTGGTCTTTGGAAAGCCTCCTGAGGGTGCAGGCCTGGAGGACCGGGCCGCTCTGGAGGAAGAGAAGGCCGGGCAGGTTCAGGTTCTTGTGATCGAGGGTCGGAAACTTCTCTTCGAGGATCGTCTCAAGCTCGGCCCGCGTGATCTCGACGGACCTTCCCTCGCTCTCGACCCTGATGTGCTCCTCGTCGGCGACGACGGCGTCCACGTGGGCTTTGAGGGTGGAGGAGATGTAGTTATCGCCCCGACCCCTCTTCTCCGGCGGGAGGAGCTCTTCGAGCTTTGGGAGGAAAGGGCGCAGGAGGGGGCCGCTCCCGCCGAAGATCGCCCCCGGCAGGTTCTTGACTTCGGCGGAAAGGTCTCTTACGTCCTGGTTTGTTACTTCGACATAGACCATGCTCTATTTCGGGGGCTTAAAGGGCATGTACTTGTCGGGCTGGTAATCGGCATGATGGAGAATGGGTCATTGAGGGTTTTATAAAGATCTATTCTTCGTCGCAGAATCATTGTAATCGCCAGGCCACCCTTATTGATATTGAAAAATAGAAACTCGTTTGAGTGAACGACAGACCGACCAGGTTTTGAGAAACGAATACATTCGTCCCTAAAGTTTTTTGCGGGATTTATCTGAGAATAATATAAACTATAGCAATTTTTAGATCTTTTTAACTTTGGGGCTTATGTTACGTTTTACCCATTGGTCCGCTTTTTTATCAAACTTCCAAAAGACTTCTCTTGCTGGTGTACCTTCGTTTGTAATTATATATTTCCCGTATCTAGGGCGCCCTCTTGAAGCAATCGAGTCTGGAATTGTATTGAGTATAGCACCAAGGAAACTCATAACTTCATCATGCTCCTTATTTGCCTCCCAACACCACCACTTACCTATCGAATCACCACTGGCTGTGGTATCTCTCCGGTAATACCAGTATCCTTTTCCAACTATGCATATTGCACGAATTAAAGGGTCAAAATCAGCATCTCGATCAAGCTTAATGTACCTTTCAATCTCAGCATGGCACAATCTACTTTTCCAGTGATGAAGTTGGAGGCTGGATACCCCCTCCCAAAAGTTTTTAGTCTTTGGAACGAAGTACCCAGTGGTACTCTCCAATGACTCACATACACCTTAACCTGATAAATTTTTCGTATCGTGAAAGGCTTTCGAATATCTTCAGTGATTACCCCGACGAATTCGAGTTTACCGCAGAGGGTGTATTTCGTAGGTCACTACCACCACTGTGTCCCGACTGCGGGACACATATGGTTCACAACGGCTTCAACACTCGCTGTAAAAAGCATCTTGGAACGGTCGGAGTAGGTCGATATCTCTGTCCAGCTTGCCGAAAAACCGTCACTGAGGACAGCGGCTTCTGGGATAATCTCACTGGTCAATTCTTTGATATCCTCTCTGAGATCTGCCAGCTATTGAGGCTTCATCACGTGTCATACGAAGGGATAGAATCGATGCTCAACTTCCTGATCCCTCGCGATAAGGATACCATCCAAAACATGGTAAGGCCTGCGATAGAGCGGATGAAGTTTTTTGAGGTCAAGGATATTCGGTTTGTCCACTACGATGAACAGCATCCCAGAGCAGGCAGGAACCAGAAGTGCCGGTTGACCCTCCTTGACGCCGTAACGAAATTGGTGATCGCAGAGGAGCTTTTCGACTCGAAAGATGGCGAAACTATCAAAAATTTCCTCAAAGAACATCTCGATACGAATAAGCCGATTTTCATCGTGACCGACTTGTACAGAGGATATGCAGGGATATTCGAGGAATTGTTCGGCAACAAAGCGACCCACCAACTCTGCTTGCTTCACTTGAACAAGCTGATCGTTAACGATTTTCCCAAGAATACAACGATTGAACAGGAATTAATTAAATACAAATTATTAAACATCTTTTACAATCGCGAACTCGAGATCGAATTTTTACAGTGCATAACGGATGAAGAGCAGGTTATGAAACGGGGTAGCAAGAGCGATTACAAACGATGGCTTCGAGAAGCTAAGCACCAATTCCGACATTTCGTTCATGCTCTGGAACTCAAACGTAGGAGGAACAACCAGAACCTGGAACAGAGACCTTATCACGACGCATTAAATAATTTTAGTCATCTAATGGACAGAATAGACTCTTTCGAGATAGCTGTTAGAAAGAGACTGATGAAAATCAAAGAGCTATGGCCGAATCTTACGGCGTTTTACTTTGTGGATGGTGCTCCTGCTACGAACAACGCCATAGAAAATTATTTTTCTACAAGCCTCAAAACTCACAGGAAGAGACAGCTAAAGACCAGAGGAATTGAAGATCAAATGAGGCTTTCTGCTCTGAAACGGGCTGGAATGTTCGGAAAACCTGAAAAAACGTTACTCGAAGCGTTCTTCATGTTCATTCCTTTCCTGGATCCAGGGTAACAGTATTATATTAAATTTTCTTATTAAAATTAGTTAGCCTTGGCTATTTAGTTTTGA
>Ga0268282_1001405_pt1 | contig 10575 bp, 7 predicted proteins | sample saktaG_12_FD_190133 | JGI IMG/M metagenome (GOLD analysis project Ga0268282, IMG submission 190133) | Saline water microbial communities from Sakinaw Lake, British Columbia, Canada - sak_2011_5_24_120m | ecosystem: Environmental > Aquatic > Non-marine Saline and Alkaline > Saline ...
AAGCGCGCGCTTGAGAAGCAGCAGCACGGAACAGCGAGCAATCTGATTTTGGTCTCGGGCTTCTGTACCGCGGACTTCAGCGCGTTGGAAGCTGAGATAGGAACGCCCATTCGCCTGGGGCCACGGCACGCGTACGACATCGGCGAGGCGTTACGATTCCTGGATGAGATCGAATTCTCAGCCCACGTTCCAGCCGATCAGTTCCTGACGGCCAAGCGCCGAGCGGATGCGCAGCAGAAGCTGGATGAGTTAGAGCGCAGAGCACGAGCGGTATTCTCTCTGAACGGGGTGAAGATCGGTGGTGGTTCGCGGATGAAGGTCTGCGCGGAACTCGTGGATGCCACGCTAATGACTGAGAGAGAGATACAGCGGCTCACGCATCATTATCTGAGCAGCGGCGCGGACATTCTGGACGTGGGTGTTCACATCGGTGCGACCGCTAGCGAGGTGGCACGGGCGATACAAACCGTACGGTCGTTCGCCCCGCACATGCTCGTTTCCATCGATACCCTTGATGCCGAGCATATCCGCACGGGGGTCGAGAACGGGGTGCAAATGGTGCTCAGCTTGAACCGGGAGAATATTACCGAGATTAGCGCCACACTTGCGGACCACGATGTGGCCGCGGTCGTCATACCTGACAGTGCTGAGTCACGGACGACGAACGAGAGCTTGCTTGCGAATATAGCAGAAGTGAGAGCAGCAGGCATCACACGCATCATCGGCGACCCGATCTTGAATGCCGTGGGCTACGGCATTGCCGATTCGTTAAATAACTATTATACGTTCCGCATGCAGGACAACCACACCCCGCTCTTCTTCGGCGTCGGCAATATCACCGAACTCATGGATGCTGATTCCGTGGGCATCAACGCGACCCTGGCCGGCATCGCTTCTGAACTGCGGGCCGATATCCTCTTCACACCGGAATGCAGTGATAAGGCCTGGGGGAGTGTGCGCGAGTTGCGAGTGGCCTCGGAAATGATGATGCTCGCGCGGGCGCGTCGCAGCGCACCGAAAGACCTTGGTATTGACCTGTTGGTACTCAAAGAGAAGCGAAAAGGACCTCTTACTAACGTGCACGACGATCAACTCATTGCTGCGACACCGGATGAGACATGGCAGCTTGACCCCAGGGGGTTCTTCAGGATCTTTCTGTGCCAGACGGATGAAAAGGGCGATTCCCAGCGGCGGATCTGCGCACAACACTCGCCCAGTGGCAAGCAGATAATCGGGAAAAGCGCACGGGCGATAATGGATACGATTCTACGTCTGGAGCTGGCTTCAATGCCGTCTCATATCTCCTATTTGAGTAGAGAGCTCACCAAAGCTGAACTCGCTCTCCGGCTGAATCGCACGTACGAGCAGGATGAGGTGCTCTTTTGATACCTGTGCACTGCGGTGGTAGCTGGGGTGCCTGCTCATGTCCTGAATTCCTTATTCCATCCGAAGGGTCCGCTCACTGAGATAGAACGTACGTTCACCGAAGCAAAAAGCGGTGGCGAAAAACGAAAGGCAAGAGGGGGGAGACAGGATAGCTAAGCTAAGCGCTCTCCAGTGCTTTCTTTGCTGCGTCTACCGTCACGTCCTCCAGTTGTGCGACCGACGGGTCGAAGCTGCGCTCCATGTTCCGCTTGTAATGCTTCGGATATTTGTTTAGCTCACTGTAGACAGAGCTCGTGCGCGAGTACCTTTTGCAGCTCGTTGTAGATGTCCATTCCTTGCAATCGCCATGTTGCGACGAGGGAAGCGATGTAGGGTAATACTCCGCACCTTTCTCAGACCTGAAGGTACCGATGATCTTCCGCATTAGTACATGCTCGCGGATAACCTGCTCGCTGAGAATGTTGGTTGGCTCCATCCCGGGATAGAGGAGGCAGGTATACCTGTCCCCCAAGCCGTTTCTGAGGTACGTTATCGGCTTCTCCAGTTCTCTGAACTGGCTGAAGTGCTCCACTAACTCTGCCATTTCTCTATCCCACACTTCCTTCTGCCGGTTCCGATCTTCCGTTGACGCAGGAGGGTCTTTCCCGAAAAACTTTTTAAAACTGGTTCTTCTCCACGTTTAGGAATGATCAGTGTTGATAAAAATCCAGCGAGATACGTTATTTGACGAAAATACGCCTCTGATTGAGCTCTTTCCCCGGTCCAGAAGAGGGTTGATTTACGCAATTTTAGCACTATCCCTCTATCTATGGGTTTAGTACGAGATAACGTGACCCAAGACGTACGCGCACCACACGCGATTATCCTATCTATTCTATCGGAGGCGATGTTCTCAACCAGAAGTAAGTGGCAGATTCTCACAAAATCAACGCTCCTGAGTTGGGATGAAACAGGCGCTGATCATGGATTTTACGACGATAAGACCCCAAATGTACGTTTCTTTACGTATCAATCCTCTCTATCCCAAATGGAGAAGTGCCTTTTAACTTAAAGGCCCACAGAGGATCATGGGCCGAAGGAGAATTTACACCGTTGTGAAGCACGTATCGCCGGATGAGTTAAGCGGATGGACAAGAAGGAAGGAGAAAATACGGTTACTGAAAAGACTCTATTTCATCAAGCATCTCTATGGGGGGTTAGCCAAAGCCAAACAGGTTGTTAGGCTATAACGTGCACTTTCCTCCCTCCTTCTCGGGTCGGGGATGTTGCTTTCTACCCCTCAGTCTTTCCAAACTGCTCTGCTGCAATTTCCGCAGCATCAACCATAACATCCCTATGCAACGAAACACAAGGGTCAAAGCTCTTCTCCATTCTAATTAATTCCTTTGCGGTCATCCCTTTTCTTATAGCATTACATAACCCGTCTATCCTATCTGCAACGATATCCTCGGAAATTAGTTGCGCACCTATCAACTTCTCCGTATAGATATCGAAAAGCAATTTTACCGCCATTGACTTCCTTCCAGGATAGAATCTCGCTTTCGTTGGCTTCTCTTTTTTACCACTTATTACTTTTATTCCGTATCTCTCTGCAATCGCCGATGTAATTCCCACTGACCCCACTTGATAATTTGAGATAGTTGCGATAGCAGGGCTCAAAGAGGGTTCAAGCGGGTAACTGATACCCAACATATTATTTGCAACGACTTTAGCCTGCACTAAAGCGGTAGAAGCATATTGACTCAGTTTTGGGCGAAGAGTAATGGCGTCTATAACCTCTACACAGTCTCCAAGTGCATATACATTGTTTATGTATTTCCCGTTTTTCTTGACATGTGAAAACTGGTCTGTCACTATTCCACCGGTCTCGCCTATTTCTATACCCGCTTTTTTTGCCAATTCAGAATTTGGAAGCATCCCACGAGATATCGCAACTATATCCGCAGGAATTTCCTCACCATCTACCACAGCCGACCTCACCTTCGCACCATCGCTTTTTATAGACTCCACGTTTCTTCCAAAGATGAACTTGATTCCCTCTTTCTCCAGCTTTTCGCGTACTAATGTACCCATGTCAGGATCCAACATGCTAGATAGCGGTGTTAGATGTCCTACTACAATTGTTGTCTGCAATCCTTTTTTCAAAAATGCGAGAGCTACTTGCAGTCCAATTGGACCACCCCCGATAACCACTGTGTTCTTCGCCTTCGATGCATTCATTGCAGCTTCTATTTTCTCACCGTCTTCTACGGTGCTCATTGTATAAACACCTTCCATAGTTGTTCCTTCTATTGTGGGAACACGTGGCTTTCTCCCTGTTGCTATCACTAAATATTCGTATTTCAGTTCCTCTCCTGTGCTAAGGCTCACCGTGCTATTTTCTAAATCAATGCTCGTAGCTTCAGTTTCTGTTCGGTAGTCAATGCCATGGTCAATGAAAGTCTTTGGTGGGTCTATCTCGGCAACTTCCTTCATACTAAAAACCCCTTGCAATGCAAAAGGCACTGCACAAATAGATGATGAACCCCCCTTTTCCTTCTTCACAAGCGTGATATCAAACTGCTTGAGAACTTTTGCCCCTTTTTTAAATATGGCTTCCAGCGTATATGTCCCGGCATCACCACCACCAATTATCACAACTTTTTTCGCCATTTTTTCTACCTCTACAACTTGTCTTCTACATCTTTTTAAACGGAGTAATGGCGGGTTAATAGACCGCGGTGATTCCCATAGCTGCCTCTGCAGCATCTATCGTTACGTCGATCAGCAACGCGAGCGAGGGATCATAGCACCGTTCCATGTTTCTCAGCTCCTCCGCAGTTATTCCTGCATAGATCGCTACCGCCAGCTCGTTTACCCGTTCCGCAACGGTGGCTTCGCCCACCATCTGCGCTCCTATGATCTTCTTGGTGTACGCATCGAAGATCAGTTTCAGGGTAAGTGGTTTCGCACCGGGGAAGTATCGTGCTTTGGTGAGTTTCGTTGCTTTACCGCTTACCGTTTTTATCCCTGCCCTTTCTGCCGTCTCTGTGGTCACACCCACAGAGCCCATGATAATACCACCCACATCCGCTGCTATCGGGCTGAGACAATATTCACACGAGGAATATAAACTCGGTTGCCCCATAATGTCGCTGATCATATTGTCCACAACGACCTTCGACTGAACGACCGCAGTAGATGCGAGTTGATTCAGTTTCGGGCGGTGTGTGATGCCATCGACTACTTCCACACAGTCACCAACGGCATAAACGTTGCTCATACTCCTTCTCCCTCTCTTCACCCGCATCGCTCTATCCGTAACTACCCCGCCCGTTTCTCCTATCTCGATTCCCGCGTCCTTTGCGAGATCTACCTCGGGGATCATCCATTTACCTATTATAACAATATCTGCGGGGATCTCTTCTCTCTCCTCCTTCTCTCCTATCACCACTGATCTCGCCCATCCATCCTTCCCTTTTATTTCGGTGATCTCTCGTCTATCAAGGATAAATCGGATGCCAGTCTGCTCCATCCGTTCTTTGACGAGATCGCCCATGTCAGGGTCGAGACTGGAGGGTAGCAAGGAAGGAGGACCGCCGAGAACCGTGGTCTTTATCCCGCGCGCTGCGAACGCAGCTGCGGATTGTAGCCCTATAATCCCGCGACCGCGAATAAACGCGTTTTTCACCTCTCTGGACGCGAGTGCCGCTTCTATCTTCTTCGCATCGTCCTCATTATTAAACGTGTAAACACCGTCAAGTTCTGTCTCTCTCACCGATTGTTTCCTTCCTGTCGATATAACGAGGAGATCGTAGTTTAGCTCCTCGCCGGACTTAAGCGTTACGCTGTTCTCATCTAAATTAAGCCTCGTTGCCTCGGTCTCGGTCCGGAAATCAACGCCCTGGTCAAGGAAGAACTGTGGCTTGTTTATCTCTGTCTTGTCTATCTCATACCACCCGCGTAACGCAAACGGCAATCCGCAAACAGAGACCCACCCACTCTTCTCTCGCTTTATCAGGGTTATATGCAACCCTTCTTCCACGTTATCTCTCTTAGCAATTAGGTTCCTCAAGACATATACCCCGCCAATGCCTCCACCAACGATCACAACTTCTTTCGGCATCTTCTCTTCCCTCCACCTTTTTTGAGTATTAAACGAGGGTACACGCTCATCGTATAAATTGTTTCCGCTTTTGGTTGCGCGCGGGTTGACCCTCACGCACGTGAACGACGAACAGGAGAACCTTATGTATGTAATCAGCGCCTTTTATCCCTACGATGCTCGCGTGAACGATATCTCGAAAGCTCGTATCGTGCCGTAACGGGGCAGTAGGCAAAAATGACTGCAGCGAGAAGCGGGAAAGGGCATGGACGCGCCAGTGGCGCGGGAACGATCATCAATGCCATTGCGACCCTCAAAGGCGCTGCCTTCGGGATCGATCTCTGGACCGAGGCAGAGGTGGAACTGGGCGCAGACCTGAAGGTCGTACAGGGAGAGATCGTGCACGACCTCGGCACGGAGATGCCGGGGGATACCCGGTTAATTGAGCGGTGTGTGGAATTAGTGTTGCGGAAGTTCGATGTACCGCTCGGCGCGTATGTAAAGACGCGCAGTGAGATACCGATAGGGAGCGGTTTGAAGAGCAGCAGTGCGGCGGCAAATGCTACTGTGGCTGCGACTCTGAATGCGATTGGTGCCGAGGTGACCATAGGCGCTTTGGATGCGATTGGGATCGGGGTCGATGCCGCGCTCGATGTGGGCGTCTCCATAACGGGCGCGTTTGATGACGCCTGTGCCTCCGCGCTCGGCGGAATTGTCATCACAGACAACGAGAAGCGTGTGCTGCTGAAGCGAGTCGAGAGAGACGCCACAGTTCTCATCCTCGTGCCACGGGCGCGAGCGTTCACTGCAGATACCAATGTGTTGCGATCAAAGGTGATCGCGCCGTGGATCGGTCGTGCGCACGAATGGGCGCTGAAAGGCCGGTTCGATGAAGCGATGACCTTGAACGGATTCCTGTATTGTGCGGCGCTGGGTTTCGACCCGGAGCCGATGCTCAGAGCGCTGGAATGCGGCGTAACGGGCGTGAGCCTCTCTGGAACCGGGCCGTCGTTCGTCGCCGTGCTGAACGAGCATGAGGAGCTCGAGGAGCGAGTACGGGAAGCGTGGCAGAGCATGCAGCTCGAGGGGAAGATAGTGAAGCGGCGTATTCAGAACAAGCCGTCCTTTCGCTTGTGACTGCAGAGGCTTTTAAATGAAAAGTGATTATTAGAAAAGCGGCGATAAGACGGAAAGGGGGAGATACTGATGGTAGAGGCCTTTACCGGTGAGGGGAAAATTTGGCTGAACGGTACGTTCGTCGAGTGGAAGGACGCGAAGGTGCATGTGCTCGTCCACGGGTTGCACTACGGCTCGGGCGTCTTTGAAGGGATTCGGTGTTACGCAACGGAGAAGGGTGCGTTCATCTTCAGGCTGAAGGAGCACCTGGATCGGATGTATCGGTCTGCAGCTGCCTACCAGATGGAGATCCCGTACACCAGAGACGAAATGAGTGAAGCGATCAAGGGGACGATCCGGATCAACAAGCTTGACGCGTGCTATATCCGTCCGATCGCGTTCTTCGGCTATCATCATCTGGGACTGAATCCAACGGGCTGTCCGGTAGATTGCGCCGTCGCGGTTTGGCCTTGGGGTGCATACCTGGGGGAGGAGGCTTCTGAAGGCGGAATCCGCTGCACCATCTCGCTCTGGCGCCGAATAGACCCGACTACCTTGCCGGTCACTGTAAAGGCCGTGGGACACTATCTCAATTCGATCTTAGCCTCCCTGGACGCCAAGGCGCGGGGCTTTGGTGAGGCGATACTGCTCGATACAAGGGGTTACGTCGCCGAAGGCCCGGGTGAGAACATATTCATGGTGAAAGAAGGCGTCTTGTACACGCCGGAAGCGGAATCCTCGATCTTACCCGGGATCACGCGAGCCTCGGTCATCGAGCTCGCACGCGATATGGGCTATACGATCGTGGAGAAACGGATAACGAAAGAAGAGCTCTGTGCGGCAGACGAAGCCTTTTTCACCGGGACTGCCGCCGAGATGGCACCGATACGCGAGATCGACGGCGTGCTGATTGGTGGAGGAAAAAAAGGAGCGGTCACGAGCGTGCTCCAGAAGAAGTTCTTCGCGGTACTCGAGGCACGCGAGCCACAGTACATGAAATGGCTCGAGCCCGTTTCTCACTAACTAAGGCACCGTACGTAGTGACTTCGTCAGCGGCCCGTTGCTCGGCAGATGCAAGCTAGCTATATCGCTATGAACTCCTGCGGTTAGGAAGCAGCTGAATGACCGACGCGATGAGACCTGATTCCGAATATGGGTCAGAGAGTACGTGGCACCTGCGGGAGTCAGCAGACGTTCTTCAGGCGTTTCGGAGCTTGGATACGGGGCTCGATGCGGCCGAGGTGGAGCGACGCCAGGCGCAGTTTGGTACGAACGAGCTCACCGCGGAGGAGCCGCTTTCCGTTCCAAAGCTCTTTCTCGCACAGTTCAAAAACGCGCTTATCCTCATCCTGCTCGCGGCGACGGTGATCTCCGCGGCGATCGGGAACCTTGTGGACTCAGTGGTGATCGCGGCAGCCGTCCTGCTCTGCGTTATTCTGGGCTTTCTCTTCGAGTATCGCGCGGAGAAGGCGATCAAGCTCTTACAAGAGCTCGCCGCGCCCACCGCGGCGGTCATCCGGGCAGGTACCGAGGAGAAGATATGCACGTGTGACATCGTGCCAGGTGATATTCTGCTACTCCGGCCGGGCGACCGCGTGCCCGCGGATGCACGTCTCATCGAAAGCAAGAAGCTCACGGTAGACGAGTCGCCCCTGACCGGTGAATCAGTCCCCGTGAAGAAAGACACAGCGGCACTGACGGAGGAGGACGTGAACCTTGCGGAGCGGAGCAATATGGTCTATTCGGGCACCACCGTCTTGGAAGGCCGAGGAAGGGGTGTGGTTACCGCAACCGGCATGCAAACGGAGTTCGGGAAGATTGCCGGGATGCTCGCTTCCGAGCCTGAAGTGGAAACCCCACTTAAACGACGGATTAACGAGCTCGGACGGTGGTTGAGCACCGCGTACGTGATCATCTGCGCAGTTATTCTGGCGGTCGGAGTGCGGCGAGGCTACGAGTTCCTGGTAATGCTCATCTGGGGGATCAGCCTGGCGGTTGCGATCGTCCCCGAGACCTTGCCGCTCATCATCACCGGAACGCTCGCGGTGGGGGTGCAGCGGATGGCACGGAAGAAAGCGATCGTCCGTAAATTACCGGCTGTAGAGACGCTGGGCTGCATCACCACTATCTGCGCGGATAAAACCGGAACGCTGACAAAGAACGAGATGACCGTTCGCACCCTGTATGCCGACGGGCGGATGATCGAGGTTACCGGTGTGGGCTATGAGCCGAAGGGCGAATTCCTGGACCCGCAGACCGGCGAGCAGGTAGATCTCGCTACGGCTGCATCGCTGCGGATGGTCGTGCAGATCGCGGCGCTCTGCAATGATAGTGGCATTCGGACGGGAGATGTGGGTTATAAGATCAATGGCGATCCAACCGAAGGTGCATTAGTGGTCGCAGCCCAGAAGGCAGGCTTCAAAAAGCAGGAACTGGAGCAGCGCTATCCACGTGAAGGTGAAATCCCCTTTGAACGAGAGCGAAAGCGAATGACTACCATTCATCGGGACATAGAAACCGGAAAAATAGTGGCGTACGTTAAGGGCACCCCGGAAGCACTATTGCAGCTCTCGAACCGTGTCTACCGCGAGGTCAACGGCAAGGCAAGGCAAGAGCTACTCAGCACGGAAGAGCGAAACGAAGTATTAACGCTGAGCGATGAGCTCGCCTCACGTGCCTACCGGCTCATTGGCGTGGCATATCGCGAATTGACGGAAGATGAAATGGTGGAGCAGCTCACGCCCGAAGCGGTGGAGCAGGACCTCATCTTCGTTGGGCTCCTGGGCATGACTGACCCGCCTCGGGAGGAGGCGAAAGAAGCGATCGAGTACTGCAAACGAGCAGGGATCGTCCCTATCATGATTACCGGTGACCATAAACTCACCGCAGTCGCAATCGCAAAGGAGCTCGGGATCGTACCGGTGTCCGTAGAGGACGATCAGGTGCTGACCGGTGCGGAGCTGGAGCGGTTGAGTGACGCGGAGTTTGAGCGCGTCGCGAATACCGTCCGCGTCTACTCGCGCGTCTCGCCCGAGCACAAATTGAGGATCGTCGAGGTATTGAAGCGGAACGGAGCGGTGGTTGCGATGACGGGCGATGGGATCAACGACGCACCGGCGTTAAAACGGAGCGACGCAGGTATCGCCATGAACTCCGGAACCGACGTAGCGAAGGAGGCCGCGGATCTGGTGCTGATAGACAATAATTTTGCCACGATCGTGGCCGCGATCCACGAAGGCCGAGCCATTTACGATAACGTCAAGAAATATCTCACCTACATCCTCTCTTATGGCGTCGCGGAGGTCTGCCTCCTGGCGGGCGCGTTCTTCTACGGGCTACCTTTTCCGTTGATCGCGATCCAGATCCTCTGGGCTAATATCGTCATCGAAGACTTACCGGCGATGGGGCTGGGCGTCGACCCCCCAGATCCCGATATCATGGACCGGCCGCCGAGAGACCCGAACGAAAGGGTCTTCACCGGAAGCATGCTCAAGACGCTCGCACTTATGTCCGCAGTGATTGTCATCGGTTGCCTCGGTATCTTTCTCCACTATCTGCCCCGCTCTGCGCTCCCGAAGGCGCAAACGATGGTCTTCGTGACCTTTATCCTCTACGAGCTAATCAACGCCTTCAATTGCCGCTCTGCACGGCACTCGCTCTTCCGGGTCGGCGTATTCTCAAACAGATGGCTGATTCTTGGCGTGATCGGGTCACTCCTGCTCCTGCTCTTCGCGGTCCAGCTCCCCTTCATCGCGCGATTCTTCCACTCAGTCCCCCTATCGGGCCGTGAATGGGGACTGGCGCTCGGCACCAGTAGCTCGATCTTCCTCATCGTGGAACTCTGGAAAGCGGTGAAAGCGAGGAAGAAGAAAATAGGGGCTGAATAGAATAATCCATCTATCCGCAGTCATCGAATGCAATCCACGATCTTTTCACCTTCGATCACCGCATTCTGCTGGATGATGCTGTTATGGAGTACAGTATCAGCC
>Ga0268282_1001406_pt1 | contig 10574 bp, 7 predicted proteins | sample saktaG_12_FD_190133 | JGI IMG/M metagenome (GOLD analysis project Ga0268282, IMG submission 190133) | Saline water microbial communities from Sakinaw Lake, British Columbia, Canada - sak_2011_5_24_120m | ecosystem: Environmental > Aquatic > Non-marine Saline and Alkaline > Saline ...
CGCTGCGAGCCGTGTTCGGCGTCAACGCCTCGTGCTATGGCCAGCCGGGCGGATCCTGGACCCCGCAGAGTTATGCCGCTCTGCACGCATTTCAGATTCCTCTCTATCTGGATGAGACCTCGCACGTCAACCTGAACAATCGTCCCTTCCGGTATTGCGGCATATTGACAATCCTGGAACTTGGGGACTGTGTCATGAGGACCGGTTGGACGGACGAAGAGGTAAGACAGGCCTGTGCCAAATTCGATAGCGTTCATAAGAGACTGATTCAGGATGGCGGGGGCATTATCAGCATTTACTATCATCCTTGTGAGTTCCTGCACCGGCAGTTCTGGGATGGTGTCAATTTTGCACATGGTGCAAATCCGCCCAGATCGGAATGGAAACTGCCCCCCTTGAAATCTATCGAGGAACAGGAACAGGCTTTCGGCGCCTTTGAGACCTACCTTGACTACATTGTTAACCATTCAGGTGTACGTTTGGTAACCGCCAGGGAAATCCCTTCCTTGTATCCGGACCGAGTCTATTCCCAGCCCTTGACGCGAAGCGATGTTCGGACCATTGCTAAAGCCTTTCAGAAGCACCTTTCTTATGTTGGCCTGGATGGAAAGACCGTTTCGGCGGAGGAAGGCTTGTTGGCTCTGTCGCATTTCGTCGCTGAGGTTAGTAAGGACGGTACGCCGGAAAAAATTACGTTGGAGTTCGCCTATGGTCCGGCTTCGGCGCCGCAGCGGTTCGTGACTGAGGGCACATTCAGGTGGGAGGCGATCCAGCAAGCCGCCCGGGAGCTGCTTGATATTGTTCACGGAACAAAACAACTGCCGTCCATAATATGGGTGGCTGGCGAGCCTATACGCCCGGAGGATTTTACCGTCACGCTGGCGTCATTGGTTGCAGAAGAACACTATTCGGGAAATATCCCGATGCGGCAGGGAGAATTGGAGGCGAAACAGTACGTTGCTGACGATTCTCCCGGCCTTTGGGGATGGGTAATCTTCCCGAAAGGTTTTGACGCTCCCCGTATGATGGAAATTGCCAAACTGCAAGCCTGGACAATCAAGCCGGCGGTCTTGCGGAAATAGAATTGAAGCCGGTTAAGAAACCAATATTGATCCTCGGAATCAATTGAATACCACGTTTATGACTTCGAAAGAACGAGTACACAGAGCGCTGGAACGACAATCTACGGATCGCGTTCCCATTTTCATGTGGTATCACCCCCAAACCGCCAGGAGGCTGGGAAAACTGCTTGAAATTCCCGCTAAATATGTACCATTGGCTATGGGAGATGATATCCGCCAGGCATGGGTGAGTAATAATCATGCGATGGAAGGGATTGTACACGAACACGATGGCCAGTCACATGTCGATGACTGGGCAATAGAGTGGACTCGCATTGATGGCTTCAATCAAATTTCCAAATACCCTCTTGTCGATGCCGACGAACAGCAGCTCTTGCAGTATAAGTTTCCATTCGACCGAATTGACTCACTCGTAAACCTGATGAAGCCGGTGATGGAATTCAAAGATGACTACTTCGTAGGTTGTGACGTGTCGCCCTGTGTTTTTGAAATGTACTGGCGTCTGCGCGGCATGGAAAAGACATTGCTGGAGATCGCACTCAATCCTGATTTGACGCAAAAAATGCTAAAGCGATCTACAGAGTTTTCCATAGCGCTTTCGGAGGCGGCCTGTCAGCGATTTGATCTGGATTGGCTTTGGCTTGGTGACGATGCTGCCGGCCAGTGTTCTATGCTAATGAGCCCTGATATCTGGCGGCAAATGGTCAAGCCTTTCTTGAAGCAGAATGCTGAGGTGGGCGTCAGACACGGTCTTTGCGTAGCGTTCCACTCCTGCGGTGCTATTCGACCCATAATCGGGGACCTGATTGAAATCGGCGTGGACGTGCTGAACCCAATTCAGTGCAACTGTCCCGGTATGAATCCCCTGGAACTGAAGAAGCAGTTCGGTAAGGATCTTGCGTTTATGGGTGGTGTGGACACACAGGGAGTCCTGCCCAACGGCACAGCGCATCAGGTCCGCAAAGCGACAGCCGAATTGCTCGAAGGAATGACCACTGATGGTGGCGGCTACATTTTTGCCGCTTCTCATACCGTACCTCCGGAAACTCCCGACGACAATATCTTCGCTATGTATGATGAAGCCGGCATTAGCAGGCAAGAGATTTTCGACAGAGCCGCCCATATCCGCAAAGATTTCCAGACATCTGAATGTGGTTAGATCGATAATACTCAGATGGTTGTTCGAAACGTGAAAATATGGACGATGAGTCGCATCCTGACTCTCTATGAAAGGACCAGAACATGGCAATCTCCACTCGGCGGGAGTTTCTACGGGCTTTTGTAGCGGCGACCGCGGTTACAGCACCATGGAGCACGGCGCGAAGCACTCCAGCCCAAACCGACGTCTTTTCTTTAACAGCTCCAGAGGACGAATTCCGACGATTACTTTGGTAATGCAGGCTTGACGTAGAGGCTCCTCTTTGTTATCTTCAGATGTTGCAAAACTGGGCCGGTTTGCACATGTCCATAGCATGAGATATGGCCGATGCCGTCTGGCCCGATCCCAACATATGACGAAGGAACTGAGCCTATGGGAAAAGCAAGGAAGAAGAGCGTAAAATCGAAGACCAAAGTTACTAAGAAGGTAAAGAAGAAGCGTGGAGTAACGAAGAAGGCCGAGCATAAGTTAGCGAAAGCAGCCAGGAAATCGGCTAAGAAGCCAGTTAAGAAACCGGCCGAAGAAACTCCAGCGAAGAAAGATATTCCCCGTCATTCCACAGCCGAAGAGATGGCAAGTCGGCAACGTGAGATATCCGTTGCGGAGTTCTTCACAAAAAACCGCCACCTTCTCGGTTTCGACAATCCTCGCAAGGCCCTGCTGACAACCATAAAAGAGGGAGTCGACAACTCCCTGGACGCGTGCGAAGAAGCGGGGATCCTGCCGGAGGTCAAGGTGGTGATCATGCCCGGCAAGGAGGAAGACCGGTTTATAGTAACTATCGAAGACAACGGGCCGGGCATCCTCAAGAAGCAGATACCCAAGATTTTCGCCAAGCTTCTTTACGGATCGAAATTTCACCGGCTTAAGATGTCTCGGGGCCAGCAGGGCATAGGAATATCCGCGGCCGGCATGTACGGACAACTCACCACGGGCAAGCCCATATCCATCATATCGAAAACCTCGCGCAACAAACCGGCACATCACTACGAACTTGAGATCGATACCAAGAGGAACGAGCCTCGTATTATTGTGGATGAAACCGTGGACTGGCCGGTCGAAAGGGGTACAAAAGTCGAGATAGAGTTGGAGGCCAAGTTTCAGAAGGGACGCCAGTCGGTGGAAGAGTATCTCGAACAGACCGCCATCGCCAATCCTCATGTTTCGCTACAATTTGTTACGCCGAGCGGCGAGATAAAAACGTACGCGCGGGCATCAAAAGAGTTACCCATTGAAACCAAAGAGATCATGCCGCATCCCTACGGCGTGGAGTTGGGCGTACTTATAAAGATGCTCCACGACACCAAGGCACGCACCCTTCAGTCGTTCCTCCATTCCGAGTTCTCCCGGGTAAGTAGCCAGGTCGCCAGGACGATTTGCGAGAAGGCGAAGGTATCCGAGCGATCCCGGCCGACACGCATCGCTCGACAGGAAGCCGACAATCTGTTCAAAGCAATAAATCAGACCAAAATCATGAACCCGCGCACGGATTGTCTGAGCCCGATCGGCGAAGAGTTGATTCTGACCGGCTTGAAGAAGCAAATCGAAGCCGATTTCTACACGTCTGTCACCCGGCCGCCCTCGGTGTACCGGGGCAATCCCTTCCAGATAGAAGCAGGGCTCGCGTACGGCGGTTCTCTGCAGGCTGAAGGGCTCGCCCAGGTGCTGCGTTACGCCAATCGTGTGCCCCTGTTGTACCAACAGTCAGCCTGTGCGATGACGCGCTCGGTGCTCAACACGGCCTGGCGCAACTACGCGCTGTCGCAGTCTGCCGGCGCGCTGCCGTCCGGGCCGCTCGTCATCATCGTTCACATGGCCTCGGTATGGGTTCCCTTTACGTCGGAAAGCAAGGAGGCCGTGGCTCACTATCCCGAGATCATCAAAGAGGTCCGGCTTGCTCTGCAGGAATGCGGGCGGCGATTGGCGGTATTCATCCGTCGCCGGCGTAAGGCAGCCGAATCCCAAAGGAAAAAAGAATACATCCAGCAGTACATCCCCCACATCGCAATCGCCTTGCGGGAGATGCTGGAGCTGTCCGAGCGACAGGAGACAACCATAGTAAAGCAATTAAAAGACCTCCTCGAAAGGAGCCGCTCATGAGCAAAATTGCCAGGCAAATTAAGGACACAGCCACCTCGGTTCGCACAAAAATTCAGCGAAAGTCCAAACCCACACTATCGTTCCCCCTGCGTACTTTGAGCAATGTGAAGTACCACCCCAAGCAGGGCTTTCTCCAGCTCAAAGGCAAAAAGAAAATCCGGACGCTCACAGTCAGCACGGTCAAGACTTTCGCTCAGACATTGCGGATGATGTCACAGGCCAAAACCCTGGTCGAAGACAATGAAATCATGACCAAGCGAGAAGCGTACTACGTATCCAAGAACTGGCAAGACGCACGCTTCGACGAGCAGCCAGAGTCGGACACGGTGATTGACGACATAGAAGCACTGTTCCAGGTCAACCGTGAGCAGCTCGGATTCATCCCTGAAGAAAAGGGAGGCGAGGTCGCCGGCAAGCTTATCGTTATTGACCGTGACTCGGACACTGGCGAGGAGTTGCGCATCGATTGCACGAAATTCGGCTCGGGCGCTTACTCGATCCCGATCTCCATAGAGCACCTGAAGTTCGAGGCGAAAGCCAAATTCGTACTCGCCATCGAGACCGCGGGCATGTTTCAACGCCTCGTCAAGCACAACTACTGGCGCAAAGCCAATTGCATCCTCATCTCCATGGGCGGTGTGCCCACACGTGCCTGCCGGCGTTTTATCCGGCGGCTCGCCGACGAGTTAAAGCTGCCGGTCTATGCCTTCGTGGACTGCGACCCATACGGCATGTTTAATATTTACCGCACGCTGAAGGTCGGCTCGGGCAACGCTGCGCACATCAACCGTTATTTCTGCGTACCCAAAGCCTCGTTTCTCGGCGTCACGCCGCAGGACATCGTCGACTATAAGCTGCCCACGCACCCGCTCAAAGAGGTCGATATCAAACGGGCCAAAGATGCTTTAAAGAACGACCCTTTTGTGCAGCATTATAAGGCGTGGCAGGATTCGATCCGGCAGTTACTTGAAATGGGGGTCAGGGCTGAGCAGCAGGCCTTTGCGGTACACGACCTCAACTACGTTATCGAACATTACCTGCCCGAGAAGCTTGCGGCGACGAAGAAGTTTTTGCCGTAGCGACAAATACCCACTACCTGGTCGATTTATAAAGGCGCGGTGTTGGCTACGACATTTGGTATTTCAGAATCCTGTTTTTTAGAAGTGATAGAAAGTTGTTGTATGATGTTAGAGTTTGAGTCGGCTTCGATACCGGAGTGTTCTGTGTCAGGGGAGAACGCCGGGCTGGGTCGGTCGAGAAAATCTGCCATTGCTCTCTCGACGAGCAGGAGTCTGCTGCGGAATGTTTCGGGATCGACTGGGTACGTGCATTCTTCGGATTCAGGCGAAAGTTTACCGGAAGCCTGCATATTTTGCGGATGAATAACGGGGATCATTCTGCTCTCAAGATAGAACGATCTTATGTAATTCTCTACCATTTCGAGCATGGTGAATAAGGCATAGTTTTTGCATAACCATTTCAGCTTCGGCAATGTGCTGTTCAGGTTCACATAACACTTGAATTGTCTCAACAAGCTCAACGGTAGATGGGGCTGGGCCGGATCGATTTCACGGGGATGAACATAGACAATTAGCGGCCGCCCTGCTGTTCGCAATTTGCCTATTCCCCACTTAATCATCAGTTTGTTGGCTAACCTTAAGTACCCGCCACCAAAAAAACTTGTCCTGTGACCGAGTATCTCAACAATGGACATTGGAATCTCGAGCAGGTGTCCGCTCCGAGTCTCGATAAAGTAAGGTCCCAGAGGTGAATCCGCAATTCCACCATGTCCCCTTGAAGCGGGAAATACACTTGAGTCGTATTGATAGCCCGATTCCTTAATCACATCAAAAGCCCAGGGGGCCTTCTTTGTAATTCCAAAACCTGGCGCTCGGAAACCTCTGACCTGGTCTCCGATTGTATTTTCCAAAATATCCTTTGCCAGCGTAATATCCTCTCGAAACGCGTTCGGTCCGACTTTATATGCGAGAATATGCGCATAGCCGTGGCTGGCTATTTCATGACCGGCGTCTCGACACATAAATACCAAATCCTTGTGCCGCTCGGCAAGCCACCCCAACCAGAAGAAAGTGACTTTCACCGAAAAGGAGTCGAGCAAAGCCAACAACTCTTCGAGATTTCTCTGGATCCGAGATTCGAGAGAAGGCCAACGCTCGATACCCGGAACGGCAGGGCTGTCCAAAATGTGAAACCAATCCTCAACATCGATAGTCAAACACGAATGCAGTTTGCCTTTCGGCTGGTTCTTTGATGCCGGCATGAATTTTTCCTCCATGAAAAGATAAGAACTGTTCCCTTTAACTTATAGCTTCCTGCTACTTGTCATGCAGAACATCCTGATTATCGGCGTCCATTCCTAAGCGTGATAACCGTGATCTCCGGTGGACAGAAATACCTCATTTTAATTCTTGAGGTCCCCACTCCTCGCGACGTATACCCAATCATACTGTTGTAGCTCCACTTGCCGCTGGCCATTTTCCGGCCGGCCGTCGGGCCGCAGAACACGGCAAAACCGCCGGGTAAACAGATCTGCCCCCCGTGAGTGTCCCCAGCCAGGTATAAGGAATATCCCGCTCTGGCTGATTCCTTGTACTTCGCAGGCGAATGGCACACCATCATTTTGAATGCGCCGTCCCAGGTATTGCCGTCGGTTAATACAATATCATCCGCTTTATAGTGGCTCGGGTCATCCATCCCAGCCAGGTATATCTTGTCTCCTTTCCTTTCAAGGCATATACCTTCGTTTATCAACATCTCCACACCATGTCCCTCTAACAGTTCGGCAGTCCTGTAGAGGTCATAATTGCCCAGTATCCCAAATACCCTTGATTTCTTTTTGAGCATTTTTGCTATCCGCTCGATTTGCGAATAAACCTGGTTAGGATCTGCGTTAGGGTCTGCGTTTCGACCGTAAGTGTAATCTCCTCCCAAGATACAGTAGTCGTAATCAATGTTGCCGACGATGCTGAGCACCTTGTCGGTCAGAGGGGCCGTTCCATCCGAATGCAGGTCGGTTACGAATAATATGCGTACATTATCAAATCCTTTCGGCAGATGGCCAAAGACCAGCTCCACTTCCTCCAGCCGGACATCAAGAGCATTCCTCAAACCTGCACTTCTGGTGAGACTTACTTTTAAGAGAAAATCAAGGACGCCCCAATGCCAGGGAGTTTTCACCTTATTCTCATAATCCTGATTTTCAACAAGTAATCTGCTCTCACTAATAGCCCGCATTTTTGTATTCAATGTTTATTGACAGGATAGGAATTTTTAAGACGCAAGTCGCAAGAAGGATCAGCCTCTTACTTACGGCAGGCTGCAACTGATATATGGGCCGGCCAGCCGTGTGAACCATAGCGGCAGCTTTTTCCATGTCTCCACTCGTGCTGCATATTTTGGATTGTCCGGTTTGGCGATGGACAAATTGTGACCCGGGCTTGTCCAATACTGATACGCCAAAGGAATCTGTTTGGCCCCCCATCGTTTCTTAAATACATGCTGTCCACTACCCACTGTGCTTCTGCCAAAATCGAACCATTGTGCGCCCGAAGCGCCGAAGTGTTCCATCGCTGCCCAGTTCAGGAGATAATTCGGACTGATGTCATTATACTCGGTCAGGACGGCTCCCCACCGGCTTTGCGCCAACCCGTTAAAGCTGTATACGAACAATCCCCCCACGGGTGTTCCGTTCAAATGCACAAGGAAAATGCGACTGTCATCAGGAAAGGTTTTGAGAACCGCACTGAAGAGCTTACGGGGATAACACGGTGTCCCCACCTGATGCATTCGCCGGGTCCATATTCGATAGAAATCGGCCAACATCTCTGAGCCGCCGGTTACAGCCATGAGGCCTGCTTTCTCGGCTTTGCGGACGCGGTTGCGTATCTGGGGTCGCAAGCTTCTCCAGAGTTCGGCCGGATCGGAGGTTAGCTGTAGACACATGGTGACCTTGTCGGTGCGCCGATGCAAGTCATAAGGCAGAGGCTCAATGTTCCTGAACTCCATCGATTCGCACTTTTTTTCTTCACTCAGTTCAATGGCACGCTCGTATAGAGCCCTTGAAGCCGCTTCATTTTCGGCAAGAGGGCCACCGTAGTTGCTGAATGCCTGAGAGATCATTCTATTACCGAACAGTCGGCTGCGGATAAGTGTCAGAGGAAGAATCCCGCATACATTGCCGTTCTGATATGCAACCAGGTGGAAGGATTTATGTCCCAGGGGTCGTACGACGTTCTGAGCCCATGCGAAGAGGTGACAGAGTTTGGCCCCTGGCATCCGTCGAACAAAATCGTCTAATTCAGGACGGTTGGCGTTACAAATATCGACATCCATTGTTTAATCCTCCGTGCATTCTAAAAATAGTGTTTTGAAAGTTGTCCGGGATTAGTCTTCTTCTTCGATTCTTTTGAGCCATGCTTCTCTCCAAAAGTGAAAGCAGGACCGGTCACAACCGCCGAATTCGGACCCATCGCACATGACTCCTTCGAGTATCACAGTATTCTTCATTTTTCTCGAATCGCCATTGGTCTCGAGCAATATATTCTCAATGCGTTTGAGGACTCTGTATCGTTTGCCGCAGTACTTCCTCATGCCTGTCATCCACAAAAGGCCCTTATACTTTCTATCCGGACCGAGCGTGGCCAGGATGTCATCAATTGATTTGACCTCTACGAGCTCGCCCGGTCTTAAGCCAAGGACCTCCGAATCGTTAGACAATTTTTCATTCTCAGCTAATGCCTGCCAAGGGCCTTGACTATTGCACTTGGGCGGGCATCTGCCGATCAAGACATTACTTAGCGTTCGCCATACACCCATGTTCTCAAAACACCAAACTGCATAACTTCGGACCTTCTGGTACACTTTGAACAGTCTATTCATGGGACGGGGCTTGGAACATGTTTGCAGACAGTCGAACCGACCATGACACGATCTGCAATGGATTGACATAACAACACCTCCAAAAAAAAATTAGTCTGGTTTCCTTATATGCATGTAGTTATAGCTGAGTCCCGGAGCTTGCCGGCACGAACAACATGAACTGCATATCATAAAATATTCATCTTTCAATTGTGCCTATTATTAACGGGCGAGAATTCCTGTAGGGCGCGACCACCTGAGTGAATGGAAATCCGTTAGAACTGAGCGCATTCAAGGCATATTCCACGGCTGCCTTCTCACAGGTAAGCTGTTCTCGCCGATTTATATTCGTGGCAGGATTGCACTGGAGCACAAAAGTAGGAGCTATCGTGCTTATATGCTTTACGATATTGTCGAAAGAACCGTTGCCGGGATGCTCTGTGGGACATGGTGCCATGACTATATCGAAGCTGCCAAGGTTTATTTTCGAGAGTTCATCTGTATTTGCCTGTACATATTTGAATGCGTATTGCCTGTTCTCGGCCCACTCAAATGCCGACTTGACAAAATTACCCTGTGAAATGTCCCCAGGTTCGCATGATATTCCCACCACCTCTTGCGCCCCGCTTCGCAGCATCTGAATCGCATCGACGGCATTGGTGCATTCCAAATCCAGAATACGTTTTCCCGACACGCTGAGCAGGTTGTTCCTGAGAACGGATTGCCAGCGACTGCATCCATTGTTTGTATTCCGGATGTTGCTGTTCCTGAGACCATAACCGAAATAAACGGGGGCAAAGGTCTCGTTGTTCGTTCGGTGCTCCAGTTCACTTTTTATTCTTTTGTATGTCAACTTTTCTGTGCCGAAACACGCGTTGAATTTTTCTATATCCCGGTCACATAGAATTCTGAAAGCATTTTTCCCCAATCCTTCAAAACGAAGGGCCCAGTCAAAATCGATTAAGAACGGCTTGCCGGACCGCTCCTCGAGAATTATGTTGCCGTACTTGATATCGTTCCATATGAAACGGGCCTCGTGCATCTTATTAAGTTCGGCGAAGACATGATCGATGAATTGCGAGTCAACGACTTCGCTTAAAACACGCCTGCATTCCGCGGTGCGATTAAGCGCTCTCTTTCTTTTGCCAAAACGTGTCAATTCTGGATTTTCTTCTATGTCACGGTCTCGAACAACCGCGCCCCTCCCGGCCAGCTCTTCGCGGAGGACAGGGCCCGAAATGTACGAAAAGGTCAGCGTCAAATTGTCGAAATCAACGTCCATTATCACAGGTATATTACAGCCGGCACGCCCGAGGTAGTAATGCGCTTCTATCTCATTCACAAACGATGATTTA
>Ga0268282_1001414_pt1 | contig 10531 bp, 10 predicted proteins | sample saktaG_12_FD_190133 | JGI IMG/M metagenome (GOLD analysis project Ga0268282, IMG submission 190133) | Saline water microbial communities from Sakinaw Lake, British Columbia, Canada - sak_2011_5_24_120m | ecosystem: Environmental > Aquatic > Non-marine Saline and Alkaline > Saline ...
TCTGAAGATATAGATACTACACGCAGAAACATTGCTGATCAGGTGCAGAGGTTTCGCAAGGGAGAAGATTTAGATATTGATGAGATAGAGGCTAGTGCAGAGCTTTTGAGTGTGAGTAGAACAGAAAGAGATTTTGCTGAACGTTGGGAGTATGAGCAATTTCAGGAATTAAATGAAACAGTTCTTGACTTGGTTCGCAAGGTTAGAGAGGAGAAAGGAATTGCTCGTGAAGATGCTGAGCAGAAGATGAGGGATAGAGTTCTTGAAGATACAGAAGATCTTCTTGAAGCAGAGAGTTTAGAGGAGCTTAGGGAAACTAGAAGTAAGAAAGGTTATGAGGAGGAATCAGAAGATTGGGAACGTAGGCTTGCGGAAGAAGGGATGCCTGAAGAGCTTACATTTGATATGTTAGGCCAGCAACAAATCTATGAAAAAGCTCTTGATCTTTACAAGAAAACTCCCTCGCTTGAGAATCTTAATAAGATTTCTCGTGGGATCATGCTTGAGGGAAAGACTAAGTATATTGAGTTTCGCAGGAGGATGAAGGAGATTACTGGAGACCTTTGGGACTCGGTCAAGGAATTTGTGAAGGATGCCTGGAACGCATCTAAAGAATGGAATAAGAGAGTTGGTCGAAAGGGTAGAGTAATACTAACAAGAGGAACTCCTCAAGAACGCTTGTCTAGAATGTTGAGAAACGAAGACATTCATAATAAAGAGGCTTTGACAGAAAAACAAAATCTCAAAGAACAAATACTGAAAGGAGTTAAGTCTGGAGAGTTTGATGGAGCAGTAAGATTTGGTAATGTGAATGAACTGAAGACTATAGTAAGAACTAAAAGATTGGCTATTAGTGATGAGTATGGAGCAATTCATGCTCAGCCTATTATTGGAAAAGAAGACACAACATTTGCTGCTTATGGATCATATAGTAAACATAATATGGTTATGGTTATTCCTAAAGAGTTCACGCGTACTGATCCCTTGGCTAAGACAAAAGAAGTCTTAATAGATCCTAAAACTCCTGTAGAAGAAGTTACTTTCTTTGTAGGAAACGAAGAAAGACCTATGAAGTTCAATGATCTTTATGAAGCAGAAAAAAGAGGAACTCCTGTAACTCTCGATTTCCTTGGTATGCAACAACTTTTTGAAGCAATAGCAGATAGAGTATCTTCTGAACGAGCGGAACGTAAAGCACTAACTAAACAGGCCATCAAACGAAGAGAGAAGAAAGCTCCTAAAGCGACAGAGGTGGATATAAATGATATAAGAGGATTAGGAAGAACTAGAGATCTTGATGATAAAGAGACGTTGAAGGTAGTGAAAAACATCTTCGGATATAAGAAAGGCTTCGAGGATTTGACAGCGGAGGAAGCTGATTTAGTTAAACTTAAGCTCATTCAGATGGAGCCTAAGGATTTGATGGAGAATGAAAGTAAAGTTTATGATGATCCTGATATCAAGGACTCTACAAAAAAGGCTCTCAAACGTGCGGTTAAAGTTTATGATGTAGATGATATAGAGCTTGGTGATTATCTAGATCTTTGTACCAAGGGTGATAAGCTTACTAACTCTGACGCCAATATGGCTGTAGCACTTATCAGAGCAGTTAATGAAATAAGACCTGATCAGGGAAGAGTCATCTGGGCTTATCTTGCTCCTGCCAAAAGATTGTTTGGTGAGAAGTTTATGGAGCCTATGAGAAGAGCAGAGGTTCAAAGATTAGATGTTCTTATTCCTAGTAATAAAAAGATAGCTGATCTATTCCACGGACTTAATACAAAAAGTAGAGAAGCCGTTACAAAACTTCTTGAGGGAGATTTAACAAGAGAAGATCTGAGTCCTCAAGAGCTTGCTGCAGCAGATGGAATGAAAAAGCTCTACAAACAGTGGTGGAAAGACTTTGATATTGAAGGCTATATTGAGCAGTATAGTCCTCATCTTCCTAAGTTCAGAAAACAAGAGGACATGATTGACTGGGCTTTTTCTAGAAGAGGTTTGAAGGACTTTGACTTTTGGGCAGAGCATGAAAGAACTGGTGAGCTGGATGCTAGGGAATTAGATGGAAGGAGTTTGGCTCAAGCTTATCTTCGTTCTGGATTGGCTAAGAAGTTTTATAGTAAAGCTTTGGAAGAAGTCAAACCTATTATTGCAGAAATGAGTCCTGAGCGTGCGACTCTTGCTAAGAAATGGATTGATACTGTTATTAGAAAAAGACCTACTGCTGATGAGATAGTAGCTAATAGATTCATTAAGGGCTTGATGAAGAAGGCTGGCGTGAAAGTGGATGAAAACGCCAGGTATTATCGTCAACTTGTCAGTACAGTTCTTGATTTAAACTACTCAGCCTATATGGGTATGAGGCCTAAGTTAGCACTTAGAAACTTGTCTCAGCAATTCTTAATTATGAACGAGTATGGTTATGGAAACTATTTAAAAGGTAGAATGGGGAAATATAAAGATGAAGTCAGGGCTGCTCTTGAACAATCTGATGTTTACAAACTTCGTAAGAAACAGTACTTGGTTGTGGAAGATGAGATTAATAGAATAAGCGATCTTCCTGCCGATCTCCGTCAGAAGATGATGTGGTTCTATCGTAAGGCTGATATAGATAATGTTGAAGTTGCATTTGCTACAGGTTATTTGAATGCTAAAAAGAATCGTCCTAACCTTCCTGAGTCCTATGCAATCAGGGCTGGTGAGAAAGCTATCCATAATACTCAGTGGGGCTATGGGATGGATCTTCCTTATTTGTTCAAGACTCCTACTGGAAAGTTTGTTGGACAGTATATGTCCTGGCCTATTTGGTATGGAGATCATATGGTAAGAATGGTTAAGGAAAGGCATGGAGCTAAGGCTGCAAGAACAGCTGCACAGATGGTTGTTATAGGACTGTTGCTTGAGAACTTTAGTGTGGATTATACTAGAACGGTTCTCCTTGGGGTAATGCCAGAAGCATTAGGCTATGGAGGTCAAAGTGTTATTAACATAGTAAAGCTTATTAAATCATTAGGAACTCTTGATTCAGGAAAAATAGAGCAAGCCGGAATGAGAGTTTGGAGAGATGTTATTCGAGGTCTTTTCCCTGGTTATCTTGCATCTAAAGATATTAAGAAGTTTGCTGAAGGAAGTCCAGAAGAGTTGTTTCTCTATATGAGGAAGAAAAAGAAAAGTAGGAGTGGAAAAGGACTAGGATCATTAGGCTCGATGGGAAAGTTGGGAAGTCTCTAATCGTTTTCTGTGGGGAAAAATTCCCCATAGAATAATAAAAAAAGGAGGTTGCATTTAACAACCTCCTTTAAGTTCATTTGCTTAAGATATCAATATAAATAGCCATTCCATGAATATAAGGATTTGTTTTAGGTTTGGCTGAGCTTGATGCATAGCCTATTGCCATACCTGAAACAGAAGCTGCTGAACCTCCGTGCATCATTCCAGTAGCACCCGAACCACCAAGACCTACAGTAGTTGATTTAATGCCTGCCATGAAATCTACCTTGATCATAAGAAGAGCGTTGGCTCCCATTCTACCTGTGTCAAGGATAGCTTGATTGAAGCACTGTAACGTGGTCTCATCCTCGTCACCATCTGAATAAGCATCTATATAACCTACGATTTTATACTTATAATCTTTTAATTCTGCTCGATCCTTAAACACGAATACTCTAACTTGCTTTGCTAAAGGTTCTGGAAGTAAACATTTACTCTCAGTCTCAGTTATATTCTTTGAAAATCCATTCGTAACTTTAACAATTCTGAATGGACGCAATCCTTCTTCTGAAAGCAGGAAGTCCAGAATCTCAGCCTGAACTTTGTGATCCTTGAACACAGGTCCGTTATACTCGGGATTTGTTATGAAAGGTGTGGACATAGGCTGAAGATGAGAATTAATTTCTCCTTGAGAATGATTAACATCTTTACTTTGGCCTATACCAAGGTAGTTATTATTTTCTACTGTTGTTGTCAACTCATTCTGAGCATAAACAGAAGTAGCAAACAACAACATTCCTATTACTACTAAAAACTTTATCTTCTTCATTTTTATCTCCTTTTCTTTCTTTTAATAAAGAAGAGGGGCAACGGGCGTAACCCCTCTTTCTTTTTATCTTAGTTTGACCACCCGGAAATATTCACACGACTATTTGTATAAAAGTCGATTCCCAAAATACTACCTTCCGCACCTGCTTTGAAGTTACCATAACCTTCAATACCTCCGCTGGAGTTACCCGAAGTATTGAGGCATGCTGTTCCATTGGCAGAAGACATCAAGTTAACACCAATATAATCTGCCTTATCAAGAGCTCTGGAACTACTGAAACAAGAATCATGAGCACTATACGTGAACGTAGAACCTATATACCCTTGCGCTCCAACAAGAGAACCACCTGAGATTTCAAGGCCAACTACTCCTTCTCCACAATTACCTTGTCCATGACCTGCAAAAGCATTACCTGCAAAAAACATCATCACCAATACTGCAAAAACTACCATTAACTTTTTCATCCTTATTCTCCTTTACTTACTTGTTAGTGAAACTGATTAGCCCGTTATTAATATCTTCCTTCTCTTCCTAAAAACATTGCCCATGAACAGGACAATACCAACCTCCTGTAAGTTCACCTGATTTATGTAAATGACAATTACAAATCTCTCCTGTATTGCTGCCAGACGGAGGAACGATTCTAAGCATCCTATTTTTAATCGGAGGTTCTAACAACTTTATGATTTTGTCTAATCTTTGTATTACTAATTGTTCAAATTTAGTCATCTTCCTTCTCCCTTCCACCCCAGCTTTAAGTCTCGTAAATTTGTTTTAGCGCTTGTATAATCCATATATTGGCTCCAATTACTTGCACAGTTATAAACAACCCACACACTATCAACCACATGTTTTCGTATCTCCTTTATAATTCCGTTTTCCCATTTTTCGTTTTCGTAATATGCTGGTTGATAATGTACTTTATCACCAATATGTAACCTTGCTATATCAATCATAGAATCATTCATCTTCCTTCTCCCTTCTGCCAGATCAATACCTCGGCTTTATAAGAATAATTGCGGATAACCTTTCATCCCGTTTTTAAACCAGTTACTCCACTCTTCTGCCCAGTCTTCTCGGTATCCATCGGGATGAATAAGTCTAAAGTATCCAGGGGTTTCAAGGTCTTGATATCGTTCATCTGGAGAGGGCACAAGTCTACAGCTAAAAATTGGGCATCTTGTACAAATCGAACCTTGTCCTACTGCCTTGCCCTGAAAGGGACAGTCAAGTGGACACTCATCTGGAAATTCAAACTTTTTTGCGATCTTCATCTTTCTTCCTTTCTATAACTCTAAAGCACTAACAAAATCTGAGTCTTTCTGACAAACTATCATCGTCTGCCCTTCTTCAAATACTACTCTTACAAAGTTCATTGCCTCGAGAGATTCAATAATTCTCTGAAGCATTATCTTATCTACGTCACGATAGAATCTGCCCATCAAGTGAGCAAAAGTACATTGCTTTTGAATCCCTATCTCAGTCATTACTCTATTAACAGTGTCAGCAGAACTAGACTTACCAACCCCACTAAAGGTGTAAGGCATTTTTATTTCAGTTTCTTCTAACAATCTTATAGCACGCTCGAGATCTTGTTTTTCTATCATTAAATCATTTGAACGAGAAGCACTTAAGATAATACTCAACTTCATTGCATGAGTAGGACGACGCTCAAAGTATCCTGCGAATCTATCATCCTGAAAAGGAGGATTATCTTCTTGACTTGTATACCAAGCAATCCAAAGATCAAGAAACTCAGGAGTAACTTTGAACTCTCCTTGAAGCATATGAATTTGTTCTAAGTCCATTAAAAGCTTTTCTCTTAATTCAATTTCTTCTTTAGTAAGAAAGGGAACAGGTGTTATCTTACCCTTCTTCTGCTCATAAACAAAGATCATTCTACTAGTGAGCCCACCTCCTATTGCATCCAAAGGAAGCGAGGTTTGAATCAAGTCAGGAGTTGTTGCCCCATAAAGATTAATCCAAATTCCTATAATATCATCAGTACCCATGTTCTTTGTTCGATAAGTCCAACGTTTTCTACAATCATACCAATCGGTTAGATCACTCATTAACTGGCGATTCTGATAGCCAAGAAATACAGTAAGTTCCTGGCTATAAATAGTTAGTGAAGCGTGGAATTCAGTTCTTCCATCTGGATAAATAATAGTATCATTAGAATTTTTTACCTCCCTTATTAATGATTCTCTAGTTGTTGCTTCAGCTGCTAACTTTATGTCTAGGTCTTCTAGGAAATCCATTCCAGGACCCATTGCAGTTCCTTTACGAGCCTTGCCAGATGGAGCCACAAGTACTATGTACATATTAGGATAAAATGTCAAAGTACCCCATGGAAGAGAACACTTACGTTGTAAAGCAGATGCCATAACACTTAGTGCTGTCCATACCTTGAAAAGTCGAGGAGGCTCTGAGTTCTTTGTGTAGTCTAAGTAAGTATTTAACCAGTCTTCCGTATGTCGCTCTAACATGATTACTCCTCATCTTTCTTACCTTTCATTAACTTGTTATAGCCTTCTTCTAATTCTTTCGCAAGCAGTTGAGAAGACTCAGGAAATTTATCATGCTTAAACTCTATTCCTTCTTTTTTATAAAGATTAAATCCCATTACTAAATCAGCAGGAATTACAAACTCTACATCACCCCATTTCACAGGAGTCTCGAGAGATTCCTTGATTCTTATTAGCATATCAGCATGCTCAGACCAAGGAATGTTTAGAGGTATTTGAAAACCTATTGAGTCATGCACTTGGATAAGAAGTTCTAGTGATTTAAACCATTGCTGGTTTTGATAGATAAACGCCAGACCTTGTTCATCAATCTTATCTGCGATTGTAGATTGTGGGATCTGAGCGTAAGCATCCTTAAATAAGTTATCTCCCCATTGCTGAAGAAAGAGTCTCTTGCGACCGAAAAGATTCGTAAGAGTTCTATCTTTCGCAAGCTGGGTTTTAATCATCTGATGATAGTTTCCTCTAACCTCTGGATAAATAGAGTGATAACGGTCTACCATCCACTTTCCTTCAGTCTCAGGCATTTCCAATCTAAGAGAGAATTCTTTATAACCAAGATCATAATTAAGTGAGTGGTTTGCCTTCTTTCCCCAAAATCTTTCTGAGTGAGAGCCGTCACCAAGTGGAGAACTTCCATCTTCGTGCGAAACCTCTTCAGGAGTTTTACCTAATATAAGAGCAGAAGTTAAGTCGTGAACATCCTTACCAGTCTCAAAGGCATCAATCATTCTAGGAATCTTTCCAACATAGGCGACTATACGATTCTCACCTTGAGAAAGATCGAAAGAATAATAGATATATCCTTCGTCCGCAAGAAGATGTTTTAACAACTTGTGAGGCCAGTTCTGCATATTCATTCCGGTGCCAAAGATGTTCTCGCTTGAGGAAAGCCTTCCTGTTTTTGTTCCAACAGGATTATAAGAACATCGAATCCTTCCATCGAAATCTACTTTGTCCAAGTTTACATAAGCAGAAGAAAGCTTTCGAAGGGTTCTTATTTTTCCTACTATTGAGGCTTCCTTGACTCCTTTTCTACTAAGACGCTTCAAGGCAGTTTCATCTGTTGTAACTGATCCTTTTTTTCTGTAAGCCTTATGCCCAAGCTTTTCATAGAAATACCACTTGAGTTGATTAAAAGAATTTGCATTAAGCTCCATTCCTGCGAGGGAATTCAGTTGCTTTTGAAGGTCTACAAGTTGATCTTCCATTTCTACTTTAGCACCTAGCATACCCTCAGTGTCTACTTTTATTCCTCTATTCATCATATAAACAAGAGGCTCTATTATACTCAACTGACGTTTATAAGTAGGAAAATTACCTTGTTGTTCTAACTGTCTTAATTGCTCAGGAAAAGAAGCAGCACAGGCAATACTATCCATTCCATTATAATGCCAAAGAGTTTCCCACGCACCTCCCACCTTGAACCATCTTTTTCCATCTGCTTTATAATAAGGAATGTCAGTATGAGTAGATGTTATAAAATCTAATCCCATTGGATAATCAGGAAAAAGAATTTTCTGAGCGACCATAGTATCATGGACATTACAAGTTTTAATTCCGTAGATTGAAAGAAGCATTGTCCAATCAAATCCAGCGTTCTGAGCTCGCTTGGTTATACTAACGTCTTCGAGAATTGAAGCTATAGATTTCCAAATCATAGCCTCTTGCTCAATAGTAAAATAATCTCCTCTTGAATCAATAAAAGGAATTGAAATAGCATCATAAGGAGAGTGGGCAAAGCTAATACAGGAGACCTCGTTGTTATAAACTTCAATGTCAAAGTCTATAATAGCTCCTCCACTACCTTTCTTGTGACAGAGATTGAGAAAGGCTAATGAGTCATAATAAGAGGGACTAATAGTTATGTTACGCCCTCCCAAACGAAACTCAGGAAATTCTGCCTCATTCCTTGCCTTAATCAAATCAAAGATTATCAAACGCTTGTTTAAATAAACATTCTTCGGAGGAATTACAGTAGCAGGATGAATTATAGGAACAACTTTCTTTCCTGGAACGAGAGTAGATTCAAGAACAGAACCTCTCCAATTCATAATCCCTCGTCTGTTTGTAAGAGCATAAAGAGCTACATTACCAATAGCCAATATTACATTAGCAGAGCAGTCGATTAGTTCTTCCTTAAGCATTTGAATATACTGTCTGCCTTCGTCAGAAATTGAAACACTTGTTTTTCCAAACTTAATGTATTGGTCAAGCGGAAGATCTAAATCCTTAATCACGTTTGTTAAATAGCATTGGAGTCTGGAAATTTTAGCCACAACAAAACAAGATGTAAGTTCCGTACCTGCAGGACCACTAAAGACTTTACGAGTATGGACTTCAGTTCTCCCAGGTTGTTCACCTACGCCTGCTAAAAGACAATTTTTTCTATCTCCTGATGGAGGAACTGCAGTTGCTTTTTTCATATCATTTCCTTAGTCATCTCATAATAACATCTTCTCGTCGCTCGTACATCACCAAGAGCATCATGAGCGTCTTTGAATTCTTCTCCAAATAGATGAAGGTGAAGCTCTTGAAGCTTAGGCCACTTATAGTTTCCAAACTTGCCTGGAAGCTTACACAAAGGAGTTCCCTTAAGCATGGTGCAATAGTGAAATTCAGACAACGTAAATTTATTAGGTAATTTATGATAATATCTGCTTATATTAGACATAAGCACTTTCATATCAAAGCCTATGTTATGACAGACTATTAAGTCAGCTTGCTTAAATAGTTGTATCATTACTTCCATAACTATAGACTCAGAAAGTCCTGACCTTTCAGTTTCCTCAACCGAAATATGATGAACTGCTTCAGCACCTGGTTCAATAAGTCTACCATTATTATAAATAAGCAAATTTCCTTCTTGATAAATCTTATCACGTTCAGATAGAATAAACCCAAGCTGAACAATCCAAGGTTGAGAAGGATCAGTGTGAGGCTTTTTAAATTGATACATATTAGATGTTTCAGTGTCGAAAAACAGTTCCATTTTCAATCCTCCTGATAAGTTCTGATAATTAAATCTGATTCTCCAAGAATAAACTTGGAAAGCTCATCGTAGTAGTTAAGATTTATACATACTACTTCAACCACTCCTGCATTAATCAGCAAAGCAAGACAATTTTTACAAGGGATTCCACAGGTTACGTACATAGTAGAATCTTTAGTACTTACGCCAGTCCTTGCAGCTTGGGCAATACAGTTTGCTTCAGCATGAGTAGCGGGACATAAGTAGAGACCCTTACCAGTAGGATAACTTAAAAGAAGTCTAGGACATACTGGAAAAACCTCACCCGGCTTCGGAAGAGGCTCATTGCGAAGAGAAAACTCCTTACAAAGCAGACCATCAAAGTTATGTCTCACATTGCAGTGAGGAATTCCCCTTGGAGGTCCGTTGTATCCCGTGGCAATAATAGCATTGTCCCTTACTAAAATTGCTCCTATTTGCCTACTTAAACACTTAGAGTTATAAGCTACTGTTTGAGCTAAGTCATAAAAATAAGTATCCCACTTCATCACATACTCCCCCTCTCCTTAAGCATTCCCTGAAGGAGCCAGAGATAGTTAATGGCATCATAAATTTTAGCTTCCCAATCTTTCTTATGAACTATTCCTCCCACAGCATCCTGGTCAATGAAGTCGTTGATAGCTACTAGATGCTTAGCAAGCATACCGTAAAGAGCTTGTTCAGGGGTACTACTAAGTAATCCAGCTGCGGAGTTGAAGTTAGAAAATCTATCATCCTCAAAGGAGTAATCCTTTCCCTTGCTGTTCAGGATCTTCTTACACTTAATAACACATTCGTCTACTGTCATCATAAATACTTGATTTGTCATTTTAGTTCTCCTTTACTTATTAAGTTCTAGGTTTGCTAATGATATTAAAATATTTACTTTCTCAATAATCTCGTTGATCTTTTCAATCTTCACGTCATAGAATATGTCTATATCACTCATAGGCA
>Ga0268282_1001415_pt1 | contig 10528 bp, 10 predicted proteins | sample saktaG_12_FD_190133 | JGI IMG/M metagenome (GOLD analysis project Ga0268282, IMG submission 190133) | Saline water microbial communities from Sakinaw Lake, British Columbia, Canada - sak_2011_5_24_120m | ecosystem: Environmental > Aquatic > Non-marine Saline and Alkaline > Saline ...
GTCCAGTGTCGATAGATCGAGATACGCTTGTGGCGGGGTCGACACGGCAGTCCAATCTAGCAGCACCGTCTCACCTTCGAGCCAGCGGTACTCAATAGGCTCATCTTCCGGATCGCTCGCTTGTCCCAAGACAATGGTTGTGTCCTGTTCACTGCTGTCAATCGGGTGGATCTTTCCCCCGGCACCTATCAGGCCTTCTTGGCCGGCAATTGCCATAGGTGGCAAATTAGTTGTACCTGGGGGAGCCAGAAGAATCGGAACGTCGCTCAAGAACAACAGATTGATTGGATCGCCGTTTTCATACTCGCCGGTAAGCGTGCCACTACCCCCACCGGGCGTCCAACTGCCATCCTCAATTGTTCCAGTATCTACTGCAAAATCCGTCCCATAGACTGTTACGACTGCAGCAGGCGGGCCGGTAAATACTGCAACAAAGAATCCAGGACCAACATTACCGCCCCGAATATTAACCGCGCTGCCGTCGAAGGCATAGATGCCATAGCCGGCATAAGCTCCTGTATCCAGATTTGCTATCCCATAGACATTTAAGAAACCACCTACATCATAATTGATATCCCACTCTTCTCCAGCAGGAACTGTCACATCAGCTTGGATAGGTGGCGCGGCACACAGTACAGCCGCAATAACAGCCCATAAAATTGTTGAAAAACCTACATTTTTACATTTTTTTGTACTTTCCATAATTTCACTCCTCAAAAAAATTAATAAAACGATTCTTGTTCCGATAACTAGAATGTAGAGGTTCGTAAGATGTTTTGCAAGGAAATTTTGTTGACGGTGACAACCTTATGGCACTCCGTCCTAAAAAAACTGCTGAAAAAACGAAAAATCGCGTTTTTTAAGGCTAATAACGTGGATTCTCGCCATGAAGAGCAGCCGGAATCCACGTGGGACACTAAACGCAGATATTATAGGTCGTTACGGCCTGTTTTCACCACTTTTTTAACAAAAAAAAAGATTTTCAACAACTGCGCTGTCTGGAAAAAAACCGGAGTTTCCCGGCAAAGTCGGCATTCATAATAGTCGATAAAGTACATAAATACTGTAGTTTCTATCTTTATTAAGAATGGGAACAATGAAAAAAAAGGGCTTTACACTCGTTGAATTGATAATTGTGGTAACAATTTTAGGCATCATGGCGGCGATTGTTATACCCACCTTCCAGGGCAATGTTGTAACCGCCAAGGATTCAGCTTCCAAAACCAATCTTATGACAATTCGAACCCAGATCGAACTTTACAAGATACAACACAACGGATATCCGCCGGGATATATTAGTGGCGCCGGTGTCCCTATCGCAACTGTGCCGCTTCAACTGACTAAAACCACGACTGTGGCCGGCCAGCCTTCGGGCAGCACCGTTCCTTCCGTTCCATTCCTCTATGGGCCTTATTTAAAGATTATCCCGCAAAATCCTTTCAACAAGCTCTCGACCATTACCGAGGTGGCCGAGGCGACCGCCTTTTCCGCCGCGGTGGACGGCACATCCAGCGGATGGCTGTATAAAAAAGAGACCGCCGAGATCGCGATGAACTGGACCGGCACCGACAGCGAGAGTGTCAATTATTACGATTATTAATGCGGTTAATACGCGCCTAAGCCGGGAGCCGCTACCAGGGGAAATAGCAGATATAGTGCCGGTAGAACAAACCTATCGAGCGCATAGCGATAATCGCCAGCGCCTGGACGGCGAGATTTGCCAGCAGGTGTAGTCCGATAACGAGATTGTCGCTGCCGATGAGCCTGCCGTAGCCGATGGTTCTCAATTGCAGCTCCCATGCTAATAAGAACAGGCCCGCTACGAGAAGGTAAGGCCAAAAAGCCCTCACGATAGGCTTGAAAATATAATCCGGCCGGAACACCATCAATACATCCCCGCCCGCCGAGAAGGTCAGAATGGCCATCGGAAAAGCAAAGAGCCCGACAATGCTCAACACGTACGATACGACGCCGGTGCTTCGCGATATCGATATGAAAATAATGCTGGGCAGCAGGACGGCAAAAAGTCCGACCGCAAAAATGGTCAAAGACTTGATAACATTCCAGATATAGCCGAACAGTCCGCCCATATAGACGTCCGGCAGCTCATCGGTCTCGTTCGCCGTCGTGCAGATGATTTCCATATAATACCAGAACAAACATCCCCACGCCGACAATGTTACTACCAGGCCGACCGGAGCATGAACCCTGAACATGCCCATTGTAAAGGAATAATCCGTGTGGCCCGTAAAGAACTTAAAGCACACCGCGGCGATAACAAAAACCAGCCCAGTCGCATTCTGCGGCCTGGCGAACAGCTTCCAGCTATCAATAAATACCGCGCGATAAAAACCGGGCACAGGCTCGGCTTTTTCCGCGGGCGGCTCGACCTTTTTAGGTGTCTCCTTGTCCTCGGATGGAATGATGAATCGTTGCCCGCAGGAAGTGCATCGCGCCTGCCTGCCGCTGTATTTGTCGGCAAAGGCAATCAGCTCATCACAATTCGGGCAGTTGAAGCGAACCGTCATAATAAGTTACTTTAAAGACAATATCCCCCGTTCCACCATCCTTCTCGTCAACGCCGGAATATGCTTGCGAAGCCGCGCTCGCGAGTACGGGTCCAGATACTGGAGAATAAGCCCAAGATGCTGCGGCGAAAACATCCTCCCGCCATTTTCCTTATTAAACAGCGCCATCCGGTCAATGATCGCATCGAGACGCGCCGTCTGTTCCCGTGCCGACAGACTCTCAAACTCGTCTATTCGCTGACTGACCATCGGCCCAATTACCGGCAGCACATTCTCCATTAACTTCCGGCGCTGTGACTCCGGAATTTTTGGATTGTAAAGAAGCGTCAGCATCGGCGTCTCGCTGTAAGATTGACGTATCTCCTCGATATACTGCTGTTTATCCTCCATGCCCATTCTGACGAATTTTTCCGAGGCGAGGTATTCGACGGTCTTCTCCGGCGAATTCACATCGAATGCAGGCGGCCTCGAACCAGATCGCCCCCACAGGCCGAGACCACAGATAACCACAATCGGCACTGCGGCGAAAGAAGCGATAACAATCTTCCTTTTACCTGTCATATTCCCGTCTCCATAAGATCTCCCACATGCCCGTCGCCGAAAAGGAAATTGATAGCCCCGCGCTGGCCCTGTCGGTTATGGAAAGGCCCGAAATCGAACAGCACCGGAATATTGGCCTCGCCCCAGTTCTTGCCCATAAAAGTATCGTCAACTCGCTTGCCGCGTACAAAGTGCGGATATTCATAGCTGCTGCCTTCGGTTTCGAAGTAGTTTTTCTGCCGGTCCGCCGGACAACACATGGCCTTTTTGTTCTTCAAATAAGGCAGCAGAACATCCGTAATGCAGGGCAGATTCGGCTCTTCAGAAGGAAGCTGGGCTGCGACCGGCATCGTCTGGTCGTTCTCGTCGACATACATCCGCAACGCCATCCCTATCCCGCGCAACTGGCTCCGGCACGCCGTCCGATGCGCAAGGATTCTCACTTTGCCCAGAACCGGCGTCAAAATCGAAATCAAAAGCGCAATAGTCGCTATTACAACCAACAGCTCGACGAGCGTGAATCCGCCCCCGCCCCCATTAAATCTTCCGAAAGTTTCTGACCTCACGTTGTCCATATTCTATCAAAGTATCTTGTTGTTCGATTCTATCTTCACATTACCCGCTAAACGATAACTCGTCAAGCTCACGTAATTAGCACGGCTTTCGAACCGTTCACCACGGCAGCAGGCAGCTATAGTGGCGGAAAAACAAGCCTATCGACCGCATCGCAAACAGAGCAATTGCCTGAACAGTCAGATTCAGCAACAAATGGCCTCCAGTTGCCGCGGCAGGAGACTGGCCCGAATACTGGCTCGCCTGCATCTGGAGCACGGCAGCGGCGCCAAGCAGCACGGCCGTCACCAGATAAGGCTTGAACGCCCTGGATATCGTAACCAGAAAATAATCGGGCCTCAGCAACGTCAGGTCTTTGCCTATCGCCGCCGTCAGGATAGCTATAGGAAATAGAAACAGCCCGGCGAACATAAGAGCATACAGAAGCACGGGCAATTCGGCATCCATCCAACTCGAGATTAAAGCCGCAATAAGGTACGGCGATTCCACTACCAGCAGTATTATAATAAATGTATATACGGATTTAGCAATGCGCCAGAGCAAACCGTAGAATCCTCCGACAATTATATCCGGCAGCTTTTCCTGCTCGAAAGCGGTGGTGTAGATTATCTCCATGTAATACCAGAACAGAAATCCCCATACCGATACATGCAGAATCCATCCGAAGGGCAGCGGAAAGTCGAAAGTTGCAGCACGCCCCGGTATCGTGAGAGTGTAATTCATGCCGGCCGTGAAAAACTTCAAACAAACCGCCATCGCAATGAATACCAGGCCGGTGATATTTTCCTCGGTTGTAAAAAGCCGCCAACTGTCAACAAACACCGCCCGGTAAAAGCCGGGCAGCGGCTCGGCCTTCTCTTTGGGGGCTTTTATTTTCTTCAGTTTTTCTTCGTCTCCGGAAGGGATGATAAATTGCTGGCCGCAGGTCGTGCAGTGTGCCCGTTTTCCACGGTGTTCGTCGGCAAAGGCAATCAGCTCATTGCAACTGGGGCAGTTGAATCGGATCGTCATCTTACGGCATTGCTTTTGTTATTAAATATATTTCGCGCGGTCCGTATCACACCGGCTTAGCTTAGAACTGCTGCATGGCGTCCGTAAAGCTCTTGATATTATTGGCCCATTTTTTCGCCTCAAGCAGATCGATCTTATCGTCCTTGACGAGCATTGCCAGGTGCTTTTCCATCGTAATCATTTTTTCATCGGGCTTGTTTCGGGTTTTCGTCTGCAACTGCGAGTACATCTGCTCGGTTTTGCCGGTGCGTATCAGGTTCGCGCAGGCGTAGTTGTTGTTAAGGATTTCCATCGCCACAATTCTTCCGCTCGCGTCTTTTTTGGGTATGAGTTTCTGGCTGATGATATAGGCCAGACCAAGTGAGAGCTGGTTTCGCACCTCGGCCTGTCTGCCGGAGTCGAAATAATCCAGGATCCGCGTAATCGTACCGGTCGCATCGCGCGTATGCAGCGTGGAGAAGACAAGGTGCCCGGTCTCGGCGGCCATCAGCGTCATTGCAATCGTCTCGGTATCGCGCATCTCGCCGACAAAGATGACGTCGGGGTCCTGCCGAAGCATCTCTCTGAGTCCCCCATGAAAGGATTTGACGTCCCTGCCCACCTCACGCTGCGAGATCATCGAGAATTTCTGCGGAAAGAGGTACTCGATAGGGTCTTCCACGCTCATAATCCGGCAGGCAGTTTTTTCGCTGATTCGAGCGATCAGCGAGGCAATGGTTGTGGATTTGCCTGCTCCCGTGATTCCGGTCATAAGAACCAGGCCGTGCTTGCGATTGATGATGTCATGCCAGACGTTATTAGGAAAACCAATGTCCTCTACTTGCGGAATATCCATCGACAGCGCGCGGATTGCCCCGGCAAGGCCGTCGTTTTCCATGAAGATGTTGATTCTAAACTGCAGCGTGCCGAGCCGGTAGGAGCAGTCCACACTGCGCTGAGTCTTGAGCTTCGTCAGATTGTCGTCACTCATAAGCGGATAGATGAGCTGCTTGGCTATATCGGCTGTTACATTCGGGCCTTTGAGTTTCACCAGACTTCCGTCGACGCGATAGGCGGGCGGCGCACCGACCTTTATATGCAGGTCTGAGACCCGCAACGCACCGTGCTTTTCGAAGTATTCCAGCATATCGAGAATGCTGAACTTATCATGCTCGGCGGTCGGATAGACCTTTGCCGTTACCGAAAATTCTTCTGCCATATTTACCTCCATTGGAGTAAGTCGTTCGCCGGCAGCACTTTGTTAATCGAAAAAAACGCCCTTTTACCCGACCCTGCCGGAGCCTGTTGATAGTATATCCCCACAACCGCCCCAAAGCAAAGGCCAAATTCCTAACTAACGCTGACACCACACAGCAGAGACTTTTTTTCTTTGCTTTTCAAATAAAATGGTCTATATTGAAATCGTTTAGTTTATTTCGCTGGCTGTGGTGTGCAGTTCGAGTAAAGGGCTGCAGTTACGAGAGTGATCGCCGAACCATGCGACAATTTCGGGCAGCAGGTTAAGAAATATAAGTCATTTTCAAGGAAGGAAAAACAGATATGGGCGATAAGGGAAAAAAAGATAAAGGCAAAAAGGAAATACAGAAAAAGGCCAAGCTTAATCCAAAGGAAAAACGAAAGCTGAAAAAAGATAAGAAGAATGCATAAATGCCCGGCGGTGGACACGGCTAAAAAAGCCATTGACGATGCGGCAGATATTGCTTTTTTCGCTTGCTAAAATTGTAGAGAAGTCCCACCAGAAGCATTAGCAGTTGTGTTGTATCGATATCCTTTCGCCTGCACAATTCCTATCCTTTTACAACCTCATGCTTTTTAATGAAATCCGGGTCAATATCAACGCCTAAACCCGGACCGGTGGGAACTTTAATCTTTCCATCCACGACGGACAGGGGCGATGTTTTACATTCGAATTGCACATTCGTGTTTAATCCTTTGAATTCGTGATGAGCAGACGCATTGGGAAGGGCGGATACGAAGTGTATCATGTATAGGTATCCGAGTCCTCCACCGGACATGTGCGGCGTACAATCTTTTCCGAATGCCTGTGCCATAAGTGCCACTTTCATCGAACGAATCATTCCGCCGAAATAATAAGTATCAGGTTGAACAATTTGAAGGCCGTCATTGGCAATAAGCCAGCGAAATCCGTGAAGGCTGTACTCCTGCTCGCCGCCGGCAACCGGGATCATCAGTGCATCGGCGACCTCTTTGGTCTCTTCATACCAGTCGAAAAGAACAGGTTCTTCAAAAAAACCATAGCGGTACTCTTCCAGCAATTTACCGACGCGTATCGCCTCATCAACCGAGTAAAAACCATTTGCATCGGCATACAAAGCCATCTTATCGCCAAATGTTTCACGGATGAGTGGAATCATTGTTTCGGTCCTTCCTTTTGGACCTACGGCAGTAATATCCTTCGTCATGAACATAAGTCCGCCGACTTTAATCTTAAGTGCATGGGCGTTATATTCCGCGACATCCCTTTTTATCAGTTCCAGCGACTCGGCTACGGATTTTTCACGGTATTCTGTAGCCTGGTATACCGCTACGCGTGGATGGTGGATTTCTCCGATCAACTGGCCGATGGACTTGTTAGCAATACGTCCCAGCATATCGAGAATCGCAAACTCGATAGTGGCCAGGGGTATCCCGATCGCCAGGCCGCTCAATCTGAAGTTGAGATTGTATATGTACACCTTCTCAAGCAGCAGGTCCAGATCGCATGCGTCTTTATCAATAAAGAAAGCTTGCAGCGTATTGGTAAAAATCGGATAGAGCGTCCTCATCGTGCCGTGACCAACCGAAATACCTTCGGCGCCGTCAGCAGAACGCACCCGGCACAAAAAACTGTTCTTATAACGAAGCAATTCGACGCTCTTAATGATCACGGGTCTGGCAAACAGCTCCTTTTTCAGTACCGGCTGTTTAAGTATTTCATCGAGCCTAGCGTAATCAGCTCTCTGGGAAGCCGAGCCGACTCCCTGAGCTTCGGAGCCGGGCAATGCGGCGGCAAGACCACCGGCAAGAGAAGTGCTTATAAAGTTTCGACGAGTTGTTCTCATAATAAAATTCCCACTTTCTGCAACAGCTAAGGACTTACTCATTTAGATATTTGTTTTACTGCGATTTTCCATTTCTGCGAGATGGCCCACACATATTCCTGACCATGTTTCTAAAGTATCTTTAGCCCCCTGCAGTTCAGCAGAAGTCATAAAGGCCATTTGCGTAATCATCTGTTCCCGCTTGTTAACGTTCGGAGCATCCAGGGCCCAAAAGTGAACTATTCCAAGATGCACACTTCCGACCTCATTGGACTCGTCATTAAGAAGGGCAACGATGTGATTAGTGTGGCTTGTTTCTACGGCGACTTCCTCGGCCACCTCACGATCTACGGCGGCAAGATAGGTATCATAAAAATCTGTATTAAATAACGGCATATCATCGGCCGGATTGATATGACCGCCGATGCCGATCGACCTGTTTCCGACCAGGCGTGTTTCTCCGGCCCGCTTTCCTCTGACATAGCTGAGATATTTACCATCATGACCCATTATTACGTACGGAATAAGCTGCTTATAGCCGGGATCTTCTTCTACCTGCGACCTATTCATGAAACAGGGAACTCCCTGTACGAAGATTTCGCGAAGATAACGATCCACATCGAACATAAGTCCGTTAAATATGCCTACCCGCTCGAAAACTTTCCGTTCTATCACTAACACTTGTTCTTCCTGATTCATGCGATGTCCTTGTAACGTATTGAAGATTAACTTTATGGAGACTCTTCAAGGAGTATTACGTATTACTGCAGGAATATATCTTATTTTACCCCCACCGTAAAGAAATTCTATGTAATATGGGCGTACACAGCATGCACAGCGAGTTTCGTCTCACGGAGAGTTTTTGGAATTTTCTCTCTGAGATGTTCAACTAACTGTTTTTTATTCTATGATTCAAACAATGTGTCGTGGAAGAGGAAACACATTCCGTACCTTTCATTCAAGCTGTGACTCTATTGCTTTCGGAGTTCCCCGATGCAGCTCGCACATAGAATCTGGCCGGAGTCTATTTTCGTCCCGCCGCTGTCGCCGATTGGTTTGCCGCAAGCCTCACATTTCTCAGTTTGCTGTATATGCTTGACGGAAACAGTTTCTCTTTGTTTTACCGACCTTTCTGCTGTTCGCTTTTTTGTCAGCGCCTGCCTGCTCGATCGATGGGTCTTCTCCGTCGTTTTAGAATCGGCATGGTCTGGCGGCATAACCTGTGGGTAGCTGTCGCTTCCTGCTGTCGCGTAGATGGCTGTTGTCCTCGGGCTCGCGTGGCCGGCCTGTTGCTGAACAAGCCACAAATCCTGCTTGCTGTTGTAGAGCCTGACCAGGCATGTGGCACGAAGCACACCTGGATGCAGGTTCTCGACTTTGGCGCTTTCGCCTATCCTCTTGACTTTGTTGTAGAGACTCATATAACCGAACCGCGTACCGCGTTCGCTTAGAAGGAGGGGGTCGTTTGGTTTTGCTTTACTTCTGTAGAGTCTTGCGAATCTTCGCACATGTTCCGCTATTTTACCGGTGACATCAACGGCTCTCGACACATTCCCGGAAGCATCACGTACTATTATGGCGTTCCTGCCGTGCTCCGTAATCAAGTCGGCAATAGCCAAATTGCACAACTCGGAGGGCCGCAGGCCCGTATCCAGCAGGAGCAGAACAATGACTTCGTCAATAACCGCTCGTGCAGTTCCTCTTCGCCTTGCAAGGTCGGCTTTTTCCCGGATGTACAACAATAATTTCTCCAGTTCAGCATCTGATAAGTATCTCACTTTTTTCATCACCTTTTCTCAATTCTTCGCTTACTGGCCAATTGATATAGTATATCGTACGTTACTTATAATATTCTATCCAATACCTATATAGATTTCAACAAAAAATTATTGTTAGATGTAAGTGTGCACGATTATGCCGCTTATTGAGCCAGGTAGTTTCTGTAAAGCGCAAAGTAGCCGAACGCATTACGCAATACACCATACACAATACAGTTTGGGTTAATCAGCGGTTAAGAAGTTAATTTAGTTCTTGGGATTCCTTACGGAGAATTGAGAGAAAATGACAAAGAGATACAACAAGATATGAAGAAACGCACCGCGAGGTTGACGGCCGGAAGGAAAAATTCTGCATTAAATGCCACGAGAGGGAAGGCTTTGTCATTGATTATTTACTATTGATGATTGTCTATTTTTTCCTCTTCTATCAGCGTTAATCCACGGCCCTTGTCATTGACTATTTACGATACCCGCCTTCGCGGGCACAAGTTTACTATTGACTATTGCTCTGTGTACTCTGTGTCCATCTTGGCAGATATAAGAACGCCGTCTCGTTAAGCTGTTTTTGGGCTTTGAATTTCCGTTATTCGAATTTGTTTCCGGAACTACACCGGGCAACAGACATCCGGCAAATGCTCCGGAATTGTTGGATTTCAATATTCGTGCTTCGTGTTTGACGGAATTATATTATGCGTAATACGCAGTATGCAGTATGCAATACGCGCAAAAAGTGCCGGCTCACGGAGATATTTCTGGAATTTGCCCGCCTTTTTGTGTAACGGTTCGTAGAATAGATAACGAATGTAAAAAACAGAATACAGGAGACTTTGTTATTTATGATTTACGACTTGCGATTTACGATTTTTCCGCGTTAATCTGCGTTAATCTGCGGTTATTGATTATTTCTCTGAGGCCTTTGTGCCCCTTCGTGATTTATAGTCTATTTGAAAAAACAAAGCCAATTCAAAGCAGGTCGGAAATGTCATAGACGTGCGTTTCCCACCTTTCGGGCAGCGATTCGACCGTTGCTATCATAATGATGCCGTCCTCGACGATG